>ULWB01023779.1_pt1 | contig 23370 bp, 20 predicted proteins | sample 1959891 | NCBI WGS metagenome assembly ULWB01 (sample SAMEA4835799, study PRJEB28245) | human gut metagenome | biome: gut microbiome; material: fecal sample | place: Denmark | collected 2008 | reverse complement strand
ATAATGCCCTTAGTGAAGCATTTGTACAGGGATTCCTTATATTTGTCATCAGCCTTCTTGATATCACTGATACGGTTAAAATATTTCACATAGCCATACAGATCGTAGTTATAGGAGTTTTCCCCTCCATTAACTGCGGAATCAGCTTCATTCAGAAGATATGCGGCTATCTCGTTTGTAGTAGCGGCAGGGGGATTTTTAATGCCGGAATTTTTTAATACGTCTTTCCCTGTTACTTTCTGCACCTGGCTGGCAAAATCCTTGATGCTGATCTGGTTCTTCCCGATAGTAGTTGTTTCTGTAGTCTGATTTGCTGTATCTGTCGTTGCTGTCACACCGGTATCTGCAGTCTGTGTATCAACGGCCGCCTTTACGCTCTGGGTATGTCCTGCAGCTGCTACGGAAATTCCCATTACAAGGGCAAGTGCAATTCCGGATGCCTGACGCATGGAATATCTCAGGTGCTGTCTGTTGCTGTTTTTTAACCATTTGTTTTTCATATACATTTCCTCCACTTTATACTCTGGTTTCCTTTGGGAAACACCTGTTTTCTTTGTTCTGATATCACTATAACTTCTTTTTTTACGAATGGCAATAAAAATAGGAGAAAAGAAATACCAGAATTTTAAAAAAAGTATAGGAACAATCAAATGGTATTTGTCAAGCAGAAAAAGAAAACCATGCAGTATAAAAATTTTTTAATTTCTTTAAATTCACCATAAGAGCTGTTTGTCGAAATCCGCGCAGATATCAGGATCGATAAAAGAGCCATCCAGATGGATGACTCTTTTATCTAGTGCTTATTTAATTGATCATGCAAGCGCTACCGTTTCAGCATCTATGCTGCTTGATTTGAAAAACTATTCTGCTTTCCACAATCAGGCTTTCATAAGAGCCAGCGCTTTTTCGTATTCCTCCTTGGAATACTGCGTAAGGATCTTTTCCTCAGATGCCCCAAGGGAAATCGCAAACTTGACTGCATTGATACGTTCCTCTTGCCGTCCGATATTTTTTAATCTTTCAGCGACATCACACATGCTCTTCACCTGACCTTTTCTCCATTAGAATACGGATTGATAAAGGAATTTGAAAGTTTTAACCGTATAAAACCCAAGCTTTTATGCTGCTATATGTTTTCAAAACAGCAATTTTTCTTTCCACAATCAGGCTTTCATAAGAGCCAAAGCTTTTTCGTATTCCTCTTTGGAATACTGCGTAAGGATCTTCTCCTCAGATGCACCAAGGGAAATTGCAAACTTGACTGCATTGATACGTTCCTCTGAACGACCCTCTGAACGACCTTCTGAACGACCTTCTGAACGACCTGCCTGAAATCCTTCCTGCCGCCCGATATTTTTTAATCTTTCAGCAACATCACACATGCTCTTCACCTGACCTTTCATTTCATCGCATATAACTTTTTCATAGTCCCGGTCCCCTGTCATAACAGATAAAAGCTTTAAGACTTCATCTACGTGCTGGATTTCTGTTGGGTCATCCGCAACATAGTCAGGGTCCCTTCTTTTGTTAACGAAAAAACGTGCAACAACCTTGAAATCACTTTTAAACATTTCAAGCTGTTCATCCGTCAGCCATGCGATCTCAAAAACCTCCATTTTGTAGTCATTGACATATGGATCAAGTTCTTTTGGGATATTCATCAATGACTTGATATTTCTCTCCTTGCACCAGTGCTTTTCACCAAAATACAATACAATGGTAACAACTGGAGCAATTGAAGCTGCATTCGCCTGCAGCTGGCTTTTGTAGCTTGCACCGTCATATCCAATCAGACGGAACGGCATTTTCTTTTCTACCGCCGTCTGGTTCTCAATGCCTATGATAGCAAGTTGCACATTGTACCTTTTCCACTTCTTTGCAACATCACGCTCCTGTTCATGCAACTTAGCATCCTCTCCCTTATACTGGGAATGTACGGATATGCTCTCAAGTGCTGACGGCTCGATCAGTTCCTGACCGTGAAATAAAAGAACGTTTACGATATCGGAAAATACATCATTGTAATCTTCCAGAATCTTTTCTGACATGTCTTTTTCTCCCATGTCCACTATACCTCTCTTTCCCTGCTTATGCAGTTTTTGTTATATATAAGCAGGGAAATAGTGGTTATCCCTGTTGCATATCAGGGATAACCCTATATCCCGCAGAAAAACAACCACGGTAAAAATAAAAAATCATACATCCGGAAGGACGTAAAAAACAAAATAATATATTTACCTATATTATAACAAATTTTGATAAATATACAACAAATTTCAGAGGCAATGGCTTTATCATAATATTCTATTGCATTTTCTTGTTCCATAACTATTGAATTTTTTGTAAAATTATGTAAAATATATCAAAATTTATCATTTTACAAGGATATTCTCATCTTCATTACAAATCAGTCCAATGATATGCAATTCTCGGCGTACCATCTTTTACATATATAATACCGCATTTTGTAAAACCGTTCTTTTCCATCAGCTTTTGCATAATCCGATTATTGGCATGGGTATCCACTCTGATATTCCGGGAAATATTTTTACAGTAATCCGCAACACATTGAAACAGTCCATGCACCTGTCCATCCCCGGCAAGCCTGTGGATTGTAAGATATGGTTCATCATTCAGCCAGTTGCCGTCTTCAATATGTTCATATGTAGGATCTGCACCTTCAAACAGTGCACATACCCCATGTATCCCATTTTCGTCGTATATTACCTTGCAGGCATTCTGATGAATGTCCGACCGAATCAGTTCTTCATCCGGATAAAAATGTCCCCATTGTGTAGGATTTCCGGATTGTATCATATAGTCCTGCGCATATTTGTATATTTTCATAATCTTCTCGAAATCTTTCAAATCGGCAATTCTTACGTTCATCATATCTTCCTCTCAAACTTTTGGTTTCACTATAACCCAAACACTTTCGGTCAGATCTTTTAAGGTTGCTGCCAGAACTGCATCGGTAATGTTGTACATTTCCCTGCGTATCTCAATGTATCGCAACTTTTCACGCGCCGACAACACTTTATTGTCTCTGTAATCTTTTACAATCTGCATAAACACACCTTTCCCGACTACCAGCCCAGATCCAGCAGCCAGTTATTCAGACTTCTCTCCCTCTCTTTTTCATCGGTAATCTCCTTTAAACCTGTATATTCACCCTTGATATTGCCGTCCACGATAAAAAGCACCCTGCCGCATTTTGCAGCAACTTTCGCATCATGCGTTACCATAACGATCGTTGTCCCCTCGTTGTTTAACTTCACAAGTTCGTCCATAACCTCATTGGAGGAAGTACGGTTTAATGCGCCGGTCGGTTCATCGGCAAAAAGCAGTTTGGGGCGGTTCATCATACTTCTGCAGATACACGCGCGCTGAAGCTGTCCGCCGGAAACCTCGTTGATATCGTTATCTGCAATCTCGATGATTCCCATTTTACGCATAAGCTGCTCGCCTCTTTCCTGCTTCTCCTCCCTGCTTTCCTTTGACTTTTTACTTTCTGCTGCCGGAAGCACGATGTTATCGAGAATGGTAAGATTTTTCATCATATACATCTGCTGAAAAATGAATCCCATCTCATCCAAGCGGATTTTTGCAAGTTCCTTTTCGCTCAGTTTCGTCAAATCCTTCCCTTCAAAAAGCACCTGACCGCTCGTCGCCCGGTCCATCCCCGAGATGGCATACAAAAGCGTGGATTTTCCGGAGCCGGATGGTCCCATGATTGCAACCATCTCCCCCTCTTTTACTTCAAGATTTACATTCTTTAACACATTATTCTGCCTTTTATCAATTACATAGGTTTTGCAAAGATCTTTTGCACAAAGCAATGCTGCCATAAGATTTTCCTCCGTTTACTCTATATTGGTTGTATCGTTGCTCTTGATCGTCCGGATCTGTAATGCTGTCATTCCCGATGCCAGAAGCGTCATAAGGAAAATAATGCCCGGATACAGGAAAAAGATTTTCCACGGACGGATCACATAAGCCACTTTTCCGGTCCCCATCATGCCGAATATCGGATTACCGATCAGATACGTTGCCGGAATGGAACAGATCGCCGCCAAAAGAACAGCCACAAGCGTAACAATACCGAATCGTATCATATGCCATTCCATCACCCGTCTATTGCCAAATCCCATCGCCTTAAGCACCGCGATCTGGCTTTTCTCGTCCGCAAGAAATGACCGCTCCATCAGAATACATACAAGAATTACAACGATCAGTGTAATTCCAAGAAGCAGATACTGTACCGATTCCATCGTTGATGCCGCGCCCATACAATCATCACAGTATTCTGTGGCATTCATCACTTTTTCATTGTCAAAAAGCTTTTTGATCTTTTCTTTTCGAACCTCAATCTCCCTTGCAGACGGATGGTCGTCAAAATCGATCTGATAACTCATAACATTCGCAATATAGGTAAAATCGGTCGGTGCATCCTCGTGAAGGCGTATGACCTCTCCAAGCTGATTCATGCTTTGGAAATAAGCAACCACAACGCAGTCAAGTGTCTCTTTTCCAAAATCAATCGTTACGGTATCTCCGAGTTTCGCCCCGGTCAATTTGCTGACCGTCGGTGTAATCGCAATCTCATTTTTGTTTTGCGGAACTACCCCATTGATATATTCATACGCGGATGCTTTCGTATGGATTCCCTGCTGACAACTGATGGAATAATCTTTTCCGTCAAAATGAACCTTATATTTGTACTGCGTTTCCACACACAGTTTCGCAGGCATTCCGTTTTTCTTAAACAGCGCTTCCGTTTTTGCAAAGTACTCCTCGATCTGCTTTCTTCCATCCGGATTCATACAACTCATCGCTTCCGTCAGATCGGTGTAGTACAGATCACTCCGCGTTCCGAATGTTGTAATAAACGTATCGCTTCGCATGGTTGATGAGACGTTGACAAATACAAGCACAAACAACGTGCATAAAAAGAATGTGGTTATGATCGTCATGTACCGTTTCGGTGCGCTGAACACATCATTGACCGCCATAAAGAAACCGGTGCTTCCATGGCTTTTGACCAGACGAAACGGCGATTTTTTCTTATAACGTTCCCCCGTCTGACCGGAACGGATCGCATCGATCGGAGAAGACTTCTTCACCAGCTTCGTGCAGCGAAAAGCATACAGCAGAATGACAATAACGACCAGAATTGCCCCCAGAACCGACAACAGGAAATGGTTATCCGCCTCCAGAACCATATTGCTGCTGACCGATCGCAGTAACAGATCAGAAAACGGGATACTCATAAAAAATCCCACAAACGCTCCTATTACTGCCAACATCAGATACTTTGTCAGGTAGAGACTCCGGATCTTGAAATTACTGATACCGATTGCTTTCATCACACCGATCTCACGAAACTCCTCAAAGATCGTAAACGTGATGGAAAACTTTAATACGACAAACGACACGATGATCAGGCAGATACTTAAAATCAGCATCGTAAACGCAACGATCATATCCATGACATAGCACATTTTTATCAGCGAACGTGCGCCGGAAAACATGATGCCCGGAGCCTGTGAAATAGCCGAAGCAATCTCCGATACGCCTGCCTCATCCTTTAGATCAATATAGCTGATCTGTCCCTGATACCCATTGTAAATGGTTTCATCCGAAAGCAGCTTCTCGATCTCCTCCCGATGAAAAAGGAAACGGCTGTTGCCCATCATGGAAGACCCTAAAAGCGCATCTTTTGCCATACCATCCAGCGTTACCATAAAAGAAATACTGTTGTGCGTAATCCTGATTTTATCCCCCGGCTGCAAATGATTTTTCTCCATAAAATCACCGGTTGCATATGCATGCCCCGGCTTGATCTGGGTAATCTGCTTATTCTCTTTATCAAAGAATTTAAGCCGGCTGTCCTCGATGGACTGGTAAATAACAGAATTCTTTGCCTCCAGTTCTTCTCCGTGCATATCTTTCAGATTGGATTTTTCTCCGAATACAACCGGCTCAATGCGATAATCCCGGATGGATTCCATCTCATGCAGGATCTCATCGATGGACGCTTTGCTGTCCGCACCCATCGAGATGACCACATAATCGCCGATCTCCGCCTTATCCAGATAGGAATCCGTTCCGTTCATGACGGAAACAACATTGCTGATTCCGCTCGCTACGAACATCGTTGCCAGCAGAATAAAACAAAGCAATATTGCGTTCATTACTTTTTTTCTTTTCAAATCTTTTTTCAAAATACGAAAAAGCATTTTAACGTTCCTCCCCTCGTTTGATGTACTCATCTTACAGGAGAAATTATTAAACAATCCTTAAATGCACATTATGCCTTTCGCACAACAACTGTCGCGCAGAAATCATCTTCCTTAATTTCCGCAAATACTTCCCCATCCATTTTTTGCATCAACTGCCGGCTGATATACAGTCCGAGTCCCGAACCATCCGTCGAGCCGACATTGCTTCCGCGATAAAAAGAATCAAACAGATTTATGAGTTCTTCCTGCTTTAAGCTGCATCCGGAATTTCTTACCGTGATCAGTCTGCAGTCCTCTTCCTCCGAAAAGTCGATGGAAATACACTTGCCGTCCCCGTATTTGATCGCGTTTTCCAAAAGGTTCTGCAACACCTCGATCAGCCGGTCCGCATCCCCTTTCAGCAACAGATCCGTGTAGGATGCAATCTGAAATCCGGTATGTAAATTATGCAGTTTTTCCTCATAAAGTCCCCGGATCGCATCGATCACATGGGACAGATACACTTCCCCCGGATTGACACTCAGTTGCAGGAAATCCTCTCTCGATGCGAGCGTGATCTCATTGACATACTCCTCAATCTCTTTTACGTTCTTTTCAATCCCCTGACATGCTTCGACACGCCGCTCCCCGGTCGTATAAAGATTTTCTGCCAGCGCCTTCGCATACAGCCGGATCGCAGATAACGGCGTCCTGATGTCATGTGTCAGCGACAGGATCAGCGTCTTTTTTTCTTTTTGCAGCGCGAGTTCTTTTTCTTTGTTGCTCTCCAATGTTTCGCGCAGCATATCCATTCCCCATAGGAATCTGCCTAAGAATTTGCTTTTTTCGGCTTTGACCGGCACCGAGAGATTGCCTTTCGCCAGATCCTCGGTCAGCGACTGCATCTGTTCAAACGGCTTTATGATCTTCTTTCCGATATAACAAATCAGAAAAACAGACAGCAAAAACAGAATTCCCAAGGCAATATCCATGAGAACCCAGGTTCTGTCGTCTGTCTGTGTATAAATGATCCTGTAGATTGTTCCGGTTTTATCCTGCACACGCGAAATGCACGGTTCCTGATTATTTGCTGTCACATAATAAACGATATTCGCAAGTGCAATAATAAGCAGCTCCACTCCACAAAACTTTGCTGCAAATTTTTTGTAATTATTCATATCGGTATCCCGTTCCCCAAACCGTAATAATGTGTTTCGGCTTCTTCGAATCCTTCTCGATCTTTTCCCTCAGCCACTTGATATGTACCGTGAGCGTCTGCGGCTCCGATTCACTGTCGCTTCCCCAGATGCGGTTAAACAGGTATTCTTTCTTCAATGTCGTTCCTTTATTTTCGACCAGCAGTTTCAGCAGCTGGAATTCCTTTTCCGTGACATTGACCGGTGTTTGGTTCACGGTGAGTGTCTGCGTGACATTGTTCAATTTCAGATTGTCGCATACGATTTCGTCCAATGCATATTTTCGTTTGAAAATGCCGTTGATCTTGGCAATCAGAATATCGATATCATAAGGCTTACAGATGTAATCATCCGCGCCGATCTGCAAGCCTTTCAATGTGCTTTCCTTGTCGTCTCTTGCAGTCGCGATCATAATATGTGCGTTTGAAGTCTCCCTTATTTTGGAACAGACGGAATAACCGTCCACCCCCGGCAGACCGATGTCAATCACAACAAGATTGGCACCATACTGCTCAAAGATCTGAAGTGCCTTCTCCCCTGTGTCCACAAGGCTCACCGTATAATTTTCTTTTCGCAGGAAATCGCACAAAAGTGTTCCGATCTCCCTGTTGTCCTCTACGATAATAATGTCCGGCATTATTTTACCTCATGTCCTGTCACGACCTCAAAGTGATATTTTACAATTCCAAGGTCAATCCTGGAATAAAAACCACCAAGATTTTTGGCTGTTACAATTCCGTTTTTCAGTTCAAAATAAAACTTCTGCTGATTGACAGCAGTTGGTGCAAGACTTACCGCTTCCATACCTTTTTCAAACCATTCGTTCTTCTGATCCGCCTGTCCAAGTTCTGCGATACTTTTGCTTTTATGTGGAACTCCCTGTGTTTCTCCATATCCCAGTGAGATAATAATGAGTAGCTTCTGTCCTCTTTTGATCTGCGCTTTTGATTTTCCATGCGTCATTGCCACCCAGCAGGTATTAAGCCCAAGTTTCTGACATTTCAGCACAATCTTCTCGCCATAATATCCTGCCTTTTCCTGATCATTCTTATTTCCGACAATCGCGATATAATTCTTTACATTTTCAAATTTTCCGTAATGAGCCATAAATGAATCAAAACATTTCGGTTCATCGTAAAAAACCTGTATCGACAGTTTACTTTCCGCATTAACATCTTTTATCAACGCATTGATTTTTTCTCTCTTTGAAGATTCAATTGCCTGATTTTTATACTGTCTTACGCTGTGTCGCGCTTTCATGGTCTCTAATATATCCATTTTAATATCCTCGCTTTCGTTCAACTGATTAAACCGAGTATACCATATCTTTAAAAAAAAAATTCAATGGTAAAGAAAATCGAGACCATTATAACTTTTTAACTTTCTTTGTTAGTTTTATCATAGTTCTACAGATTTTCCCAGTCAATCTTTTCCAATTGTAACTCCCGGAACTATAATAGTCCCTGCGCCGATCCAGACATTTTCCCCAATATGAACGGTCTTGTTATACTGCATCGCATTTTCACGAAGTGATGGCTCAATCGGATGATTCGCAGTTGCTATCGTAACGCTTGGACCAAACCCATATGATTTTCCTCCATTGTTGCTGTTCTTATCCTCGTTACTCTTACCTCACTCCTACCAATATAGCATGCATAGAATTTATTAACAACCGGAAACGCCATAGAAAACAACCGTAAAAAATTTTTTACTTGACTTTAATTTCATTTTTCTGCTAAAATGCAAGAGTTGTAAAAACAAATTAAATACAAGACACATATCAGACAATAAATGTCACCTGTCCACTGTCAGACGGACGGGCAGCATTTGTTGTCTTTTTTTGTTGTCGGAAAGGAAACACTATGGTTATGAAACTCATTCTTGATGCGATTCAAAAATACAACGGAGGAAAAGAAAATGCCTAGAACACGAGGAGAATCCATATTTTTTACAGCGATCACCGCATGGATGATGGTCTATGTCATGACAGTCTATAACACGGTACTCGCAACAGGAAGCTTTACAAATACGACCTTTCTTATTGCATTGAAGGGAATGTGGATAGAGTATATCATCATCGGATTGCTTGCCTATTTCGTGTCCGGTCATCTCTCAAAAATGTGCGCCTTCCGCGTTGTCCAGCCTGGCGACCGGCCGATTTTTATCATCTTTGCGATCCAGACTTTCACGGTAATCTGGCAGGTTGCATTCGCCAGTGTGATCGGTGTCTATCACGGACATGGATTTACCGCCAACTTTATACCGGATTATCTTATGACCTATTGCAAAAATTTTATCATGGCATTTCCGCTGCAGCTTATTTTTGTAGGACCGCTTGCAAGACTGATCTTCCGGACATTATTTATCAATCATAAGAAAGAAAAAAGCACCAACGAGATTCAGAATGACGATGAGAAAATCGTTGCAAAAACAATGTAAGCTATTTATATGCAAAAGCAATCAAAAAATCAATCGTAAAAAAATACGATTGATTTTTCGATTACTTATACGCATTACAATGAATTAAAAAGTCAGCCGCATCTGATGCCACACAGCGTTTCCGTGTGTGGATTTATCGGACACACCTTCATCAACAAAACTAAATTTTGCATAATACTTGATCAGTTTTTCCTTGCAGGTCAACACAAGACCTTTTCTGCCCTGCTCTCTTGCATCCTTAATTGCACATTGGATCAGTTGTCCTGCATATCCGTGTTTACGATAATCCGGAAGTGTATTGACACCGAATATCATCTGCCATGCACCATCCTCGTTGTGCATAGCAGCCTTCTCATACATTTCATCTGTCAAATCTGCCTCATCGGTTACAAAACCATCTACAAATGCGATCAGTTTGTCTTCCTCCAACATAATCCAGAAGTGATTTCCATAATACCGGATTCGACCGGCAAATTCTTCTTTCGTTGCAGCCTCCGCTGCTGGGAAACACTCTGCCTCTACATTTGCAATCTCGTTAAGATCATCCATGGTTGCTGTTCTTATCTTCATTTCTCATTCCCCTAATTTTCATTCTTTCCCTTAAATTTTACCGCATTTTAAGGACAAGTCAATCCAACAACACTCCCTGTGCTCCACTAATATATAAAGTGTGTATCAGCGAAGCCAGTTCATCTGTTTGTTGGTTGATAAACGTTTCTCTAACTTTTATAATATTGTACAACACAGTGTTGGATAATGAAAGGAAGAGTTATATGAATGCAATTATCATTTATTATTCCCGTTCTGGAAATACTGAAAAAATAGCAAAACAACTTCAGTCAGATCTGGGTGTCACATGTATGGTATCTCTTAATTGCACATTTGTTTTCTTCTATTTCTTGCAATCCATTATGATCTTCTCACACAGATCATATCCAAGCTCGGAACTGTTCAGTGACAATGTATAATTCTTTGCCATCCCCCACTTCTGATCCGTATAAAATCGATAATTTGTCATACGCCTTTTATCGATATCTGCCATCATTTTTTCTGCTTCCTCTTCGGTAACATTGTACAGTTTACAGATACGCGCCACCTTTTCCGGCATATCCCCATGTATAAAAACGTTCAGCACATTATCTTTGTCTTTTAAGATAAAATCCGCATTCCGTCCTATGATCACACAGCTTTCCTTTTCCGCAATCTCCAAAATCACTTTTCTCTGCGCTTCATACACCATATCTTCCACGGATTTTCCGGTGATGTCACGTCCTGCAAACGCATAGGCAAGCAGTCCTTTCTTCGGAGACAATTCTGCCTTTTCTTCATATTCCGCTGAAAATCCGGACTGCTCCGCAATTTGCGCAATGATATCCTTGTCATAATACTTTATGCCAAGCTGCTTTGCCACTTCTTCCCCAATAAAACGACCACCGCTTCCGAACTCTCTGCTGATCGTAATAATTCTTTTTGCCATAATCACATCTCCCTTTCGCTTAAAACATCTACTTTTGTTTTACGGATTCTCTTTAAAAATACATAGCCGGCCAGACACGCGATAAACTCTGTGATCGGGAACGCCCACCAGATCAGCAAAACTCCCATCTGTCCGTTTCGGACGAAAATAGAGAAAATGCCTGCCAACGGCAATATAATTACAAGCTGTCTAAGCAGCGAAATCACAAGCGACTCGATGCCTCCGTCCAATGCCTGATAAATTCCCTGATATGCGACATTGATTCCTGCAAAAAGAAAACTGATAGAAATAATGTGCATTGCTCCGATAAAATATTCTCTTGACTGCCCTGCGTTGAATAAAGTTGCAAATGCACCCGGGAAAATTTCCGTGATCGCCACACCAAGAACCATAAGTACGATTGTATAAATCAGTCCGTACTTCATACCATCCTTAATTCGATTTTTACTTCCCATCCCATAGGAAAAAGCGATGATCGGTGTGATCGCATCACGCAGACCAAATGCAAGGAACAACACAAACTGCTGCACTTTATAAAACAATCCATATGCGGTCTGCGCCGAAGGATTAAATTTTAAGATCAGATTCATTACATAAACCATAATAGACATCAATGCCTGTGCAATGATCGCCGGAAGTCCGATCGAATAAATCTCTTTTATAATTCCACCCTCCGGTTTCATGTATTTTGTTCCATGCGCAAATTCTTTATTTAATTTCGTATGGAAAATAAAGAGTAATACTGCCGATGCAACCTGTCCGATTACCGTCGCATATGCAGCACCTTCTACTCCCATTTCAGGAACAGGTCCGATCCCGTAGATCATGATCGGATCAAGAATAATATTTACCACTGCCCCCACAACCTGACCGATTGTAGAATAAAGTGAACGTCCGGTTGCCTGTAATAACTTTTCAAACAGGGAAAAGAAGATAATTCCAAACGACATCACACAACATATCCTTAGATAGCCGGTTCCCATCGAAATTACTTCCGGATCAACCGTCTGCGATGAAATATAGGCTTTCACTCCGAAAATTCCAAACAGCAGACATACCGCATAAATAATTACTCCAAGAAATAAACTGTTTCCCGCAACTTTTGCTGCTTTTTTGCTGTTTCCCTGTCCAAGTGTCCGCGCAAGAAGTGCATTCGTCCCCACACCGGTTCCGATTCCTACCGCTACCATGAGCATCTGCACCGGAAACACCAGCGTAAGTGCATTTAAAGCGGCTTCACTTCCCTCCTTCATGTTTCCGACAAAGGCACTGTCCACAATATTGTAGACCGCCTGCAATGCCATCGACAAGATCATCGGTATTCCCATCTGTACCATGAGCTTATTGACCGGCATCTCCTTCATCCTGTTTCTTTCTGCCATCTTAACTGAATCCTCCTTTTTCTACATAAAAAAAGCATGTACTTATCTCACAAGCTGGACTTACGCTGATAAGCTACACACTTTTTCATGGCATTATAAAATTAAAAACGAGCAACAAAACTGGATTTACGCTCGTTTGCTACTCGTTTGAAAATTATTATATTTCTCTTTTTTCTTTTACTGCTGCTGCAATTTTCTCTACAATCACACAGACAATTACGGTAATCACCATATCCGGCAGCGTATTTCCAACCGGTGTATCCACATGCATCAGCACCCGGTACAATACAAAACCGACCAGCCACACCACAAGATTTCTCCACTGAAATGCGGATTCCCCAGCATCTGCTTTCTTTAAAATGAAATAATCTGCAATCTGCACTGCAATCATCGGGGCAAATACAGAACCAATCAGATACAGGAAATTTGTAATGTTATCCATCGGATAAACAATTGCTGCCACAGTTCCAATCACGGTAACAACAATCGCTGCCCATTTCTCCTTAATTTTTGAAGAAATGGAAACACTTGAAACTCCTGCGGAATATGCATCCAGAAACGTCGTCGTAACCGTGGAAAATACAATGATGAGAAGTCCCACAACGCCAAACCCTGTTTTTAACATAATCTGCGCAATATCATATTCGCCGGTAAAAATAGCAGCCCCCATACCGATCATATACATAAAAATGCTGACCAGACTGTAGACAACCACACTGACAAGTGTTGCAGCAAACGGTTTTTCTGCTTCTCTTGTATAATCACTGATCAGTGGCAGCCAGGAAAGCGGCATTGCCACGGCAAGTTCCACAGCCGCACCAAATGTAAGACTTCCATCATCCACGACCGGGGCCGCGCTTCCGGTTCCAAAAAAGATCACTTTAAAAAGAACCAGAGATAAAATAAAAAGTGCGGTCATGGCAACCGTATTTAACTTGCCAAGATTCGTAAGTCCGACAAAAATCCAGACAACAATCAATGCGCCGATAATGATCGCCCATACCCAGATTCCGGTATGCAAAACCCCGTCTGCCGCAAGCGCTCCGTCATAAATCATAATTGCGGTCCACCCTACAAGCTGTAACACATTTAAGACAGCAAACAGAAGGCTTCCTCTCTCGCCAAAACTCATTTTCACAGTTTCCATGGCACTTTTTCGTTCTTTCGCTCCAATCATTCCTGCTGCAAACATCATAAGTCCGCCGATCAGATGTCCCAGTAAAATTGCTGCCATGGCTTTTCCAAATCCAAGCGGTGCAAAATAAGTACCTGTCAATATTTCCGCCAGGGATACACCTGCTCCAAACCAAATTAATCCGTTACTGAACACGGAAGTTCCTTTTTTTCCCATTTGTACACTCCTCTTAACCTATGATAAACCCGGCCTCACATTTGCCGGATACTAATATTCTCCTTCAATTGCAAATGCATGGTCCATTGGTCCGCTTCCTTTTCCAAGGTCAAGCATGGCGGCAAGTGCACCGGAAATATAATTTTTTGCATACTTCACGGACGTTTCAAGATCTCTTCCTTTTGCAAGGTTTGATGCAATCGCAGAAGAAAGCGTACAGCCTGTCCCGTGTGTATTTGGATTGTCAATCCTCTTTCCCTCAAACCATACCGGCTCTTTCCCCTTCTGGTAGAGCAGGTCATTGGCATCATTTAACTGATGACCACCTTTTAATAAAACGGCACAGCCCAATGTGTCACAAATAATTTCTGCTGCTTTTTCCATATCTGCATCAGTCTTGATCTGCATTTCGGAAAGCACTTCCGCTTCCGGAATATTTGGCGTAATCACCGTTGCAAGCGGTAATAATTTACTTTTCAATGTGCTGATAGCATCCTCACTGATCAGTCTTGCTCCACTGGTTGCCACCATGACAGGATCTACGACAATATTTTTTGCGTGATACTCTGTCAGCTTCTGCGCAATCGTCCCAATCAGTTCACCAGAAGCAACCATTCCGGTTTTAATCGCATCCGGATAGATATCCGTAAAAATACTGTCCAGCTGCTCTGCCAAAAACTTCGGGGTTACCTCCATAATATCTGTTACACCGGTCGTATTCTGGGCAGTCAAAGCCGTGATCGCACTCATTGCGTAAACATGGTTTGCTGTCATTGTCTTAATATCTGCCTGAATGCCGGCGCCTCCACTGGAATCACTTCCAGCAATTGTTAATGCTGTGTACATAACATCCTCCTTATCGTATCCCTTTGTGCATTAATTTTATATAGCGACTGAAGGTGGTGCCCCCAATCTGCCGCTGCATGTACTATATTACACACCCTCTCCGGAAATGCAAGAGGTTTTTTCATGGATCACATTCAGGACATCCCTCAAAGCCTGTTTTCTTCCCGAACCTTTGCCGGCTTCTCTTCCTTTCTGATAAAATAAATAAAAGAAACCAGCATTTGACAGATGCTGATTCCCTGTTATAAGACTAAAAAGATTCAACCTCAGATGTCAGTCTATATCTCTTACATAATTTTTTGTTTTCGTACATATAAGAGTCAGCCTTATCGAGCAATGTCTGAATTGTATATTTACCGTCGTTTGCGGATAATGCCCATCCATATGCATAGTCAATCAGCATTTTGTCTTCCCTGTTGTTTAACCGGTCTTTTTCGAGACATAAACATTTTAATATTTCCTCAACCTCTGTTTGGCTTGTATGATAAATAACTGCCATAAATTCATCTCCACCATATCTTCCAACAAAGTCTTTTTCCGGAATCACATTGCGCAAAAGCCGGGCAAAATTCAATATTAACTGGTCTCCTGCCGAATGTCCCATTGTATCATTTACCATCTTTAAATTATTCAGGTCAAACATTATGCATGCGGTAGGCTCACTAATTATTTCTTTATTACCAAGAAGTTCCTTACAGGCACTTTTGTTTGGCAATCCGGTATGGGCATCTGTATATGCCCTGTGTTCTAACAGCTTATTTTTCACCGCCATCTTCATTGCCATCAGGGTCTGCACAATAACCAATATCACCAGACACAGCATATCAAACGCAGACAGAATCTCTATGGTGCGAATCTTTGTGGCAATCTTTTCGGAATACTTTTCTGCTGCAAATACAGTTTCATCTGCCATCTTAAAATAAATCTCACTCATATTGACAATATCTGTATTTTCATATCCCACACTTCTTACGGCTTCAATTTCTGTTTTCAATTTTTCCCAGTAATCACTCTGAATCTTTAATTTTTCCTGATATTCTTTGTCATAGAGTTTTACCAGTTCATAATGTCCATCCTGATATCTTAACCCACTCAGAATATCATCCAAATATTTAATTAATTCTTCATTCCGGTTTTCTGTAATTTCTAATTTTACTTCACGCTGTGTAGCTCCACGTACCAGACCTGCATAATTTATTACACGCGCTGTCCCTTGTAACCAGCTAATCTGTATCATCATAAAAATAATAAGAATTACCAATACCAGGATAAGGCAGCTTTGTATAATACCAATTATATTTTTACTTTTCTTATCAGACCGTCCTTTCAGATTAAGCATTTTTCCTCCCATTAACAATCAAACCTGTTCTTCTGTATACATAGCATTCACCTTATATCAGATATTTCTTTTCAAATTCTTCAATCTTCATCGGTTTTCCATAAAAAAATCCCTGAATCATACGGATTCCCATCTTTTTTACAATATCTCTCTGGCGCTTAGTCTCCACACCTTCCACGCATACGCGTACATTGATGGCATTTGCCAGTTCCGAAACCATCCGCACAAATGCATTGGAAAAATCGTCTTCTCCAAGATGTTCAATAAAACAACGGTCTATCTTGATCACATCCAACGGCATCTCACGGATATGATTGAGGGATGAATATCCTGTTCCAAAATCATCCAGTGCCACGCGTACACCAAGATTCCGGATCTCACTTAATATCTTCTTCATCCGGACCATATCATTGATCGCCAGGCTCTCCGTTACTTCCAACGTCAGATTCTGTGGTATGATACGGGTTTCTTCCAGAACCTTTGCAACCTTCTTTACAATGTCATTCTGCAACAGCTGTACAACCGACAAATTTACATTGACATGATACTCCGGATGCCCCATATCATTCCAGTATTTACACCGCAATGCCGCATTTTTCATTACATATTCACCGATTGGATTGATCAGTCCCAGATATTCCGCAAGTGGAATAAAATCTGCCGGATTCACAAATCCAAGTGCACTTGAATTCCAGCGGATCAATGCTTCCGCACCACAGCATGGCTCTCCCGGCTGACAGACATCAATGATCGGCTGATAAAACACTTCAAATTCCGTGCATGCATTCATGGCTGCAGTACGCATATTTTTCTCCAGATCCAGTCTGCGGTATGAGGAAGATGCGTCCATCCCATCATAGTATTCCACGCGGTTTTTGCCCCCGCGTTTTGCCGACAACAGGGCAATATCTGCTTTACGGACAAGTTCTTCCACCGTTTCTCCATCCTTCGGGAAATATACGATCCCCATACTTATGGTGCAATAATAATCTTCTCCCTTTAAAAACCATGGTTTCTTAAATATGGATGTCACTTCCCTGACAATCCGTTCCAGCTCCGGATACACGGAATCCGGAATAATCACAACAAACTCATCCCCTCCCATGCGGTAACAGGTATTCTCAATCCCATCTATCCTGCGCAGGCTATGGGAAATCGCTTTCAACAGAATATCCCCATACTGGTGTCCCAGCCCGTCATTGATATGCTTAAAATCATCCAGTCCCATATAAAGCAACGCTCCTGTTGCATCTTTTTCCCGGGTCTTTCGTATAAACTGTCCCAGATCCTGTTCGCAGCGCATGCGATTAAACAACCCTGTCAGGAAATCATTGTTCGCCTGATTTTCAATTTCTTTCTGATAAATTTTCTTTTCGGTAATATCATAGAGTGTACACATGGCAACTTTTCTGCCATCCACCCAATCAATCTCGGTCTTATGCACATCCAGCCAGCGTTCCTCAACAACCGAATAAATTTCCTCATAATACTGGCTGCGCTTTGTCTCCCGGTCGGAAAAAAGCATCTTTTCCAGATGATTTCCTGCGATACTGCGAGAGAAAAGTTCTTTGAATTTGTGATTCATATAAAGAATCGAATTGGTATGATAATCGACCACATATATTCCACATCCGGTATTTTCCAGAATTGCCTCTAAAGATGTATAGGAACTTGCCAGCGAATTCTTTGCAATTCTTTTGAGCATGATGCTCTGCACAACTCTTCGCACATCACTGACAAATTTGATATCTCTGTTCTCCCAGATTCTTGTTTTTTCATTATCATACACGCAAAAATACATTGCCGTGCGGTTTTGTATTTCAATCGGTTCAAAAATTCCGGCACTGATATGACAGGTTTTAAATAAATGTGCAAACGGTTCCGGCATGATGGAGTCCGATGAGATCATATAAGGCTTACCATTATAAAACGGCAGTGCATCGATCGGAATATGCTGTCCCTCTGCAAGAATGGACTTGTCTGGTTCTTTTGTATACTCGCAGATCATGTCTGCCGTATTTTCCCCTACATTCTCGCGCAACAGACATCCACCGGAAATTTCCAGACTTTCACATGTCTCCCGCAAAATATCCTCAGCCACTTTTTCAAAACTGTTATCCGAATCCATCATCTGCAAAATTTCGGTCATTGCCCGGCTGCGGTGCAGCTGGTATTCCATCGCCAGCTCGGAAACAGAACTCTTTTCAACCGCTTTCTGCGCAATCATCTGATTTCTGCGACTCTCAAACAACTGTCCGGAAAGCATTGATAAAAATTCTACCGATGCGTAAAACTGCTCCTCCGTCGTAATAAGCATTCCCTCCGGCAGATGAACCTCCGGTGTCAACCGCTCCTTTATAATGCCCATAACAATCCAGACAACCTGCAGCTGATCTTCTACTTTTGTGGAAACAGCACACAATTTCATGAAATCCTGTGCTGTTTCCCACTCCACAACCGTTTCCATCCGGTCATGCTGCATCTGGTCTACCAGTTCCATGTAGGCATGTTTATCTACCTGTGTCCGTAAAAACCCCACCTGTTCTTCTGTTCCAAACGGTTTTGTCACAACACCTTTATTCTTATCCACACACATCAGATACAAATGATCTGCACAACAAAACTGATCCTGCAATTGCTGTAACATTGATATATCTATCAGATTCGTATCACCGTTCATGCCATTACCTCTTTACTCCTATAATGAACAGATAACATCCTGTCTTACTCTGCATACAATATTCTTCCAAAAGAGAGAATTCCCTGTGAAGACGCAACTGTTTCTTCACAAATCCGATTTCTCCTGTATACATCACAATCACAGCCTCCTTTTCCAGAATGGTTAATGCTTTCCGGAAAAATTTCTCATACAGACGGTCCAGCTGCTCCCGCGTCATTTTTCCCCGCACCGGCATATTGGTTACAATCTCATCAAACAAATAATCGTGTCTGAAATCGAAGAAATCCCTGTGAATGAAATTGATCTGTTCTCCCGCCAGAGCCGCATTCTCCCGTGCTCCGTCAATTGCCTCCCCAAAAATATCCGTACCGTATTTTTCACGTGCCGGGACGCGGATATCCCGCTCAATCAGCATGGTGCCCACGCCGCAGAACGGATCAATAATCTGTGCATTTTCTTTCAGATACGGCGCTGCCAGTTCCATAATCAATGCCGCAAGAGAAGGGTGCATGGAAGCTGCAATTGCATGTTTCCGGTACGCAAACCGGTGATCCGGAAGGGTATAAAATCTCAGTGCCGGGAAAAACTTTCCCTCACGATTTGCAATGAGTCGAAGTTCTACCTCATAATCCCCCGGAGAATTCACCAGTTTTCCATCCGACAACTGTTCAATGGCAGATCCAAGCTTTTTGACAAACCGGCTTCTCTGTTCCAGTGTCATTGCGGATCTGCACTCAATCCGGAAAAAGAATGGCTTGTCTTCCCGGTGGTATTTTGCACAGATTGCAAGCATTGGCTTCCACACCGTCTCTGCTGCTTTTTCCGGTTCCTGCTCCAGAAGTCCTTTGACCGGAATCAAAAACAGCATGTCCCGATATGTGCGGATCTGCAACAGCTGCAACAGATCATCCGTCTGTACAATCACACCGAGCGGATGCGCCTTTCCACCGGTCTGATTTTCCAGTATTCCGCGATGATTGCGGTTTGTCACCAAAAGTACATGATTGTTCTTTTGTTTTATATCAAAATGATGGGTATCGATTCCTTCATACTGAATCAGGATTGCCCGCAGTGCCCGCAGTTCTGCTTCCCAGTGTTTCCGGTTTTCTTCGGTGACCGGCTCTCCTTCCAGCTCTGCAAGACGATCTTTCAGCTGCGAAAGGATTTCTTCTGCATGAAGTGCCTTCATGGCTTCCAGATATGCACTTTTTACGAACAGTGTCTGTTCCCGGGTATATGCTTTCCAGAGCGGCTGCAACGCATTCTGTACTGCCAGGTCTCCCAGAAGAAGTGCTGCATTCTTCCGCGTCTTTGCATCCTCTTCCTGTAAAAATCCAAACACCAGATCTTCATGCCCACGTACAAATTCTATAGCCTGCGCTTTTTGCTCTTCCGTTGCTTCTTTCAGGCTGGCACGCAGAGCACTCAGATTACTCCTTACATTTTTCTTTTCCTGTAATTCCGTAAATAGTTGTATCAAAAATTTCTCCTCTGTTCCGTTAATTATTCAGAATACTTCCTATATTTAATTTATTGTAGATGATTTTTTATTCTTTGTCTACTCCATTTTTTTCGATGTAAGCCGCCAGATCATCATGAAAATCTTCCCATGCACTCTCATGTTCCACAAAATATTTCGGACAGTTTTTGCCTGTCACATCATAATGCCGGATCACATCTTCAATTCCAAGATCATATCTTCCGATCAGCCAGGTTGTCAACTCGATCAATGACTGATACGTACTGTCATTGAATTTTCCGGTGTCATCCGGAATACAGCATTCGATTGCGATTGTATCACTGTTTCGGTTATTGGATGCATATGCGATTTCATTGCAGGGAATACACTGTACAATTTCTCCATCCAGCCCGATCACGAAATGACTGCTTGCCTTGGTCTGGTGAGATTGTTCCAGCCCTGCGAAATAATTCCGATTCTGGATGGCAGTCGTTCCCGGATTGGCCGTGTAATGAACGACAATTCCACGAACCTTTTTAAGTGCAAGCCCCGGACGGGAATATTCATTGACCGGAAGCAGTTCCACGTCTAATTCCGGTCTCTGGTCAACGTATTTTTTATCTGTAATATCCCAGCTGCTGTCAGACACCGTCTGCTGCGCCCGTTCCTGCTTCACTTTATGTATGATTCCCAGAATGGATCCCAGCAAAATTACGGCAATGATAATCATTAAAATGCGCATCTGCAGCTGTTCTTTTCTTGTTCTTCGTTTTTTATATCTCTTTCGATAGGTTGGAGCCATAAATGCATATCTCCTGTATTATTTTTGCCCCTTTGTGGGGCTTATTTCTATCTTCTCACATATTGCGTATCTGTCAATGCTTTTTTCGATGCTGTGGATTTGTACGAGTGTTTTAGATATAAGTTTTCTCAAAATGACGGAAGAAGGCGTATATTCTCTTTCTACAGAAAAATTTACAAAGCAGCGCCGATATTGATTTCAGGTTGGTTTTATAAAAGTTTTTCATTTACGCTATTAGCGTTATGTGATGGAACTACGGCGCAGTTGCAAATTTATTCTTCCGAAAGAAATATACGCCTTCTTCCTGTTGGTTGGAGAAAAGATAATTTGAAAAACGTATTGGTATCTATACAAAGAAAATTTGTATAAAAGATACCGTTATGGTATCTATACAAAGAAAATTTAACATTTAGATACCACAAAGTCTCTATGAAATAAAAATTGCTTCTTCAGGTACCATTTTTTCAAATAATCGGTACTTGAAGAAGCAATTTTTCTCTTACAAGTGGCATTTCTTTATTTTAGGTATTAAAAATAATAAATGCATTACCTTAATCACTATTTTTATCAATAGATCACATTTACAGAATTTATGAAAATCGATCTTTTTCTTACACTTTTCCAATCCACAGAATTTGTAAGAATCGTTTTTACTTATAATTTTCCCAGCCAACAGGAAAACACTTATATTTAAAACAGTTCCCTCATAGACTTACATAATCTTGTGAACCCAGCCTTCCGGTCCTTCAATCTCGCCCATCTGGATTCCGGTAAGTGTCTCACGCAGTTTCTTTGTGTATGGTCCCATTTCTTCCATTCCACTCGGGAAACAGATTTCTTTGCCATGATCAACAACCTTTCCGATTGGAGAAATAACTGCTGCAGTACCACAGAGTCCACACTCTGCAAAATCAGGTACTTCTGAGAATTTAACCGGTCTGTGCTCTACCGGCATATGCAGATACTTTTCAGCAACAACCATCAGGGATCTTCTTGTAATGGAAGGTAAAATACTGTCTGACTTTGGTGTTACGAATGTTCCGTCCTTGGTAATGAAAATGAAGTTTGCTCCACCGGTCTCCTCTACATAAGTTCTTGTAGCAGGATCCAGATACATGTTCTCAGCATATCCCTGAGCATGTGCATCTACGATTGCATGTAAACTCATAGCGTAGTTCAGTCCGGCTTTGATATGTCCGGTTCCGTGAGGTGCTGCACGGTCAAAATCAGAAACACGGATTGTAATTGGCTTTGCGCCGCCCTTGAAGTAAGGTCCTACTGGTGTAACCAGAATACGGAACTGATACTCATCTGCCGGCTTTACGCCGATAACAGCGTTTGTAGCGATCATATATGGGCGGATATAAAGCGTTGCTCCGGAACCAAATGGAGGTACCCATGCTGCATTTGCCTTTACTACCTGCTCTACGGCATCTACGAAACGCTCCTCCGGGAATACCGGCATCTCAAGTCTCTCACAGGAATCTTTCATACGGCTTGCATTTAAGTCCGGGCGGAAACATACAATATGTCCGTCCTCTGTTGTGTATGCTTTTAATCCTTCAAAACAGGACTGTGAATACTGGAATACACCTGCACACTCATTTAATGTAACGGTAGGATCTGTTACCAGTGCTCCATCGTCCCACTTTCCATCCTTGTAATTTGCAACATAACGGTAGTCTGTGGTCATGTAACCAAATCCCAGGTTACCCCAGTCAAGATTTTTTTTCTCCATTTTCATTTCCTCCATTTTCTATTCCAATTCAAGTGTTCTATAACTTTTCGTTATGGAATACTGGATATACTATTATTTTTACATATTTTAGTACAATCTGAAGTATTTGTCTATAGATCTTATGAAATTTCTCTATCAAAAAAATTCATAAAAACCATAACCTGATTCCCTAAAGTCCCAGAAGTTCCATTGCTTCGTCCTTTAACTCCTGTGTGCGTTCTTTCAAAAGCAGAAGTTTGTTGTACTTATAATAGGCATCATTGCCACATTCACTGACAAATTTCAGACTGTAATAACCGGCCGAAAGTTCGGACAAAAAGATTACCATTTCCTGTCCCTCTCCAAATACCCGTGCAAGAAATTCAAATGCATGCGTCAGATGACGGCCTGCATCTGAAATTTCCTTCTGGCGGATCTGCTCCCTCTCATCAAACAGTTTC
>ULWB01053209.1_pt1 | contig 23806 bp, 19 predicted proteins | sample 1959891 | NCBI WGS metagenome assembly ULWB01 (sample SAMEA4835799, study PRJEB28245) | human gut metagenome | biome: gut microbiome; material: fecal sample | place: Denmark | collected 2008 | reverse complement strand
CACACGGCTCATGCCCGTAGGGCGCAGATTGGAACCATACACCACGTAGGCGCTGTACCAGATGTCGTCGCCCGTAAAATAGGCATTGTTGTCCAGATGAACAAACACCTGTTCCCGCGTATAAGCCACGTTGTAACGCGAGAGATGGCTGAAACAGCTGTACAGGCTGTCAAACGAAGTAGGCCGCTGCCCCTTTGCCGACGGAACGCCGGCAAAGGCCAGTAAGACGGACAGAAGAAAAAGGCGTTGTCTTGTTGTCATAAATCCATGTTTAATCTTACAAAAGTAGACATTCCGACACGGCTGGCCAAACGGCAGTGCGCCAAAAAAGTATAACAGCGGCGCTACGTCCCGATGCAGCGGCACCACCGGTCATGCAGCAGCCGCACGGCAGGCGGAGGTCGGCCCGGAAGGTGCATTCGCGCAGCCCCTGTCCGCAACAAACCGGCAGGCTTTTTCATTTAGCCGGGAGCAAAGATTTTTTACTTCCCGACTTTTTTATTTTCCGCGCCACGTCCTTTTCACGAATCCACACAAAAAAGTGCGGAGAACCACGTCCGCGCAAGCGCGAAAGGCGTAATTCTCCGCACACAGCGGGACTGATGCTCAAGCAAACATCCCGCAACGGGCCACTGGCTTATCCCAGATACTTGGCCAGAACCTTAATGTTTTCCGACTCACGCAAATGGCGCAAGGCGCGTTCCTTAATCTGACGCACACGCTCGCGCGTCAGGCCCAGATTGGCCGAAACTTCCTCGGCGGTCATTTCGTTTTGTCCGATACCGAAGAGCATTTTGATGACCTTCTGCTCACGCTCGTTGAGAATGCTGGAGAGCGCCATGTCGAGGTCGGACGAGAGAGATTCCTGCTCCATGCGGTTGTCGGTGGTAGGCGCCGAATCATCGCTCATCACGTCAATCATACAGTTGGAGTCGTCGTCCTGGAAAGGAGCGTCAACCGACACTTTCTTGCCGTTGGCGCCAATGGCTTCGCTCACCTTCTCGACGTCCGTATCCAGCAGGTCGGCCAGCTCCTGTACTGACGGGCGGCGTTCGAACTCCTGCTCAAAGCTGACAATGGCCTTGTTCATCTTGCTCTGGAAGCCTACCTGATTGAGCGGCATGCGCACAATACGGCTCTGCTCCGAAATGGCCTGCAGAATGCTCTGCCTGATCCACCATACGGCATAACTGATAAATTTGAATCCGCGGGTTTCGTCAAACTTTTTGGCAGCCTTGATCAGCCCGACGTTGCCTTCATTAATAATGTCGTTCAGTGCCAGTCCCTGATTCTGATACTGCTTGGCCACACTCACCACAAAGCGCAAGTTGGCGCGCGTCAGTTTGTCGACGGCCTCCTGGTCGCCACGCTTGATGCGCTGGGCCAGTTCTACTTCCTCCTCAGTAGAAATGAGTTCCTCACGTCCAATCTCTACCAGATACTTGTCAAGAGCCGCACTCGAACGGTTAGTAATACTTTTATTAATTTTCAGCTGTCTCATACTATGATATATAGATGGCTATTTAGAATTATATACACCAACAAAACGTGCCCGGCAACTCCAAAAGCTGTCGGCACATACGGTAATCCCATAAAATAAACGCTTCACGCTCTGTCATTCAACATATAGTGGCGTAAGCCTTTTGTTTCAGTCGGGGCAATCGGAATATCCGGTATCCACAATCGCTATCCGAGATATTTGGTTAATACTTCAATGCACTTTGCTTCACGTAAATGCCGCAACGCCCGTTCCTTGATCTGACGCACGCGCTCACGCGTCAGTCCCAAAGTGGCCGAAACCTCCTCGGCTGTCATTTCGGGGCGGCCTATGCCGAAAAGCATTTTGATAACGTCCTGCTCACGCGGATTCAGCACCGTGCGCAAGGCTGCCTCCAGATCGGTGGAGAGTGATTCGTGCTCCATCTTGTTGTCCGTTCCGGGCGCCGACTCGTCGGTCATGATATCAATCATACTGTTTGACTCATCGTCCTGAAACGGTGCGTCAACGGATACTTTCTTTCCGTTGGAGCCGAGAGCCTCGCGTATTTTCTCCACATCGGTATCCAACAGGTCGGCCAGCTCCTGCAACGAGGGGCGGCGTTCGTTTTCCTGCTCAAAATTCACGATTGTTTTGGTCAGCTTGCAGTGGAACCCTACCTGATTGAGCGGCATGCGCACAATACGGCTCTGCTCCGAAATGGCCTGCAGAATACTCTGCCTGATCCACCATACGGCATAACTGATGAACTTGAATCCGCGGGTTTCGTCGAACTTCTGCGCGGCTTTAATGAGACCTAAATTACCTTCGTCAATCAAATCATTGAGGGCCAGACCCTGATTCTGATATTGCTTGGCCACACTCACCACAAAGCGCAAGTTGGCCCGCGTGAGCTTTTCAAGTGCTTCACGGTCGCCTTTATGAATACGCTGCGCCAACTCAACCTCTTCGTCTGTGGATATCAGTTCTTCACGGCCTATTTCCACGAGATATTTATCCAACGCCGCACTGGAGCGGTTCGTGATGCTCTTGTTAATCTTTAGCTGTCTCATTTTCTCGTGCCTATTCTGTTTGAATATGCAAAAATAATCATTTCCTTCCAAACATTTGCCAACTTTTATGCTAAATATTTTTATTATCACGCAGTTAGCTCAAGAAAATCACATTTTTCCGTCCACAACAGGCCGCAACAGCGCCGCTGTAATATTTATATAACATTTCTGAAACATCGGCATCATGCAACGGCTGTATTTTTGCAGCATGAAAATTACGTATTATCTCTTAGGATTAGTGCTGGCCATGAGCCAGGGAAATCTGGTTCACGCAAAGGAAACATCGGACTCTACACAAAAGGAAAAACGGTTTGAAGTACACGGAACACTCCGCGGCAAGTATGAATACCAGCCGGAAATCAACGAAAGCCGTTTCCAGGTACGAAACGCCCGCGTCAGTATTGAGGGGCAGGTCATCAAGGCCATCGGATACAAGGCCGAAATTGACTTGAGCGACCAGGGACAGATGCGCATGCTCGACGCTTACGTAAAAGTAACTCCTGTCAAGAATCTGGACTTTCAAATCGGTCAGATGCGCGTTCCCTTCAGCATTGATGCCCACCGCTCGCCTCATGTGCAGTATTTTGCCAACCGTTCCTTCATCGCCAAGCAGGTAGGTGACGTACGTGATGTGGGTGCCATGCTGGCCTATGACATCAAACCGGCTCGCATGAAACTCAGTGCCGGTATCTTCAACGGCGCCGGCCTGACCGAGCAGAAGGAGTGGCACAAGAATGTCAACTACTCAGCCAAAATGGAGTGGAACTTTGCCCCGAATTTCAATCTGGAGCTCAGTTCTCAGACGGTCTGCCCTGACTCCACCCGCATCTGGCTGTACGACGGCGGCATCAACTTTGACAACGGACGCTGGCATGCCGAAGCTGAATACCTCTACAAGCACTATGCCGACCACGCCTTCGAGGATGTGCATGCCTTCAATACGTTTGTAACCTACACGCAACCCGTACGCCGCATTCTGAAAGGTATCCAGTTTCTGCTGCGCTACGACTTCATGACCGACCACAGCGACGGAACCGTTTACCAGACCACGCCGGGCAAAGAACACCTGCTGGCCATTACCGACTACCAGCGCGGACGTCTGACAGGCGGCGTTACGCTGATTCCGCAAAAGATTCAAAACACGGCCATCCGCCTGAACTACGAGAAATACTTTTACCGCAACAGCGGCATTCCCAAGGAAAGCGAACAGGACAAAGTTGTAGTGGAGTTCATGGTTCACTTCTGATTACCCGTCGTCAGCCGGAATCAAAAAAACGACGTACCGTCCATGACCAACGCCGCATTTTTCTTATCTTTGAACCTGGAAAGACAAACTGAAAAAGGACTCAACAACATCAGGGGGTCTGAAAAGAATAGATAAACAACGTTTTACCCCAATTATAACCAGCCATTATGAACGAAAAGATTTTAGTAGTTGACGACGAAGAGGATTTATGCGAAATTCTCCGCTTTAATCTGAAAAACGAAGGCTACGACGTAACCACCGCCTATTCGGCTGAAGAGGCACTTCAGCTTGACTTGCCCAAATTTCAGCTTATCCTGCTGGACGTCATGATGGGTGAAATTTCAGGTTTCAAGATGGCTTCAATGCTCAAGGAACGCAAGGAAACGGCTCACATCCCCGTCATATTCATCACTGCCAAGGACACCGTCAACGACACCTGCACGGGTTTCAGCATCGGAGCCGATGACTATATCTCCAAACCGTTTTCCATCCGTGAGGTGATTCTGCGCGTCAAAGCCGTGCTGCGCCGCACCGCCGGCGTAGTGCCTGCTGTCAGTCACAACCTGCAATACGAAGACCTCACCATCGACTTGGAGAGCAAAAAGGTAAGAATCGGCGACCGCGAAGTGGCTCTGACCAAAAAGGAATTCCAGATTCTGCAACTGCTGCTTGAAAATCCGGGAAAGGTATTCTCACGCGAAGAAATCCTCAAAAAGGTCTGGACCGACGAGGTCTACGTACTCGACCGTACCGTAGATGTCAAAATTACCCGACTACGCAAAAAAATCGCTCCCTACGACAGTCACATCGTAACCCGACAAGGCTACGGATACTGCTTTGAGTAAAACAACCGTGCCCCCGTGACTTATACCCCATCATGTCCAGACAATTCAAAATTCCCTTCAGCTACCGGATATTCATCTCCGTAATGTCCATCTTCGTGGTGTTTGCCGCCTGTTTCATCATTTATCAGCACCACCGCGAACTGGTGTACAAAACCGACTCGCTCAACGATCGCCTGCAGGACTACAACGCCCTCATTGCGCAGGTCGTCGACAGCAACCGCGTGGACAAACAGCGGCTGGACCGCTTCCTGCATTATCACAAAACCAAGGAGCTGCGCATCACCATCATTACCGACCGTGGCGACGTACTCTTTGACAACCGGGCCGACTCGGCCGAATGGACCAACCACCTGAACCGCCCCGAAGTGCGCCGGGCGCTGCGACACAAACAGGGCTTCGACCTGCGCCGCTTTTCGCATACCACAGGACTCGAATACTTTTACGTAGCCACTTATTTCCCCGAAATCCATCTCATTGTCCGTTCGGCCCTGCCCTATGACGACAACCTGATGCAGATTCTCCAGGCCGACTCCAACTATTTCTGGTTCACGCTGGTGCTCACACTGCTGCTCGTAGGGTTGTACTTCTTCTTCACCCAGCGCATCGGCAAGAGCATCAAGCAACTGCGCCAGTTTGCCAAGAAGATGGAGGCCGAGGAAATACCCGACCCTGACTCACTCAACTTCCCCCACAACGAACTGGGCGACATCTCACGCAACATTGTACACCTCTACGCCCAGCTGCAAAGCAGCCGCCGCGACAAGGAGCGCCTCAAGCGCCAGCTGACGCAGAACATTGCCCACGAGCTGAAAACACCCGTGGCCAGCATACAGGGATACCTGGAAACCATCGTCAAGACGCCGGACATCGACATGGACACCTGCCGCATGTTCCTGCAGCGCTGCTATGCCCAGAGCTGCAGACTGACCAACCTGGTGCGCGACATTTCAGCCCTGAACAGCCTGGACGATACCCACGACAACTACGAACGCGCCACCATCAACCTGCTCGAACTGGTCAAGGGCGTGCAGCAGGACGTACACCTGCAACTGGAGGAGAAACAGATGAAAATGATGCTCCACATCTCACCCGAGGTAACGATCAACGGTAACTCCGGTTTGATTTACTCCATCTTCCGCAACCTGACGGACAACGCCATCTTCTACGCCGGACAGAGCAAGGTCATCACCGTAGAGTGCGAGGCACAGGATGCCGACTGGTACGTCATCCGCTTCTCCGACAACGGAAACGGCGTCAGTCCCGAACACCTGCCCCACCTCTTTGAACGCTTCTACCGCGCCGACAAGGGACGCTCACGCAAACTGGGCGGAACAGGTCTGGGCCTGGCCATCGTAAAGAACGCCGTGCTCTATCATGGCGGACAAATACAGGTAGAAAATGAGACGGCCGGCGGCCTGCTCTTCACCTTCACCCTCCCCAAGGACCACACGCCGCTTCAGCCTGAAAACAACGATGAAGAGGAGGACGACGAGGATTAATTCGCTCCTTTCCCTACATATATACACAAGGCCGGCTTACCTTTCTGATGGTAAGTCGGCCTTGTGTTTTGTCATTAAAAACTATTAGACTCAATTTTAAATATGCTCAACAGCAACTTCTTGATAAAATTGTAATGAGGCAACCCAATTAGTAAGCGCTGCCATTTTACAATTCTTACAAATATTACAAGCTCCATTTACCCTTTAATTCTACCACCGTTGCTGGCCCATTGAACTGGACTGTACTAACATCTATAATACACATTTTATGCTTGACATTCTGTTCTACTCTCACTGTTTTATTTCCATAAAGCATCTTTGCCTTAACTTTTCCTTTTTCAAAAGTACAGGGCAGTTCAATTCTCCCATTTTCCGGTTTACCATACATAATAATGTATAGTTTGTCGTTTCCCTTACGAGTAATCCGCCCCCAGTCAAATTCTTTATCAAAAGGATTTGCACGTGTCCCATAGATTGCTTCTCCATTAACTTTCATCCATTTTCCAATTTCTTTAAAAAGCCTGATGCTTTCTTCCGGTATTGATCCATCACTTTTAGGGCCGATATTCAGCAAAAAGTTTCCTCCCCGACTTACGACATCAATCAACTCATGTATCAAATCTTCAGAAGTTTTCCATTTCTGGTTATCGGCAGAATATCCCCATGTTCCGTTCAACGTCTGGCATGCTTCCCAGTCTCCATCTATTCCTGTCGCAGGAATATGATGTTCAGCCGTCGAATAATCTCCTTTCCAAGTTGGAGTTACTTTTATTCCTCCTTCACTCAAATGATTATCCGAATGATAAAGACGGTTGTTTTGGATTGCCTTTGGATTTTTATCGAATAAGGCTTTCATTAGGCGGGTAGCTCCCCAAGCGTAATCGCCTTGAAATTTAGGCTGGCTGAAATCCCACCATACCAGGTCCACTTTATATTGGTCGAGTAATTCATTGAAAATGGTGAACAGGTATTCTTTATACTTTTCGTGGTTCCCGAAATGCCGTTTTCCCTGTTTTTCAGCTTCATAATTTCCGGCTGGATAGGAGATTCCCGATCCGCTGGGATCATAATCAGGATGGTTCCAGTCCAAAAGAGATACATAATAACCGGCTTTCATGTCATACTTCTTGCAGGCCTCAGAATATTCCTTTACGACATCAATACCCTTTAATTTCACTACATTAAAGTCATAGTTAGGGGTATTGAACATATTGAAACCTTCATGATGCCTGCTTGTCAGTACCGTGTAGGTGCAACCTGCCTCTTTGGCAAGTTTAACCCATTCTTCGGCCATCCCGCTTCTGGGATTGAAACGGGGAAGAGCCTCTTTTTTATAGGTATCGAAATCTGCGCCCGACTGCATTTGAATCCATTCTACACAACCTTCATATTTTTTTCCCTGAAATTCTCCAGCAAGTCCTGAATAAAGACCATAATGGATAAACATACCGAATTTTCCGTCTCTCCACCATTTCATTCGGGCATCCCGTTGTTTTTTTGTCTCGTATGGTGCCCCTTCATTTCCTCTACGTTCGTCATATACCAATTCCTGCAAATAAACTGTCTTCACAAAGTCATTAATGGAAACAGATATGTTCTTCTCTTGTAAAGTTCCTTCCATAGATAAACGCTTGACAGCATCTTTCATTTCCAGTTGCTCTTTCAATGTACTTTCATAACAGTTCTTGAGTTCTTTCGGACAAGTTGGGTAGGTCAGTTGTAGTACATTCTGAATATCAGGATCATTTTGACATTTATCCTGCAGTTCCACCAAAACCTTTTTTGTTTGCTCCCAGTCTGCGGCAGAATGCATCTCATTAAAAGCACTGGTTGCAGCAGTGTAGATGTTGCACAATTTTTTAAAATGGTCAGGAAGAATGTCTGCCCCCCAACAGAAACAGGGTAAGGCAAGCATGATGCCTATTAAAAATGTTTTTCTCATAGCTTCATTTATTTTATTGATTATAAGCGGTAAATAAATTCGATTCTGGCGTCCGGTTTTGCACACGTGTGCACGGCAAAGGTATGCATATTTTTCATATTAGCAAAATATAAAGCGAAAATATCAGCGAATCTGGGATAGGCAGGTGATAAAAAGTGTAGGAATCAAGACATTCTGTCTTTTTTAACAGCGGCGAAGCCAGGCATTGCACCATGTATTCCACAGTAAGAATTTGTATACTGTACAAACCTGGCATGGTGTAACTGCGCAGCAAAAGTTTAAGGCGATACACATTGATACCACTCAAGGGTATAGAATGTATGCAAAAAGGCGGTGAATCTCAGCAATGTATCTGCACTTTCTGTTTACGGTTGTGGTTGCGGATACGGTTCAGGGTAAATCGCCGGACACAACAGTTGCATACATATGCACTTTTTGCTTATACTCCGCCGAAAGATACATTTAGGCTTTTGAACTTTGCGCCATACCTGCAACGGTATTTTTGCGGTATGGCACAAAGTACGGAATGTGCTACCAATAACAGCCGTGATGCGCTTGGCTTTAAAACCTAAGCTAAAGACTGCGTATGCGGTCGTCGAAATCCTTTGCTCCCCCTTTCACGCCGAATATTTTCTGCAGCAGGCGTGCCCTTGTGTTGGTGACCGATTGTGACGACATGCCCGTCAGTACGGCAATCTCCGTAGGTATGAAGCGCAGGCGCGTCAGTATGATGACGTTGATTTCGTTGGGCGAGAGGTTGGAGTGATTGGCAAACAGGGCGCACAGGTTGCCGTCGTAACGGTTGGTCAGCTGATGCAGCGCGCTCCAGTCCTGCGGTTCGGCCAGACGTCCGGCAGAAGCCCGGCGGTGGAGCGCATACACGCGGTCGTCACTAATCAGCCGGTCTTCCATGTCCCACTGCTCCGGCTTGCGGCGGTCGTTCTGGTAGGTGGCCAGCTGCGCCTGCATCTGCTCCATTTCATGTGTTTTCTCTTCAATCAGTCTGACATCCTTTTCCCGTGCCTGCTGCAATGCTTCGAGCCGCTGTTTGAGGCTGCGGTAGTTCTCCAGGTCACGCGTGTAGCCGGTGTTCAACTCCTCGAGCGTCATGTTCTGCCGGCTGATTACACGGCCGTAATGGCCTATTTTGCGCCGGTGATAAATGATGACCCCCGCCATCACCATCAGCAGCACGACGGTCGCGCCGCCCATGCGCATCAAATTGGCGTGATAAAGACGTTCGCCCCGCCTGCTGTCATAATCTTTTTGCAGTTCGACAAGCGAGCTTGCCGTTTCGAGCGGGATGTCGTTGTCATACACGGCGTTGAGCCTATCGCTCAGAAACAGCCTCGCCTTGTCGTCGCCTCTGGTGCGCGCCAGGGCGATGAGTTTTTTCAGGGCACTCTTGCTGATGTCCGGTGCGTCAGAGCCGGCAGCGTCGTACCACATGCGCTCGGCCTGCTGCACGCGGCCCGTGGCCGCGTAAATGTCGCCCAAACGGAGCGACGCCATGCGGTCGGGGCAACCTATGTAGGCCTGCGTGAGCAGCCGAAGGGCGCGGACCGTATCGCCACGGTTAATGTGGTAGCAGCCCAAATTGGTGCGTATGACGGCCTGCACCTTCGGACCGGCTTTTTCAAGCAGCGGCCGGCAGTGGTTCATGCACACCATGAAACTGTCGGTGCGATTAATCCGCAGATACTCCGTGGCCATGTCGTTCCAGGCCAGGGCCACATGGTCAGGGCTTCCGGTGCGTTGCGCCGCGTCGAGTTCCATGCGCCGGTATTTCATCACCAGATCGTGATGCCCCGTCAGCGTGTTCATCAGGGCCAGAGCCGCCGCCAGTCGGAATTCGAGGAAGTCGTCATCCGTACCGGCAGCCACCTCCTCCGCCGTTTTGGCCAGCAGCATGGCGCCCCTCCAATCGCGGTTGTCATACCTGCACAGCGCCGTCTGCACCAGTGCCCTTGCCCTTCGCCGCCTGTCGCCGCATTGGCGGAAGTAGTCTGCGCTGCGTTCGATGTAGGCACTGTTGGCCAGCGTCACCCCGAGGTCGTGCACCGCTTCGGTATAGACCAACTCGTAGAGCGCGCTGTCGGCCGGGCTGGCGCACAGGCTATCCTTGCGGCCGTTGAGCAGCGTCAGCGCGCCGTAAGGATTGGTGTCGGTCAGGCGCTCGGCGCGCATGATGGTGCGGTCGTACGTCTCCTCCCGTGGCGTGCATGCCGCCACAGCCATAATTATGGCCGTGGCGAAGAGAAGCGTGAGCAGTGTGCCGGTACGGTTCATTCTTATTTCATTAGTTTGTAGCAGACCGGTAATACACATTTCACTCTCACCGTCTTGCCTTTCATGGTTCCGGGTTTCCATTTGGGCATTTTTTTCAGCACCTTTATGGCGGCTGCGTCGAGTGTCGGCGTGGCGTGGTTCTTTATCTTAAAGTTGGATGGCATGCCGTTTTTTTCAATCACAAAGGATACAACGACCGTTCCCTGTTCTCCGCGTTTCTCTGCTTCCTTAGGATATTCACTCTCCTTCATGATAAACTTCATCAGGGCCTGATAACCGCCCGGAAACTCCGGCAGTACGTCGCTCTTGTCATAGATTCGGTCTTCGTTCGCCTTGACCGTCTGGGCAGTGGCCGCCGACATCATCATTATTGTGGCCAATGCCGTCATAAGAAATCTTTTCATGTTCATGATGCTCTCTTTTTTTTAAGGTTAAACATTGCTGTCGAATGACTAATGTCTTGTCCGGACACTGCAAAATTAGAGTGAAGCGTAAAAAGAGCCAAACAATTCGTTACACGAGATTGCACCACGCGGCTGTGGTGTAATCATTTTTATTCCAAGCCGGGCAGCAGCACCTTGCCGGATATTTTTCCGGATACCGTCCCGCAGGGCCGCTTCGTCGAACTCATGCCTCGCGTATTCTTCCACAAAGTGTTTTTTAATGGAGTTCCGCACCTTAGACCAACACCGAGACATCAGATTAGTAGATTCCACGAAAATTCCGGTTATGACGCCACTTGCATTGCGTTTACGACCTGTTTCACTTTCAAAAACAAGCCGAAGACATTGGGCGTACATGCCGACAAGTCAAGATACAGCTAAGACTTTTTCAAGGAAAGCGTTTCCGAACTCACGCAATATATTTAATAAGGTCACGCGCTGCCCCGTTCCTGCAATTGTAAAGGCAATACAATGTCTTCCTTGATATTCTTCCCGGACTCGATTTCACGCAAAAGCAGATTTAACAATGATTCCGACAAAAGGTCTATTGAGGGGGACAAAGTTGTGAGTTCCGGATCGCATACTACCCCCATGGGATTGTCATCAAATCCCACAACAGCAACCTCACCCGGAACAGAAACGCCATGTTCTTTGAGATATTTAATGACTCCAATGGCAACCTCGTCGTTGATACAGATAATCGCGTCGGGTCGTTCTGAAGAACTGAATAAGGTTGAAGCCGCTTTATAACCATCAGCAATGAATATCTGCTCGGCAGAAATACATTTTTCATAAGAAAGGCCGGCTTCACATACAGATTGAAAATAAGCAGTCAGCCTATCCTCAAATATTTTCGTATGACCGTCATACGAGATATATGCAATTTTCCTTTTCCCCATCTTCACCAGTCTGTCGACTACCTGTTTCATCGCCTTCCTGTTGTCCAGCACTATCGTAGAGCAGGCAGTCTCTTTCGGAACGCGATCAAAATAGACCAGCGGAATGTTCTCCTCGGTCAGTCTGTCAAAATGCTCGGTAGAAGACGTCCTCAAGCCCACAGAGACAGCTACCCCTGCTACACGCAGACTGATCAGGGAGTTTATGACATCCTTCTCGACGTTAGGGTCATCATTCGACTGGAAAATCATAATCATGAACCCTCTTTCGCGAGCCATTTCGCTGATCATCGAAATAATTCTGGAAAAGAAGTGATGCTTCAGGTCGGGTATGACGAAAGATATTATCTTTGACTTGCCGTTTCGGAAATTTTGCGCCAGCAGATTAGGGGTATATCCCATGTCCTTGGCCGCCTGCAAAATCAAGTCTTTGGTTTTCTTATTAACCTTTGTACTCCCCTGCAACGCACGTGAAACCGTTGCATGATGTATTCCTAATTTCTTGGCTATATCTTTTATGGTTACTTCTTTTCTCATTCGCAATTTTTTCTCCAATCGAACAACGTAAAAAGATGTTTTTTCAGCATTACCATCTTTTCAGAAACATTTTTATAAAGAAATCCGAATCCGACGACACTGTCAAAAATAGCCAAATTATTCCATTTATACAAGCGATTTTGGGAAATCCGTGTATCATGATACGCATCAAATTTATAAAACCCTACATGCCGTATGAAGCTTTCAATGCCCCAATTATACGCTTCTGAATAAATCTTCATGGGATTGCTAATAGAATTCTCACATTTACCCAAAAGCAAATACCTTTATTGTACAGGAACAACGATTTTTCCTTTACGCAAATTGATATAACATCAGGAAATGGAGAAAGGAAGAGCAGCTCTTCCTTTCTCCATTTCCATGAAACGATTACAGCATACAAAGTGCGGAAAACAAGATGCCGCCGAAAAAACTGCGAGCCGCTGAATTTAAATTCCGAGCCGCCGAGTTTTTCCAAAGCCCCCACCGTTCAGTCCCCCTGAAGAGGGCAGGCTCCAAAACCAAGCGTCCCGGCAGCCCGACCCTGTGATCACGGCTGCCGGGACGCCCGTTAAAAAGAGGTCCGGCCGTACGCCCGAAGTGCCTCTACTTGGCCCGCTCCAGCCCCGAGCGCTTGTGGCGGTTGTAGCTGCGGTATTCGTCGAGCGGAATCTCCTCCTCGCTCTCCGTCAGCTCACCCTCCTGCGGCAGGCGGAACTGCAGGTATTTGATATTCAGCCCGCGGCTTATCCACTGCTGCTCGTAGTAGGTCTGTATGCCCAGTATGCGCTGCATTTCCTCGTCGGCCCCAATGCCGGCCAGCTCCTTGTGGTAGAGGTCATCGGTCACGTAATCCTGCGGCAGGTGGTTGTGCTCCACCATCAGGCGCGTGTAGGTAAAGAGGAAGTTGCTGTCGGTTTTCAGGTGGATGAGGCCGCCGTCCTTCAGGAAGCGGCGGTAGCGCTCCAGAAAGTAGGTGGAGGTCAGGCGCTTGGTCACCTTTTTCATCTGCGGGTCGCTGAAGGTGAGCCAGATTTCGGCTACCTCGCCCGGCGCAAAGAAGCGGTCGATAAACTCGATGTGCGTGCGCAGGAAGGCCACGTTGGTCATGCCCTCGCGCAGCGACTCGGTGGCACCGGTCCACATGCGCGCGCCCTTGATGTCGACACCTATGAAGTTCTTGTCCGGAAAAAGCCGGCCCAGCCCCACGGTATATTCGCCGCGGCCGCAGCCCAGCTCCAGCACGATGGGGTGGTCGTTGTGAAAGAAGTCCGCGCCCCAGCGCCCCTTCAGGGCAAAATGCTCGGCCTCGGCGGGATCTACGGGCTCAAACACGTGCGGATAGGTCGCCATGTCGGCAAATTTGGCAAGTTTGTTTTTGCTCATGTTGCGTTGTTTTTGGATGATGAGTATGGGAGAAAAATGTCCGCCGCGCCCGAGCTAATCCTCGTGCAGCAGCGACTTGATTTGCTGGTCGGCCTTGACGAGCCGCTCCTTGCAAAACGCCACCAGCTCGAGCGCCTTTTTCAGCTGGTCGCCCAGCTCGTCAAGCCCGAACTCGTTGTTCTCCACCTTCGAGACGATGGCCTCAAGCTGGGCCTGCGCCTCTTCGTAAGTCATTTGTTTTTTATTCATAAAGTTTGCTTTTCCGTTTTCTCAATGCGGCTCTCGGCCGTTCCGTCCTTAAAGTGCGTCACGAGGGTTTGCCCCGGCTGCAGCCCGTCCACCGAGCTGACCACGTGGCCGTCGGCCGTAGTGGTGAGCGTGTAACCCATTTGCAGGATGCGCTCCGGCCCGGCCATCTTCAGGCTCCGCTCGGCGCCCGCCAGCCACTCCTGCTGCCGGCTCAGGCGCCATTGCAGCTGGGTGGTCAGGCGCGGTACATACTGCTCCAGCCACGTGCTGCGCAACAAAAGGCAGCGCTCGGCCACGGTGCGGAAACGCGCCACCTGCTGCTCCAGCTGCTGCCGGCTGCGCTGCACGTACTGCCCCATAAAGGCCTGCAGCAGGCGGGCCTGGCTCTGCACGCGGCGCTGCTCGTCGGCAACCCGTGCGAGGGCACTCTGGCGCAGCCTTGCCTCGAGGTCCTCCACGCCCTGCAGCTCGCGCTGCTGGTGGTCCACCAGAAAGGCGGCCACGGCGGTAGGCGTCTTGAGCCGCGTGTGGGCCACGAAGTCCAGCACGGTCTCGTCGCGCTCATGCCCGATGCCCGTCAGTACGGGCAGGGGAAACTGGGCCACGGCCGCCGCCAGCAGGTAGGTGTCAAAGCCATTCAGGTCGCTCGTGGCGCCTCCGCCGCGAATGATGACCACCACGTCCCAGCGGTCGGCCTCGGCAAAAATGCGCTCCAGCGCGGCGCACACCGTAGGCTCCACCTGGTCGCCCTGCATGACAGCCGGAAAGAGCTGCGCCTCAAACCGCAGGCCCGACTGCTCCAGCTGATTACAGAAATCGCCGTAGCCGGCCGCCGTAGCACTCGAAATGACGGCAATGCGCTGCAACAGTCGCGGCAGGAGCAGCTGGCGGTTGAGCCCGATGACGCCCTCCTCGGTCAGGCGGTCCAGAATTTCCTGGCGGCGGCGCGCCAGGTCGCCCAGCGTATAGGTCGGGTCAATGTCCGACACGATGAGCGAGTAGCCGTACAGCTCGTGAAACTGCACGCTCACCTGCACCATGAGCTTCATGCCCACCTGCAGCCGCTGCTGCGTAACCTGCTCAAAGTGCAGGCTGAGCAACTCGTAGGTGTCGCGCCACACCACGGCCCGGGCCTTGGCCTTGAGTCCGTTGGTGCGCGGCTCCTTTTCCACCAGCTCCAGGTAGCAGTGGCCGCCGTGCAGCTGCAGGCTGCTCACCTCGGCCGTCACCCAGTACGCCGGCTCCAGCGTATAGGCCAGCGTGGAGCGCACCAGGTTGTTCAGCTCGTAAAGGCTCAGTGCGTCCATTGACGAAGCAGTTCGTAGGCTTTCCACATATCGGGGATGCCGCAGCCAAATACATTGTCAGGATGCTGGGCGTTGCTGCCCGAAAGGCGCACGGCCTGAATAATCGCTTCGGGGCGGACCTGCGGATAAGCCTGACGCAAGCAGGCTACGAGGCCGCAGAGGATAGGTGTGGAAAACGAGGTGCCGTTGGCCGTAGTCAGGCAGCCGTCGGTATCGAGCAGGGCCGAAGCCTGTCCCATCGCCATCACGTCGGGCTTGATGCGGCCGTCGGCCGTATTGCCCAGAGAGGAGAAGTAGGTGTTGCGGCCCAGCGAGTCTACCGCGCCTACGCTCAACATGTCGGTAGCATCAGCCGGCACACCGATTTTCTTCCAGCGGTCGTTGCCGCTGTTGCCGGCACTGTTGAGCAGCACGATGCCGCGCGAAGCTGCCAGCGAGGCCACGCGACTGTTGATGTGCGTGCGGCCGTCCAGCTCCCAGTAGCCAAAACTCTCTACCTTGTCGTCATAGCCCGTGTAGCCCAGCGAACTGGTCACGACGTCGCACCCTACGCTGTCGGCATACTCCACAGCGGCACACCAGTAGTCTTCCTCCACCTTATGCTCGGTAGAATCGTCTTCGCTCACCAACAGATAAAACGAAGCCTCGGGAGCCGTTCCAACCAGGGCGCCGGGACGGTTGGTAGCGATGCATGAAAGTACGTTCATGCCGTGCTTCTGTCCTTCATAAACGGTACGTCCGGGATGCACAAAGTTATATGTACCCTTGATGTCGACACCCTTGAGCGCCTTGATGTAGTCGGCATTGCAATAGCCGGCGTCGATAACGGCAATGGTGACGCCCTTACCACGGAAACCGGCATCGTGCAGTTTGATACCGTTGAGCTGGGCTATCTGACGGTAACCGCTTCCGTATGTCTGCGACAGTTGCGGCAGCGTATCCACCAGCCACGTGCGGCGGTCGGCCGTATCGGGACGAAGCATCTTGTCGGGGCGCTTCCACACCTGGCACACCTCCTTCACGTAGGGCTGGCTGCGCAGGCCTTTCAGGGCCGACGTGTCAGTCAGTTCCACCACGGCCGTGTTGGTCCACTTGCTTTTGGTGACCAGCCGGCCATACTGCTGCACGGCCTTCAGGTAGTCGGGCGTAATGGGCAGGTCGTACTCGTCCACCGACAGGTTCATGCGCTTGCGGCGTTCCAGCGCCTTTTCCGAGAGGAACTCTTCGGGGCGACTGACGCTGTAGGGCGTCTGTTTTTTGTCGGTAAACGTCACCCTGAACTTATAGGTAGTCGGCGTTTTGAAGTGAATATAATTATCGGCTGCCGCACCCATAGGGAACATCAGGCACAGGGCAGCCCAAAGTGTTGAAGTAAACGATTTCATGATACTTGATTATATAAATGATTAGTAAATTCCATCTGATTTTTCCGGGCGGCATCCGCTCAGTTCTGCGCGGCATACTGCCCCAGTCCTTTCTGCGAGGCTATGACGGCCCCGCCCACCAACCGCTCGCCGATGTAGAACACGGCGCTCTGACCGGGCGTGACGGCACTGACGGGCTGCGCGGTGCGCACCAGCAGGCGCGCGTCGCCCTCGAGGCGCTCCACGCGGCAAGGCACGGGGCGGCTGTGGTAGCGTATGCGCACGCTCAGGCCGTCATTCTGCCAGAACTCGGCCTCGTCCACCACACGGGCGTCCTCCACCAGCAGGCACGAGGCGTAGGTATCCTTTTCCTCGCCCAACACCACGGTGTTCTTCTCGGCATTGATGCGCAGGACAAAGGCCGGATGGCCCAGGGCGATGCCCAGCCCCTTGCGCTGCCCCACGGTGTAGAAGGGGTAGCCGGCGTGCGTGCCGAGCTTGCGCCCGGTGGTGTCCACAAAACTGCCGCCGGCCACCCGACTGTCGATGTCGGGCACCTGCTGGCGCAGAAAGTCGCGATAGTCATGCTCCACAAAGCACACCTCCATCGACTCGCCCTGACGGGCCTCGGGCACAAAGCCCTGCTCCTCCAGGAACCGGCGCACCTGCGGCTTCTCCATTCCGCCCAGCGGGAAGAGGCAACGCTGCAGGATACGCTGCGGCACCTGCCAGAGAAAATACGACTGGTCCTTGCGCACGTCGTCGCCCATGAGCAGGTAGGTACGGCCGTTAAGGCAGCGGGTGCGCACGTAGTGGCCCGTAGCCACGTAGGCGCAGTCCAGACGGTCGGCCCACTCCTCGAGCAGGCGGAACTTGAACGTGCGGTTGCACATGACGCACGGATTGGGCGTGCGGCCGGCCAGGTACTCCTGCACAAAACCGGCCACCACACCGTCCTTAAACTCCCGGCGCACGTCGGCCGTTACGTGCTCCATGTGCAACCGCTCGGCCAGACGCCGCGCCCGCAACAAGAAGTCGGGCTCGTCGGCCCCGTCCTGAAACTGGCGCGGGAGGTCCCACACGCGCATGGTCATGCCCACCGGTTCGTAGCCGGCCTGTTGCAGCAGCAGGCACACGGCCGAACTGTCAATGCCGCCCGACATGCCCACCAGTACACGCTTGTTTGTTTCCATATTTTCAGCAATTATCAATCGTGACCAAAAAGATTATACGCAAAGATACGCAAAGGTAAGCGCAGAGACAAATGGAAAACGCAGTTTTCAGCATCCGACACACACCAAACGGCAGCGTCTGACAAAAAAACGTCCGGAAACATCCACAGAACCGCTCCCCGGTTCCCCAACCGGATTCGGCTGACAAAAAATCACCGGAAGCCCACTCCCCGCCATCCCGGCAAGCCCATGTTCCGGAAAAAGGTGGCTTGAAAAAATTTTTCCGAGCCGCCTCAACAAAAACAGGCGGCACCTTTTTTCTTTTCCGCGCCTTGCCGGCACAGCCTGCCCGCTCCCGGCCGCATGATGCCCGGTCAGGACAAGCACAAAAAAAGCGAAGCAACCGTCCGGAACATACCGGATGATTGCTTCGTGCTTACCGTTGATGTCGGAAAGAGGCGACTCGAACGCCCGACCCCTACGTCCCGAACGTAGTGCGCTACCAACTGCGCTACTTTCCGATTTCGGCTGCAAAGATAAGCATTTATTTTGAAAGTAACCAAGCAAAAAAGGACTTTTTTTGAACAGATTACCAAATTATCCGATTATCACGCTCTTTTCATGCCCTCATCGGGTACTTCCATCCAAGTGCTTCCGTCGGTCCGCCTACATCACCGGAGTCAAGAAACGGGCCACGCGACGGGTGTACTCGCGCGGAAAGGCCTGATAGCTGCGGGCATGCTCCACACCGGGTACGGCCCACTTCTGTTTGGGAGCCGGCTTGGCGGCGTAAAGCACATCCATCATCCAGTAGGGCACAAAAGTGTCAGCCGTGCCGTGAATAAAGAGCATGGGCCTATGACAGCGGGCCACCTGACGCAGGGCCGAAGCCTCGCTGAAACTCCAGCCGTAGCGCAGGCGACACAGGCCGCTGGCCACGTAGAGCAACGGGAATTCGGGCAGGCCGTAACGGTTGTGCAGCTCACCCCCAAACTCATCCCACACCGAAGTGTAGCCGCAATCGGCCACAAAGGCACGCACACAACCGGGCAGGGAATCGCCGGAAAGCATCATGGTGGTGGCGGCCCCCATGGAAATACCGTGAACCACCATGCGCACAGAATCCGAATACAGCTTACGGGCCACGTCAATCCACTGCCTGACATCGTGACGGTCGAACCACCCCATCTGGAAGTGGTCGCCGTCGCTCAGACCGGCATTGCGCAAATCGGGCAGAATAATGTTGTAGCCCAGGTCGTGCTGATAAAGATAGCCAATCATGAGCATGCGCAGCGCGTTGTCGGTATAGCCGTGTACGAGCAGGGCCGTGCGCGGAGTAGGCCGTGTGGCGGGCATGTAATAGCCGTGAAGCCGTGCCCCGTCGGCCGGCGATGTAACAAACGTGTCACGCAGGGCGCGATGATTGCGCACGCTGTCAATCCACAAGCGCATGTGCGGATAGTTGTCGTGCAGATAAGCCCAGGCAGCCGGCAGGTCGCGCCCGCGCGGAGCAGGCTTGAGCGCCACGTCAAGCAGATACCAGCCTGCAGCTCCCAGAGCCAGGACTATGGCGGCCAGCGTAGCGGCAGCCCAGATGATGATGCGGTGTTTTCGGGTCATGGTTTAAGATGTTGAATCAAGGAATGAAGAGTTTCTTCAAATCGTATGCCGCAGGCCGCTGCCTTGCGGGGGTCCATCAGCAGGTTGCGTCCCTGCGGAGCAAAGGGCGCTTCGGCGGGCAGCACCAGGCGGCGGGCCTCGTCCTCACCCCAGCTTCGGGCCACGGCTTGCCAAACCGTTTCGTAGGCATTCATACGGTTGGGGCACCCAAAGTTGTACACGCCGGCCGGAAGTTGGAAGCAGCGGTCCAACTGCCGCACCACGTCCCACACGTCTGTCAGTCCGCGATGGTCATGTACGGCCAGATGCAGCGCCTGGCCGGTTTGCCGCGCTTCGGCCAGTTGAATCAGCAGGTGACGTCCGGCGCGCAAATTGCTGGCCGGATCATCATACATCCAGGTTAGCCTCAGCCCAACGGCGGTGTCAGGCAACAGGGCGCTCACCTCCTGCTCCGCCCTCAGCTTATGGATGGCATAGGGCCCCTGCGGCGACCTGGCCTGCTCCTCCGTCAGCAGCTGGCCGCAGGCACAGGTATTGTAAACCTGGTCGCTGCTCATGTAAAGCAGGCGGGCCCCCGTACGCCGGCAAGCCCGGGCTACATTGACCGTCCCCCACAGATTCACCTGTTCCGACTCGTCGGGATGGGCTGCGCAGTATCCGGTGTTGGAAAGGGCTGCCGTCAGCACCACCTGGTCGGGGCGATGAAGGTCGAACTGACGATTAATTTCGTCGGGGCTAGAAAGGTCAAGGTCGCGGCGGGAAAGGGCCACAAAACGGTATCGGCCGGTCCAGTAACGGGCCACCCGACAGCCCAGAAAGCCGCCGGCACCAATCAGCAGAATTTTCGTTTTTTCCATCTTTTATCTATAATCAACAGGGTCTGACTGTAAAAAAGAAAATCCCCGTCCTACGCCGTTTTTCCTCTTTACGGAACGTACGTAAGACGGGGTTATGCCATAAGCTGACGCTCCGTCAGCCTTTTTTCAGGGAATTATTTGGCATCAAGTGCCTTCTGAAGTTCATCCTGCAGCACTTCGTTGCCGGGATATCCGCCTTCGGTAACGTTGCTGTAAGCTACTTTTCCGTCCTTACCGATAATCAGGTATGAGGGGATGCCACGCATATTCAAGCTGTTGCAGAGTTTATCCCACTGTGCCTTGGTCAGACGGAAATGGTCGCCCTTGATGTTCTTAATCATGTTGTCCCAGGTATCCTTGGGTGAGGTCTCGCCGGTTACGTAAACAAACTTGACGCCTTTTTTCGTCAGTTCGGGTTTGATGGTGTCAACGGTTTTCATGGCCATACGGCAGGGACCGCACCACGTAGCCCAGAAGTCAACCAGCACTACTTCACCTTTATATTCTTTGGCCAGAGCTTCTACCACCTGGTCGCCCTGAACGTCAGTCTTCATGTTCTTAACTTGCTGTGCTCCGGCAGGCACGCATACAGCCATCAAGGCGATGGCGGCCATCAAAATCATTTTTTTCATAATGTATCCTGTTGTTTGAATTTTGTCTGCTGCAAAGTTAATGGAAAGGATGCTAAAAGCGAAACGAAACCCCGTTTTTTTTCGGCAGAATGGCACATACCGGGCGGCAATATCCGACACTGTGCATTTTTGAAGCCGGGAAGAAACCTTGTTTCGGCATTTTTTACTACTTTTGAAAACCACAAGCCCTGCCCGGGCTGCTCCGGCAGCTCCACCCGGCCGGGCTTGGCCAAAGCATTTATCAACTAACACAAATATATGTCCATGAAAAGTTTTTTGCACGTAAGTGATATCGGACCGCTCGATGCCGCGCTGGCCGAAGCCCGCGAAATCAAGGCCGACCGCTACCGTTTTGAATCGTGGGGCCGCCACCGCACGGTATTGCTCATTTTCTTCAACAACAGTCTGCGCACCCGTCTGAGCACTCAGAAAGCGGCCCGCAACCTGGGGCTTGACGTCATTGTACTCGACGTGAACCAGGGCGCCTGGAAACTGGAAACCGAACGCGGCGTCATTATGGACGGCGACAAGAGCGAGCACCTGCTCGAGGCCATCCCCGTAATGGGCAGCTACTGCGACCTGATTGGTGTGCGCACGTTTGCCCGATTCGAAAACCGGCAGGACGACTACGAAGAACGCATCATCCAGCAGTTCATCCAATACAGCGGCCGTCCGGTATTTTCCATGGAAAGTGCCACGGTACATCCGCTGCAGGCCTTTGCCGACCTCATCACCATCGACGAATATCAGCCGCACCACCGCCCCAAGGTGGTACTGACATGGGCTCCTCACCCCCGCGCCCTGCCGCAGGCCGTGCCCAACAGTTTTGCCGAATGGATGAATGCCGCTCCCGTCGACCTGGTAGTGACTCATCCCGAGGGATATGAACTCGACCCGCAGTTTGTGGGTAACGCCCGGGTGGAATACGACCAGATGAAAGCCCTTGAGGGCGCCGACTTTGTGTATGCCAAGAACTGGAGCTGCCCGGGTGTGACACGCCCTGAGCAGTACGGACAAATCCTGTCGAAAGACCCCTCATGGACCGTTGATGCCGCCCACATGGCCGTGACCAACAACGCCTACTTCATGCACTGCCTGCCGGTGCGCCGCGGCATGATTGTGACGGACGACGTTATTGAGAGCCCGCGCTCACTGGTCATTCCCGAAGCAGCCAACCGCGAGATTTCGGCTACGGTAGCCCTGAAACACATGCTGCAATCGCTATAACGCCACGACGCCCCATCCCGGGAGCGGCAGGCTATTACTCCACCAGGATGAAGAAGAGAGGCTTCAGTCAGGTCTGACGGCCCCTTTTCTTCATCCTTGATTTTTTTTACCTGCCGTCCGCGTTAAAAACAGCCGGCACCTTTTTTAAAATTCACGGGACCTCCATCCAAATACCCGGCACCTTTTTTATTCAAAGTCGCCGTCCTGATGTCTGTAATCCCTCTGATTCGCCATTTTCCGGAAAAAATTAACATCTCGTTAACGCTGAATAACGCCATCAGTCCGTTTTATCAACAAAATACCATGTTGTAACTCATTTCATTCTACATATGAATAAACATCACATTCACGCTACCCGTCTTTGCGCCATATGGCTCACGGCAGCCAGCCTGCTGGCCATGCCCGCCTCCCTCAGGGCGCAAAGCTATCAGAAACTATGGGAAAGCGTTACGCAGGCCGAACAGACCGACAGGCCGCGCACCACACGCAATCTGGTGGACAAAATCATACAGAAGGCACAAGCCGAAAACAATGAGACACAATGGCTGCGCGCCAGCCTGGTGCGTCTAAAGCTGAGCCAGTCGATTTCGACCGACAGTTTCTGGCTCGACCGCGAACAGTTGGCAGCACGGGTGCCCCAACTGACCGACTCGGCCCTGGTCAGCATTGGCCACGCCATGCTGGCCCACTCATACAGCACCGCGCGCAACGATTCGGCCTCCATGTCGGCCACACGACGACATGCCCGGCTGGCCCTGACCTCGTTTGACCAACTATACCGCACAAAGGCCGAACCATACGCCGACCTGCTCGAGGAGCAAACCGAGCCATACGCCTACGGCACCTCGCTGCTGCCGGCCGTGGCCAAGACCGTAATGGTAAGCCTGCGCCACATCGGCGACAACCAGCAGGCCCGCCGTATCAGTCACCAACTGGCGCAATATTTTGCCCGGCAGGGGCAGCGCGGAGCATCGCTGCTGGTCAGACTCGACTCCGTCAACAACGACAATTCCCGCTCCACCCAAACCCTCCAGCTGCTGCGCCAATGGACGCAGGACTATCGCGACGTGCCGGAAAACGTGGAGACTTATCTGGCTCTCGCCCTCTGCAGTCCGACAACCGATATCCCGGCCCTGACCGACACCCTGCGCAGCGCCATAGCCCGCTACAAGAGCAATCCGCGCGTCAAGGCCCTGAATAACCTGATTCGCGAATACGAGAATCCCGAAATCTCGTGGTCGATTGAAGGAACGCTTTATCCGCAACAGGAATACAGCCTCACCATCACGGGCCGCAACGTCAGCCGGGCCACCCTGCGCTTCTACCCCGTCAGACTGACTGCTGCCAAGGCCTGCGGGCTCAGTCTGGACGAACTGAAAAAACATCGTGCCAACCGGCCCGTGCTGGAAACGTCGGTCGACTTCGACCCCGACGCGCCGGCCAGCCTGCAGCAGAAACGGACGTGCACGTTCCGAGTGCCCCAACCGGGCCTTTACTACGTGGAAACCACCGACGGCCATCTGCACACGGCCAGCCAGCTGGTAGTGAGCCGGCTGTACGCCATGTCTATTGCCGACGGCAAGCAACACCGCGTTTCCATCGTGGACAGCCGCAGCGGACACCTCATCCCCGACGCCACCCTGCAACAATATGAAAATCGCGACGGACAAATGGTGTGGATCAGGGACCTGAGCCCTGACTCCGACGGACGGTTCCGCACACCACAGGACACTACCCGCAGCCAC
>ULWB01015588.1_pt1 | contig 23911 bp, 21 predicted proteins | sample 1959891 | NCBI WGS metagenome assembly ULWB01 (sample SAMEA4835799, study PRJEB28245) | human gut metagenome | biome: gut microbiome; material: fecal sample | place: Denmark | collected 2008 | reverse complement strand
TACACGATTCGGCCCTTGCAAAGATTGCCCGGTCAAACGGAGCCTCCCCAGAAGAATAGACGACGGTGCCTCACTCCATAGCATCACATTTCACCTGGACAGAAGACAGAAGGCAGAAGACAGTAACCGTCAAGACCAGACCACAAAAAATGCTATTTACTTGTACGAGATGGGGCTGAGTGACGGATGGAGGGATGACCGTTAAATCCCGCACCGGAGCAAAATCGAGCCCAGGAGGTTCATGCAACCCCTCAAGCCGGAACAAGAAAGCACGCATCACCATGCGCATCGAATACAGAATCAAATAAACCTTATACGAAAACTATGGACAGACGCGTTAGAGTACGCTTTGCTCCCAGCCCGACCGGCCCCCTGCACATGGGTGGCGTTCGTACGGCGCTGTACAATTATCTGTTTGCTCGCCAACACGGCGGCGATTTTATCCTGCGTATCGAGGACACCGACTCACACCGTTTCGTTCCCGGTGCCGAAGCCTACATCCTGGAGGCTCTCAAATGGTGCGGAATCACCATTGACGAGGGAATCAACGAAGGTGGTCCGCACGCCCCCTATCGGCAAAGCGAACGCCGTGAGATCTATTTGAAATATGCCCTGCAACTGGTCGAAGGGGGATACGCCTATTATGCATTCGACACCCCGGAAGAGTTGAATGCGATCCGTACCGAGGCCGAGGCCGCAGGCAAAACCTTTGCTTACAACTATGAAGTGCGGGGAAAACTGGCTACCTCATTGGCCCTGCCCGCTGAGGAAGTAAAACGCCGGATCGACCGTGGAGACCAATGGGTCATTCGTTTCAAAATGCCCGAAAACGAAGAGGTTCATATGCACGACCTGATCCGGGGCGATGTTACCGTCAACACCTCCACACTGGACGATAAAGTGCTGTATAAATCGGCGGACAGTCTGCCCACCTATCACCTGGCCAACATTGTGGATGACCACCTGATGGAGATCACCCACGTGATCCGTGGAGAGGAGTGGTTACCCTCGCTGCCGCTGCACTACCTGCTTTACCGTGCCTTCGGCTGGAGCGACTCTCAACCCGAATTTGCCCACCTGCCTCTGCTGCTGAAACCTACCGGAAAAGGCAAATTGAGCAAACGTGACGGCGACAAAATGGGCTTCCCGGTATTTCCCCTGCGTTGGGTATCACCCGACGGTGAGGTTTCGCACGGTTACCGCGAAGACGGATACTTCCCCGAAGCATTTATCAACATGTTGGCGCTGCTGGGGTGGAATCCCGGAACAGAACAGGAACTCTTCACCATGGATGAGTTGATTGCCGCCTTCTCGCTGGAGCGTGTCAGCAAGAGCGGAGCCCGCTTTAATCCTGAAAAGGCTCGCTGGTTCAACGCTCAATATCTCAAACACAAATCTGACAAAGAGTTGGCCGGACTGTTCCGACCCGTTTTGGACGAAAAGGGGATAACCGCTTCGGAAGAGAAGGTCGAAAAGATCATGGGGCTGATGAAAGAGCGTGCCACCTTCGTCAGCGATCTTTGGGGATTGACCTCTTTCTTCTTCGTCGCTCCCGAAGAGTACGAAGCCAAAGCTGTTGCCAAATTCTGGAAAGGAGAGAACCCGGCTCGTATCCGTGGTCTGCGTGAGCTGTTGGCCGCTCAGGAAAATTTCGACAAAGAAAGTACCGAAAAGTGTGTTATGGATTGGATCGCAGCACACGAATACCCGACCGGACAGGTGATGAACTCGTTCCGTCTGGCCATTATCGGTCAAAGCTCCGGCCCAAGCATGTTCGAGGTGTGCGAAATTCTGGGACGTGAAGAGACCCTGCGTCGTCTGGATGCCATCCTGACCAAATTGGGAGAAACCACTCCCGCCTAAACGACGGGGCCGGCGAGTAAGCGTTAAGGAACCCCGGCTGTGGGCCTTCGATCGACAGGAATCGAGAGGAGCATGCGGACTGACCTAAACACCCATACCACCTCCAAGAAGTAGCTTGGATAGTAGCATGGGTCCCGTTGGAAGCCATTTTTATTTAAAAGACCTGTTTCCCCACAAGTAAACGACCAGCTTCTGCAAGTGAGCGTCCAGGGATTCAGGCTGCGAGCGATAAACAACGGAGGTTATGTAGCAGTCGGCCAGATCTATGTGCTCCATACCATAGCAAAAAAGCAGGTCGAATAGCATTGGGTCTGTTGTCTGTTGAAAAAGCGTTTCCGCCTAAACGCTCCTCTTCCTCCGCAAGTGAGTGCTTGGGGTTCCAGGCTGAGAACGAGCGGGCTGAAATGCGGACTGCAAGCCTCGATCGGTGGAGGTTAAACAGGTGCGGGTGGAACGATGCTTTTAGCCGCATTGCACTAATGCCAAAGGTATGTAGCAAAGTGCTGTCTTTCCCTCTAATTAATAAAAGATCAGCCTTCGCTTCCAAACGCAGGAAGGCCATACGGTTCAAAGGCACACCGTATGTAACCGTTTCTCAAGGGGCCAGAAGGAAAACGACGAACAGCAGAACAAGCCACAATTGCCTTGACCGCTGAACGCAAAATAAGACATACCGTCCCCGAGCCATCGTATCGCCAAAACTGAAAGGCAACGATGCTCGGTATCCCCGATCAGAATTGGGGCAGTGGGGATCTCCCGACCATCACGATGCCCCATGGTGCTGCCAACCCTGCCGCCACATGTACCATGTAAAGTGGCACAATACATCTCCATCGTTATCAACCGTTTCACAAAAGAGTCATCCCTAAGGATGGCTCTTTTGTGTATTTACAAGGAATAATTTACCAAAGATTCCCTACTACAAGCTCCCCCATTCCGTAGATTTTTACTAAATTTAAGGCACTATTCTTGTCTGCTCACATTGAACAGAACGACTATCCGAAGTTCCTGATCATGAAAACCCTACCGATACGATTCTTTGCATTATGCCTGCTTACCTACAGTATAATACCAACTGCCTCAGCTCAAGAGACACAACGTTTTAACGGCTGGCCGACCAATATCACCGGCGAGGAGCTCTCCACCCAATTTGCCAACCCTCCTGCAGGCTATGGGAATGTTCCCTTCTTCTGGCTGAATGGCGACTCGCTGAACCGAGAGCGCATGAGCGACATCCTCGACACCATGGCCAAATCCGCCACATCCGGATTCTCAGCCAGCTACATCCACCGCAGCCCCGAAGTCGATTCAATCGACCACAAAAAAGGATATGCCCTCTACGGAAAAACAGACCCGGGAAAACCGGACCTCTTCTCCGATACCTGGTGGGAGTTCTGGAACTGGTTCTCCGGAGCCTGCGCCGAACGGGGCCTCGGATTGGGACTGGACGACTACACCCTCGGCTGGTACGGGAATGGATACTACCCTGACGAGGTATTCAATCGCACCAAATACAAAACCTACCCCGGTAAACTCGACATCACACCTCACACCGTTTCCGGAGGTGAACTCTTTACGCTGGAGCTGCCCGACTCGACAGTCAGCGTCGTTGCATTGCCCCAAAATGATCGAAACAACAAACCGATCGACCTGGCCCCCTATATCGAAAATGGAAAGCTGAGTTGGTCCGTACCCACCGACGCCAAACGTTATACCCTCTACGTGACCACCACCCAGCCGGCCTACCTGCTCCATCCCGACAGCGGCAAAGAGCTGGTCGAAGCCTATTTCAACCGTTTCGAACAAAACATGAATGCCAAAGGTCGGAACGGCATGAACTACTTTTTCCAAGACGAACTCTTATATCCGCTCACCATTCTCTCCTGGTCGGCCGATATGCCTGAACAGTTCCAGACCCGGAAAGGATATGACATTCGCCCCTACCTGCCTGCACTGAAATATGACATCGGAGCCATCACCGCCAAAATCCGTCTGGATTATTGCGATGTGGTGATGACACTGGCCGAAGAGCGCTACTTTAAACCCCAATTCGACTGGAACGAAACCCATGGTCTGATCTACGGCTGCGATAACTTGGGACGTGGACTGCAACCTCTCCAGTACCTGGACTATTTTCGGGCCATGAGCTGGTACACCGCACCCGGAAATGACGCTCCGGCCCGGGGTTCGAGCTTTATCCAAACCAAAATCTCCAGCTCAATTGCCCATCTGTACAACCGTCCGCGTACTTGGCTCGAAGCCTTCCATAGCATGGGTTGGGGAAGCAAAACCGAATGGCTCACCGAACAGATCGACCAACACTTCATGGCCGGAGGAAATCTGGTCTGCCTGCATGGTCTCTACTACTCAACACACGGCGGTTGGTGGGAATGGGCTCCCCCCAGCTTCCACTTCCGCATGCCCTACTGGCCCCACATGAAAAAGTGGCTCGAATATACCCAACGTCTCAGCTTCATGCTGAGCCAGGGGTATCACGTCTGCGACATCGCCATCCTCTACCCCACCGAAACCCTGCAGGTCTTTTCACCCGAAAAGATCGACCATAACTACGACTTTTCCTACGTTACGCCACTGAGCAATGCCGGACTCGACTACGACTTTATCGACAGCCGCTCGCTGCTTCAATGCGCCATAGACAACAAAACACTCAACCTCAACGGCGAAAGCTACAAAATACTGATCATTAAAGACATTCGGGCGCTCCGATACGAAACGTTGCTCAAAATCCGTGACTTCTACCGGGGAGGTGGCATTATCGTTGCCGTCGGCCAACTGCCTGAGGCCAGCGATCTGAATGGCTCCAACGACCCGGAGGTGGACAAAATTGTCAAAGAGATTTTCGGCTTGAATGCCTCCCAAACCGAAACCATCGCCGCCAAAGCTCAGAAAAATCCCCAAGGCGGAATGGGCCTCTATATCAACGATACCCGGAATCTGATTCCCCTGATTCGCCGGACCATCACCACCGACTTCAAACCAGCCAACGGCAGCGGAAATGTGTTGCACCGCCGTACACCCGATCGGGATATCTATATGGTCATGCATGTCAAACCCGGCACGGAATGTCTCTTCCGCTGCTTCGGGAAAGCCGAACTGTGGAACGCAGAAGATGGCTCGATCCAAGACCTCCCGGTAACCAAAGTGACCGATCAGGGAACCGTCATCCGACTCGATGCACCCTATGTACGCTCCTCGCTGATTGTCTTTTCACCCGGAGAGCCTACATTCGACACCCTGCCCAAAAAGGCTCCTGTCGCTCAGGATACGCTGCCGATTACCGGAGACTGGGAGGTCGAACTGGTACCAACCTTGAACAACAAATGGGGCGACTTCCGACTCCCCGCCTCACCGGAGATGATCGGTCCCGAGGTGCGACGGGTACGCTACATGCCGCTCAAGACACTCGGCAAGATCAAAAACTGGATGCAACCGTCGTTCAATGACGAGAGTTGGCCCGAAGCCACCTACGGATTCGGCACCCCGATGGAGGTACTGATCGATACCTCAACCCAAAAGGTGGAGGGTCTGGCGGCTGCCGCTATCAACGGCACCCTGAAGGGGTGGAAACCCTACAACTACTCGTGGCAGTATGGCGTCGAAAACGCTGCGGGATCGCAAGGTTATCACGGTCTGAAAGGGCGGGTCGAAAATAACTTCCTGATTCTCGACAAGAGCCGCAACATGCTGTTCCGGACCCATTTCTACGCACCGGAAAATGGCGAATATGTACTCTTCACCGGAGATACCGAACCCAACAGCATCTATATCGACGACGCATCCATACAATCCGAAGATATCACTACGGGACGTACCGCCAACGGGCAGAGAGAGACTCGACGACTCCTTCGGCTGCACAAAGGGTGGCATACGTTGCTGCTGATCTTCACCAACACCACCGACCGGCCCGATCCGCAACAACCCAACAAGATGATCGATCTGAGGCCTCGCAGCGCTGCGGTACTCTTCCCGCTCGCCGATAGTGCACGCCACGAAAACACCCCGTACGATCCGGTCATCAGCATGAAATGGGACGGACATCTGCTCTTCTCGACCCAGGAGGGACGTCCGCAAAAGACCATTTACCGGTTCAAGACCGCCCCGGGGCTGATGGCCCTCGAGCTGCAAATTGCCGGAGACCTCGACAAAGCCTGGGTAAACGGCACGGAGATCGAAGCCAAAACCAATATCGAAAAACTGGACGATGCGGGACGGTACCGTATCGTGATGCCGACTACGCTGCCTCACACCAGCGATATTACCCTGCTGATCACCCCCGAAACCGGCTTTGACGGAGCAGCGACTCTCCTGGAGCCGATACGGTTGATTTGCGGCACCGGGTTGATGGAGGCCGGCGATTGGAGCAAAAACGGTGCACTCTTGTACTATTCTGGCGGCATGTACTACCGACGCAACATCGACCTGACCGAAAACGATATTGCACGAGGCGTGGAACTCGATCTGGGACGTGTGGTCTCCAGCTGTGAAATCAAGGTCAACGGCCATTCAGCCGGAATCTTGATCCACTCCCCCTTTAAAGCCGACATTACCCCCTATCTGCATCCGGGAGAGAACCGAATCGAGATCTTGGTGTACAGCACCCTGGCCAACCACTACCAGACCATCCCCTCCCTCTACAAGGGTGATCCCGAAGCAGGGCTGATCGGTCCGGTACGGTTACTGCTGAACCGAAATTCCGGCTCAACTGCTGCACCACAGCCATCCAATCCGGAGAAGAGCGCTCCTCAACCAGCCCCGCAGCAGCCCTCTAACCGGCCCAAGTAAAGGCATAGAGAAGAAGGAGAGATACTGGATCAGCGGTGCCAGCCGAAGAGTTGCGTGCGAACAGCAGGAGGGGAAAACAGCAAACAGAAGTAAACAGAAGCAAGCAGAAGTAAACAACAGCGTACCACTCCCCGGCGCCAAGCGGCATATTGTCTCTTTAAGAAGAAGCCTGTCATAAAAACAAAGCCCGTCGGTGACAAAATTGATGTCAACGACGGGCTTTTCACATGTCTTTGATTCTATTGCGCACGCACCTTTTCTATGCAACCGTCTCTTTTTTGATCCGGCGCATCTTGAATGCCACGGTCAACCCCGCAAAGCCCAGGAACAGGAAGATAGCTGCCAACAGATAGGCCACCGGAATCAGCCCGAAACGTTCATCGATCACCATCAGGAAACCAAACACCATCAACAACACGCCAATTACGGCATATCCGCTCCAGTCGCGCGAACGGGAGCGTCTCCACTTCCACGCATCGATCAGGTTCATCAACCCGCGCACAAAGACCCAAATGCCGATAAGAACCGGTATCAGCGATGCCGAAAACAACGGACGAGCCAACAGCAACACACCGAACAACAGATCGACTATTCCTTCCAACAATCTCCATCCCCGTCCTGTTGCCGCACTGTTCGAAAAGACAAAAATCAACGAAAGAACCCCACTGACCAGTGCAGCTAACCCAATATAAATCACTACCGGGAGCAATGCCGCCATCGGATGTGCAATCGACACGAACCCCAACACCAAAAATACCAGACCGCCCAGCATCAGCAGCCACCAACGTTTAAATACACTTTCCATAAACCGTAAATTTTCAGAATTCTACCTATCGGACCCTCTTTGCAAGAACATTGCCAAAAAGAGACAATTTTTCCGAAGAGAATTTTTTATTCTACGGAATAAATCGTATTTTTGCGGACTGTTTAACTTTTTTAAAACATTTGTAGAATGCCAAAGATGAAAACGAACTCGGGCGCTAAGAAGCGTTTCGACTTCACAGGTACCGGCAAAATCAAGCGTAAACACGCCTACAAAAGCCACATCCTGACCAAGAAAACCACTAAACAAAAACGCAATCTGACCTATTCGGGTCTGGTAGCACCGGCTAACGAAGCTGCCGTTAAACTGCTTCTGGTAAAATAGTTCGCTAATTTACCGCACGTTAAACCAAGAGTGCTTGTGCCCCAAAGAGTGTGGGAGAACCACACCGCCTACCACTCGTAAAACTTTCAAATTATGCCAAGGTCTGTCAATGCTGTTGCATCAAGAGCCAGAAGAAAAAAAGTTTTAAAGCTCGCCAAAGGTAACTTTGGTTCAAGGGGAAATGTCTGGACGGTCGCCAAAAATACCGTCGAAAAAGGACTTACCTACGCTTACCGCGATCGTAAAGGTAAAAAACGTCAGTTCCGCAGCCTGTGGATTCAGCGTATCAATGCCGCTGCCCGCATGTACGGAATGACCTACTCAGAATTTATGGGTAAAGTCAACGCCAAAGGTATCAGCCTCAACCGTAAAGTGCTGGCTGATCTGGCCATGAACAACCCTAAAGCATTCGAAAAAGTTGTAAAAACAGTTAAATAGCAACAAAGCCGCCACCCTCGTGTGGGTGGCTTTTTTGTCTGTACAATTTGTACGAAACGCTCCGCAGCCTCTGTGGAGCGTTTTTATTGATTAGCCCAAGAATATTAGATGGTTTCCAGGGGTCCAATGACCGCCAATTCCAACCCAATTCCAACCCAATTCCAACCCAACTCCAACTCTAACACCACAAAGTGCTGAATAAATACCAGGATCTCTTCACGATCTCGGGTTGGTACCACATATAATCTCACCCTAATCGTCGTCATATCGAATCATACTTCAACTCATCAAGTACACTCAAGACGACACCTGCAGATCCCGTGACACACCTCACCAAAACAGCATCGATACGAGCCTTCGGAGAATACAACGTATTTCTCTTTCTCCGACGCCTCTCCCTCACCATTTCATCTCCTCGAAAACTCTTGTCTCTTTTCCCTCAGGAGAAGATTACCTCCTGCAACATCAAAAGATCACCACAAAAAATCCCCGAAGGACCTGAAAAATCCTTCGGGGAAAGATATCAATGTGTTGTGGATTCAGGATGTTGTCAATAAAACTATCCGAGGTAGAGAATGGCCAACAGTGAACCGACCGATACCACAATCCAGAGCAGAATTCCCAAAACCAACGGACGGAAACCTACCGAGCGAATCTTCTCAACCGAGAGGCTCGACCCGATCAAAAACAGCGTTACAACCAGTGCAGCTTTTGAGATGGCCACCACCTGAGTATTGAACAGGCTCACGAAGGGCAGATAGCTGTTCATCAACATGGCGATGATAAAGAAGCCGATAAACCATGGAATCGATATCTTCTTACCCGAACTGCGGAACAGCAGTGCCGACAGCAGCGATACCGGAATAATCCACAAGGCACGGGCCAACTTGACGGTGGTTGCAACATTCAACGCCTCGGCACCGTAAGCCGACGAGGCTCCGACCACCGAACTGGTATCGTGAATGGCAATGGCACTCCACATACCGAACTGATGTTGTGTCAGCCCCAACCAATGTCCCAGAATAGGAAAAAGCAGCAGAGCCAACGAGTTGAGCAAAAAGACCACTCCAAGCGATACGGAGGTCTCCTTCTCATTGGCCTGAACTGCAGGCGCAACAGCGGCAATTGCACTACCTCCACAAATAGCTGTACCCGAAGCTACCAGATGCGACATTTTGCGACGCATGTGCAACCAGCGTCCGAGGAGATAACCCAAAATCAATACGGTACTGATCGACGCAATGGTGAGCCACAGCCCCTCACGGCCCACTTGCAGAGCGCTGTGAACGTTCATCCCGAAACCGAGACCGACCACCGAGGCCTTCAACAGCCAACTGGTCGCTTTACCACTCAACTTCGGGAAAGGGTGACCCAACAGGAATGTAAACAGGAATCCTCCTAACAGAGCAATCGGTGCCGACAAATAGGGAGTCGCACACAAAACAATACACAAGAAAAAGAGTGCTTTACGAGCTGCCGGAGGCAAGACATTTTGTTTGGAAGCTTGACGATTAGAACGTCTGATCGATTTTGCCCGAAGGGCTGCAACATCAAAAGGTTGTGCGGCAGAACTTGCTGACATAGAATTTTCGTTTGATTTGACGGCGCAAAAATAGGGGCCGCAAACGCTCCATGCCAATCACTAAAAGTTGTGTTCTATAACTTTTGGTTATAATGGTTCAGACAAAACTGTTTAAGCAGGTCGGTCAAACGGCTGCGCTGTCCATGGGCCGTCACAAAACTGAATCGACGGATCAACTCCATATCACTCACCTCCACCACACGCAACCGGTTCGAAGCCAATTCCTCCAACACCGCCTGCACCGAAAGGAAGGCAAACATATCAGAATGGAAAAGATAGTGTTTGATGCTCTCTGTACTGCCCAACTGCATCTCAATATGCAACTGCCGCAACGACAGCCTGTGCCGAGCCAATTCGCGGGAGAGCACCTCCAGGGTCCCCGATCCGTTTTCCCGAATCAGCAACGGCAATTTCGGCAGGTCGGCAGCAGAGATCTCCTCTTCTGGAAATGTACGGTTAGCGGTGGAGGTCACCAACACCAACTCATCATCCATAAAGGGCTCGTAATGCAGGGCCGGATTGGAGGCTGTGCCCTCGATCACCCCGAAATCCAACTTCCCATCGGCAATCTGACGCTCGATCTGTTCCGTATTGCCACTGCAGAGCGTCACCCGAATATCGGGATACTGTTTGCGAAATCGGGCCAACAACCCCGGCAAAACATACTGTGACAAGGTCGTACTGGCCCCGAGACGGATCTCGCCGGTCAGCGTCCCCTGCTCATCCAGAAAGGCATCCCGCAATTCGCCGTACAGGGCCAAAATACGATTAGCATAGCCAAGCAACCGCACTCCGTCATCGGTCAACGAAATCCGGTTCCCGTGCCGCAAAAAGAGCGGACGCCCCAACAGCCGTTCCAACTCATTGATCTGCTTGGTAACAGCAGGCTGCGAAATCAACAACTCGGCCGCAGCCTTCGTGAAGCTCAGCCGATCCGCCACCGTCTTGAACACTTTGAGTCGGAAGTCCGTCAACATATATCTTCTTGATTTATCTAAATCAGAACCGTATCGGTTGTAATCCCCTCCTGACCTCTATTTGAGGGGTAGAAATATTGAGGGGACAGGGAAAACGGCAAGCGGGAAAACGGCAAGCAGCCTTTCAGCCTTTTCTCGTCATGCCATTCCTTCATCTCGACACCACTCCCCTACTTCGCCACTTCGTTCACGACCTCACAACTTTGTCCGTTTCAAGGCCTGCAAGCGGAAAAACAGAATCGCCCCCCTTCAATAATTAGGCGATCAGCTCTCCATGAAGCGTTGCCGAGGAGCAATCCGTAATGCGCACCCGAACGTAATCTCCGATCTGTACATCGCCCCGATCAAAGACCACTACCTTATTCTGCGAGGTGCGGCCAAAGAGTTGGGCATCGCTTCGTTTCGATTCGCCCTCTACCAACACCTCGAATTCATGCCCCACATCTTGACGATTGCTCTCCAACGACAGTTCGTTCTGCAGCGCAATGATCTCGTTCAACCGGGCCGTCTTCACCTCATCCGGCACATCATCCTTCATATGACGGGCCGCTTTGGTATTGGGGCGCTCCGAATACTTGAACATAAAGGCCGAAGCGTACCCCACCTCACGCATCAACGACAGAGTCAACTGATGATCCTCCTCTGTCTCGGTGCAAAAGCCAGCAATCAGGTCAGTCGAGATGGCACAATCGGGCAGAATACGCCGAATCGCCTCAATGCGTCCCAAGTACCACTCCCGGGTATATTTCCGGTTCATCAACTCCAACATCCGGCTACTGCCCGACTGCGCCGGCAGATGGATCGCCCGGCAAAGATTCGGGAAACAGGCCATCGTATGCAACACCTCGTCACTGAGGTCTTTGGGATGGGAGGTTGAGAAACGAACCCGCAACCGGGGATCAATCGACGCAACCGCCGCCAACAGATCTGCAAACGTGGTGACCCCCGACTCATCTTCCCATCGATAGGAGTTGACATTCTGTCCCAGCAGCGTCACCTCCCGGTAACCGCCATCGAACAGTTCACGAGCCTCGTGCAAAATGGTCTTGGGATCACGGCTACGCTCGGCACCACGCGTATAGGGAACCACACAGTACGAACACATGTTGTTGCATCCCCGCATGATCGAGACAAAAGCGCTAACCCCGTTTTTATCCAGACGGACCGGAGAGATCTCCGCATAGGTCTCCTCGCGCGAGAGCAGGACATTCACCGCTTTGGCTCCCCCCTCTGCCTCACGCAGCAATCGGGGCAGATCCCGGTAAGTGTCCGGACCGGCCACCACACTGACCAGATCCTCCTGCGTAATCAACTGCTCCCGCAACCGCTCCGCCATGCAACCGATCACCCCTACCAACAGGCCCCGGTTTTTCTTCTTATACTGGCGCAACTCGCGCAACCGGCCCCAGATCCGCTGTTCGGCATTATCCCGAATCGAGCAGGTATTGATCAAAATCACATCGGCCTCTGCCGGATCGGTCGTGTAGCGCATCCCCTCGCGCTGAAGAATCGACAACACCACCTCACTGTCACCGGCATTCATCTGGCAACCGTAAGTCTCAATATAGAGTTTGCGGCCATCCCCCACAATCGGGCGCAGGCTGCTGAGATTTGCTTTGTTAAATTCCATTTGCGAATGTTTAACTAATCAGGGAAAGGCTTGAATCCATCCCCATACGTGCGATAAGCATTGACCACCACCACAAACGATCCCGGATCAATATGCTTGATCATCCCCTCAATGGTCGCCACCTCACTGCGCGAAACCACCAAAAAGATCATCTCGCGAGGTTTACCCGTGTACATACCGGTCGTTTTGATACTGGTCCCTCCTCGCTCCATCTCGCTGAGGATAAATTCACGGATCTCCTCCTTCCGATCGGAGATGATAAACAACAACTTATCATAGCTCGCACCATCGACCACAAAGTCGATCATGCGCGTGGCGACAAAGATAGTGACTAAAGAATAAAGCGGCAAACGCCAATCTCCTAAAACAATAATACCGAAAATCACGACACAAGAGTCAACCATCAAAACGCCACGTGAAAAGGGAATACGGGCATATTTGACCAGCAACATCGAGACAATATCGGTACCTCCCGAGGTGGCACCCGACTTGAGGATCATACCCAATCCGCCCCCCAGGAAGACCCCACCGAAGACACACACCAAAAACAGATCATTCGACAGATCCATCTTGCCTCCGAACATCGTAGTAGGTTCATCCCCAAAGGCCCATCCCATAGCGTTCATAATAATCGGGATAATCATGGCCGAGACAAACGTTTTGCCACCGAAGCGCTTTCCAAAGACCTTCAAGGCGATCAACAACAACGGAATATCAAACATCAGACCGAAGGTACCGACCTGAATCGACGGGAAAAGTTCATGCAACACAATACCCAATCCATATACCCCTCCCGGGACAACCCGATAGGGATTCATGAAAAAGGCAAAGGCCGCAGCCACACATATCGAACCGATGATTAACCACAAGGCCGACCGAATTCGCCGGCGGGACAGATAACGACGATATTTCTCTGCAAAAGCTAACTCCATAAAGCAAATTTCTCTTATGCTTACAAAAATAGCAAATAAATTGAGCTACACAGGGGCCTTAATCAGGTTTTTCGCATTATTGTTGTGTCTCACGGGTGGTTTCAAGCCCGGTTCGAATTGCAAAGTGTAGGAACTTGTCGAAAGGTGTGAAAACTTGTTGAACAGTCTCTCCTGCGTGCGCTTCTTCCATTTTCTCTTTCTCTCTCCACGCTTCTGAATCATTCCACGTGAAGAGTCACCCATTTCAAGCGCATTCTTATTGTTTCGTAGGTTTTAAAGACAGCACTCTGCGTCTGTCGCCGAAGGGCCCGGTGAATCAGTTTTTTGCATAGAGTACGGCGGGGATTTGGGGCAAAGTGTACGAAGACTCACCACCCCACCCTAAAACTGCGTTTTCATTTGTCACAACACACTCCTTTTCTTATATTTGTATCAGCGAACAGCAAGAAAGATTCACATTACAAACCAATTAGGGTTTACACGCGTGACCTTCGGTGCAAACAGACCACACCCCGGCAGGACCTCGATATGACTACTCTAACCGTCTATCCTGACTCCTCTGCCCCGGTCTGTTGGATCCACCCAGACAACCGTAAACCCGAATAAAACAACGAAACAATGGCACTCAATATCCTGTTGATTATCGTCGCCTACCTGCTCGGATCAATTCCCAGTGCAGTATGGATCGGAAAACACTTCTACGGAATCGACGTGCGAGAACACGGCAGCCATAACGCCGGCGCCACAAATACCCTCCGTGTCCTCGGTAAAAAAGCTGCATTGGCCGTCTTCGCTATCGATATTCTCAAAGGTTTTGTGGCCGTCATGCTGGCCCATTTTTCCAGCTATGAAAACGGCAGCGATGCCCTGTTCAACTTCAAAATCGCTCTGGTGGCCGCCGCCGTTATCGGTCACATTTTCCCGATTTTCGCCGGATTCCGAGGCGGCAAAGGGGTCGCCACATTGGCCGGTGCCGTCGCCGGAGTGTACCCTCCTGCCGTTGGCCTCTGTCTGATAGTCTTCATCATCGTTCTCATGCTGACCCACTATGTCTCGCTGAGCTCCATGACCGCAGGCGTCGCCTTTCCCATCTTTATCATCTTTGTATTCGGAGAGCGTTCTACCTCACTGGTAATCTTCAGTTGCGTCATCGCCATTCTGCTGCTGATCACACACCGCAAAAACATCGGGCGCCTGATTCACCATACCGAATCCAAAACCTATCTCGGCAAACGGAAAGCGGCCTGACGTCAATACCCTGATGCTTTTTGCAGATTTTCGTGTAACTTTGTATAGAACGCCATTAAAAACAAAGAACCATGAAAATCACTCTGACCTGTCTCTGCTCGCTGCTGTTGACCTTCTGCGCCATGTCGCAAAACAAAGAGATAACGCTGCCCGCTCCTCAAAAAACCGGCGGTAAACCCCTGATGGAAACTCTCGCCGCACGAGCTACAAACCGGGCCCTCGATCCTGAAAAAGCACTCTCCCAACAACAACTCTCCAACATGCTGTGGGCCGCGTGGGGCATCAACCGCCCTGATGGCCGCCGTACCGCCGCCTCCGCCATGAACTGCCAGGAGATCGACCTCTACCTGATCGGCAAACAGGGAGCCTACCTCTACGACGCTACGAAACATGCACTCGAACCCGTAGCCACGGGCGATTTCCGCAGCCAGGTCAGCGCACAGGAGTTTGCCAAAAACGGAGACTGGATCGTTATCTTCGTTGCTGACCACAACAAAATGAAAAATGCCAGCGACGTTACAGCCGGTATCGATGCCGGTTTGATCGCCCAAAACATCTACCTGTACGGTGCTTCGGAGGGTCTCGGTGTTGTGGTGCATGCCTCGATCGATCGCAATGCCATCGCCAAAATCCTCAAGCTGAAACCCAACCAACACATCGTAATCGCCCAAACGGTCGGCATCCCTGCCAAGTAAACTTACCGCCACCCGTATGTCCGAACCGGTTGTCGAGCGCTATCACGCCATCCTCAAACAGTATTGGGGATACGATTCGTTCCGTCCCCTGCAACTCGAAGCGATCAAATCGGTCGCTTCGGGAGAGGATACGCTTGTTCTGATGCCAACCGGTGGCGGAAAATCAATCATTTACCAGGTCCCCACACTGGCCTCAACCGGAATTTGTATCGTCATCACGCCGCTCATCGCCCTGATGAAGGATCAGGTGGACCGACTAAAAAGCCGACGTATCCTGGCCGAAGCAATCCACACCGGCCGAAGCCATCGGGAAATTGACCGGATCCTCGACAACTGCATCTACGGCGATGTCAAATTCCTCTACATCGCCCCGGAACGAATCGACAGCGAAATGTTCCGAACGCGTTGCGCCCGCATGAATGTCTCCCTGATTGCCGTCGATGAGGCCCACTGCATTTCACAATGGGGGTATGACTTCCGCCCCTCCTACCTGCAAATCGCACGACTGCGGGAACTCTGCCCCGATACCCCCGTACTGGCCCTGACCGCTTCGGCTACTCCCAAGGTGGCCGAAGATATCATGTATCGGCTCCGATTCGCCAAACCCAACATCAAACGGATGAGCTTTGCCCGTCAGAACCTCTCCTACGTGGTCCGACACACCGAAGACAAACGGGAGCACCTGCTGCGAATCATTAACAACGTACCCGGATCGGGTATCGTCTATGTCCGCACCCGCGAAAAGAGCGAAACAATCGCCAAACTGCTACAAGAGAACGGAATCTCCGCCGATTTTTACCACGGCGGTCTGGGATTTCTGAGTCGCAGCCTCAAACAGGAACAATGGATCAAAGGACAAAGCCGCGTGATGGTTGCCACCAATGCGTTCGGTATGGGAATCGACAAGGCCGATGTACGTTTCGTCATCCATTACGACATTTGCGACTCGCTGGAGGCATACTACCAGGAGGCAGGTCGGGCCGGACGAGACGGCAAGTCCGCGTATGCAGTCCTGTTAGTATCGGGCGACGATCCATCTCGGGCCAGTCAACGCCTGCAGCTCGAATTTCCTCCCATTGATGCCATCCGAACCGTCTACGAAAAGCTCTTCAACTACCTGCAAGTGGCCATCGGAGAGGGGAAACGCCGTTCCTTTTCGTTTAATATCCACGACTTTACCTCGCGGATGAAACTGTATCCCCCGGCCGCACTCATCGCACTCAAAATCTTACAACAAAACGGCTACCTGATCCTGACCGACGAAACCGACAATCCACCCCGCATTCGCTTTATCGTACAACGGGACGACCTCTACCGCATACGGGTCATCCGCCGGGAACTGGACCACATCATCACCGTCCTGCTTCGCCAATATGCCGGGCTGTTCAGCGACTTCGTTCCCATCGACGAACAGGAGGTCGCACACCTCTCCGGGTACCAGGTCGAACATGTCCGCGAGCTGTTCAAACAGCTCTGGCAACTGCATATCATCCGGTATATCCCGAGCAATCGCAGCCCGATGCTGATCCTGACCGAAGAGCGTCTGCCCGAAGAGGATGTCCGCATCGCTCCCGAAAGCTACAGACTCCGCCAAGAGATCACCCGAGAACATATCGACGCCATCTTCCGGTACGCCAACAACCAAACCGAATGCCGCAGTCTGGTCATTCAACACTACTTCGGAGAACAGAGTTCCGTGCCTTGTGGACGTTGCGACATCTGCCTCGAGCACCGTAAGCACCAAAACGCTACCCAACTCTCCAACACCCAAAAACAGATTCGCACCCAATTGCTGGAACGACTCTCAAACAACCCGCTCACCGTCAAACAACTCGCCGATCGTATGTTCGTGCCGATCGACACCATTCTGAAGGAGATCACCGCCCTGATCCAAGAGCAGAAAATAATCGAGGATAAAGGTGGAAAACTGCAGATAAATCGGTAACTTTGGCGCGCAATGCCAAAATTTCAGGAGAGTATAACCAGCGAAGAGGTCAATGCACTTCCGATCGGTGCGTTCCACGGCGAAATCGTCGTGGTAGATACTCCCCAGGCTATTGTCGAGGCCGCTGCCTACCTCAGCGCACAACCCCTGATCGGATTCGATACCGAAACCCGCCCCTCGTTTTCCAAAGGCGTCTCCAACAAAATCTCCCTGCTGCAACTCTCGTCCGAAGAACGGGCCTTCCTGTTCCGACTCAACAAAGTAGCACTCGAACGCCCGCTGCTGCGTCTGCTGGAGAGCTCCAAAACCATCAAAATCGGGGCAGCCATCCGGGACGACATACGAGGTCTGCAAAAGCTGCGCTGTTTCACCCCAAAAGGTTTTATTGACCTGCAAAGTCTGGTCGGTAAATACGGAATCAATGAATTGAGCCTCCGCAAGATGGCAGCCATCACCCTGCAAATCAAGATCTCAAAAGCCCAACGGCTCAGCAACTGGGAAGCCGCTACCCTAACCCCAGCCCAACAACTTTACGCCGCAACCGATGCCTGGGTAAGCCGAGAGATCTATGTCCGACTGACCCAACAGCAGTAACCAAGCCTCAACCCGCAAAGAGGTTCCCATACGACGAACAGCCCTTTGCAACAGTAACAGCAACCTCTCACCAAGACGACCAATACACCCTCCGATAACATTTTACCGAGAATAAATAATTGTCCCGATAGGAGCCTTGCCCCAAGAACCCAATCGCTATGTCCAAGTCAAAAGCCGTCCATTCCATTCCCCCTGCTGCACAACGCAACGGTGCAAAGTCAAACGTCGCAGCCGCTGCCCCAAAAGCAATAGCTAACAGCGAAATATTGCCCGAAACCACTGCCGCATCCTCCCTCACCGATACCCCCAATACTCCTACTGCACGGCTGATCCTGCGGCGTGGCAAAGAGGAGTCCTTGCGGCGTTTCCACCCGTGGATCTTCTCCGGCGCCATCTACCGCATGGAGGGCTCTCCGGCCGAAGGTGATCTCGTGGACCTGTTCACCTCGCAGGGAGAGTTTATCGCCCGGGGACACTATCAGATCGGATCAATCACCGTCAGGGTTCTCTCGTTTGCCGACGAGGCCATCGATCAGGCGTGGTGGAACCAACGTATCGAGCAGGCCTACCGCATGCGGCAAGCCCTCGGTTTGACAGACAACCCTCAAACCACCTGCTACCGGCTGGTGCACGGCGAGGGCGATTCATTACCGGGATTGGTGATCGACATCTACGGCCCGACAGCGGTCGTACAATGCCATAGTGTCGGCATGTACCGCAGCCGAAAAGCCATCTGCACCGCCCTGAGAAGAGTATATGGCCCGAAAATTTGCTCAATTTTCGACAAAAGCGGCGGCACCCTCCCCTACAATGCCGGCCTCAACGCCCAGGATGGATACCTGTGGGGAGAAGCCAATGCCAGCTCAGAACCGGTTCTGGAGAACGGGAACCGTTTTATGGTCAACTGGGTACGGGGACAAAAAACCGGATTCTTCATCGATCAGCGTGAAAACCGGGAGCTGGTCAAACGTTACGCCAAAGGACGTACCGTCCTCAACACCTTCTGTTACACCGGCGGATTTTCGGTCTATGCTCTGGCTGGAGGAGCGTTGCAAGTGGATTCGGTCGATAGCTCGGAACAGGCCGTCGAACTGGCTGCACAAAACGTCACGCTGAACTTCGGAGAGCAGGCCCCACATCGGGCCATTGCACAAGATGCCTTCGATTACCTCCGCAAAATGGATGATCGTTACGATCTGATTATTCTCGATCCGCCGGCATTCGCCAAACACCACAAAGTGTTGGGTAATGCCCTCCAAGGCTACAAACGGCTCAACGCCCAGGCCTTCCGCCAAATCAAACCGGGCGGCATTCTCTTCACCTTCAGCTGCTCACAAGCCGTCAATCGGGAACAGTTCCGCATGGCCGTATTCTCCGCAGCAGCCATTGCCGGTCGCAACGTCCGTATTCTGCACCAACTCACCCAACCGGCCGACCACCCGGTCAACATCTACCATCCGGAAGGCGAATACCTCAAAGGGCTCGTCCTTTACGTCGAATAGTCCACGCGGGGAGCCATCCCAAACAAAACGGGAGCGCCCAACAGAAAGATAAAACAATCCGGGAAGTAGCCAAAGTAGTTTTTTTTGGGGGGGGGAGGTGGAAGGGAAGGCCTTCCAATCCTTCGATTCAAGCAGCAAAGAGACGATCAGTTGCTCGGCGTGTCAACCGGTCGGCAGCTCGTCTAACCGGGTAAATCCGGTCGCCACTTTCAGAAGGTTCCAATAGACCCAATTTCATAAACCGGCATGCTCTATCCCTGGCTCCTCTGGGCAGAAAGGTCCGGATAGCCGCGCGTGTCCAGAGCAAAACAGACCGATAGGATTAACCAACACGGGGCAGGACGGGCGGGACAGGATTGGGCCACAGGATCGAACAAGCCCCGACTAGAAACTGAACAAGATCCATCCCCCTAAGGCGAGTCTGGGCGGCACTTGCAGGAGGTGCCAACAGTCCCAACTGCATAAACCGGCTTACCTATACCTCACCCCCTCTGGGCAGGACAGGTTCTAACAACCGCAACAGAACCAGAGCCAAACCGAACTGAAAAGATAACCAACCTGGGGCAGAACGGGCGGGACAGGATTGGGCCATAGGATCGGACAAGCCCCGACCAGAAACTGAACCGGACTCGCCCCCGTTGGGGAGTCCGATCGGCATTTCCCCTACAACACATTAGGGGGACTGAGAGTTTCCCCCACACTGGTACTAAGACACGGACCAGACTCCTACGGGAAGTAGCCGTGAGGGAGATTGGTCAATGGACGCAAGAAGGCTCAATCGGACACGACCAAAGATTCCACGTCTCCAAACAGAGACTGTGCAGGATATGTCCACAAACTGAACAAGACCCAACCCAAAGCTGCACAAGCCGGCCCAAATCCACAACACCAAACGGCATGGAATCAACCGAACAGTCTCTCTAATGCCACACCTCGCACTCTCATCTTTTTCTGCTCCGAACACATAAAAAGCCCCCTGCATCATATCGATGCAGGGGGCCTATTTTGCTATCTGTTGGTTTCGTGATGAACCCTTTATTATATTCCAGGGAATCGTTCGCAGCCGTTACGCCACACTGAGCATTGCACTTTACCCTCGATCCACCCGGGCGATCACGAACCCAGTCGCCAATTACAAGAGACCTTTAGCCTTCTTCTCGCGGATCTTCTCCAGCATATCGACCGACATCGAAGCCAAATCCCACTTCGGAGCCCAACCCCACTCCTCACGAGCGCAGGTGTCATCCAACGAATTGGGCCAGCTGCGAGCAATACTCTCCTTCACCGGATCAACATTGTAATCCATCGTAAAGCCCGGAACCAACTTCTTCACCTGCTCGCAAATAATCTCCGGAGTAAAGCTCATCGACGCAATGTTGAAACTGTTGCGGTGAATCAACTTCGAAGGATCTGCCTCCATCAACTCTACACAAGCACGCAAAGCATCCGGCATGTACATCATATCCATATATACATCCGATGGAACCGGACAGGTGAATTTGCCATTCTTAACCGCCTCATAGAAGATCTCCACAGCATAATCTGTCGTTCCGCCACCCGGAAGCGTTACATTTGAAATCAGGCCTGGGAAACGGACACTGCGGGCATCCACACCAAAACGAGTATAATAGTAATCACCAAGCAGCTCTCCTGTCACCTTGCAGACACCATACATGGTGGTCGGACGCATCAAAGTATCCTGCGGGGTTTTATCCTTAGGAGTCGAGGGACCAAAAGCTCCAATTGAACTGGGGGTGAAAACGGCACATTTATATTCACGGGCAATCTCGAGCGAATTCATCAAAGCCCCGATGTTGATCTGCCATGCTTTCTGAGGAATCTTCTCTCCAGTTGCACTCAACAAAGCAACCAAGTTGAAAATCGCATCAATCTTGTATTTGCTTACAATCTCTGCAAAAGCCTTTGTATCCAAAGCATCCAGATGTTCGAAAGGACCTGACTCTCCAAGTGCGGGACACTCGCGCATATCCGATGCAACAACATTGGACTCCCCATAAATGCTTCTCAGATAAACAGTCAATTCGGAACCAATCTGTCCGCCAGCTCCTACGATCAATATTCTCTTCATGATTCGGTATAGTTTTTTTACAGTTTTTAGGTTCTATACGGTTCTCAACCTTTTGCTGGCGCAAAAATACGCTTTTTTAATCAAACTATAACTGAATATTACAATTCTATTAAAATTTACTGTTACTCTCAAACCTTGAATCTTTCTGAAAATCTTCAGGCGTTCGGTTAAAAATTTCTCGAATTAACTGCATGTTAAACTTTGGAGTACGATCATAATTATAAATACCATTTTGCTCCTGCTCCACATCGGTTAATTGAGTATAACAATACCCTCCTACTTTATCTCCATGCACCAATACCGCATCTACTTGTCCTTTTAGTCGAGCATAAAACTCAGCCATTGTCTGCGGCGCATTACCATATCCCCATGACATAGTATTATCATTACCTACTTGCTGTGATTGATCCGATGACCATTTAATGCCACCAAATTCGTCTACAATAAATGGCTTCTGACCATCATATTCGGGAAATTCATATCGGACTTTGTCAGGCAATTGGTTACAACCCGTATTATACATAGGAACTTGCGGCCAATATTGGTGCTTATAAAACTCATCTCGTTGTCTATCATAAATTTTAACCCTTAGTAAATCAGGATCTTGTTCATAACAATGTATCGTCCACAAATCAGTCTTCACATGCACGGCCCCGCTAACATCATTGACTGGCCGAGTTGGGTCAAGCTGTTTGGTTAAATCATACACATCTGCAACCAAACGAGGATAATGATAACGATCGGGCCAAAATTGTTCATTTAACGGCGTCCATATCACTATTGACGGATGATTCCGATCACGGATAATCAGATCTCTCCACTCGGATAAAAAATTACGTCCTGCTACAGGATTATTCAAATCCATCCCCCAACAAGCCATTTCTCCCCATGTCAAATAACCTAATTTATCTGCCCAATAATGATAACGTTCTTCAAAAGCTTTCTGATGCAACCGAGCTCCATTGAAACCCGCTTGTTTACCCAATTCAATATCCCTTTTCAGAGCTTCGTCTGTAGGTGCCGTCCAAATACCATCCGGATAAAAACCTTGATCCAATACCAGCCTTTGGTAATAAGGCTTGTTATTAAGGTAGATCTTATTGTCCTCGATATGTATCTTACGCATACCCACATATGATCGCACTTCATCGATTACCTCACCATGGGAGTTGATTACACGATAATGTATGTCATATAAAAACGGTGATTCGGGACTCCATAACTTAACATTACGAATAGGTAGAACAGCCACAGAACTATTCGATGCCGCGACATCAGCTTTACTTACGATTTTCGAACCATCGTAAACCTCTATCTGCAACCGATTCTCCGATTCATGTCGGAATCGCGGATAAATTACCAGCTGCTGTTGATCAATATCCGTCACTGTATGCACAGACATCAAACCAGCAGGATCCACAGCCTCCATCCAAACAGTTTGCCATATACCAGTAGTTCGAGTATAATTACAATCTTTGGAAGCATAACACAAACTCTGTTTACCCGCCCCCTGCAATACAGAACGGACATCACTGGATACATAAACGACAAGATGATGCGTAGAACCCGCTTGTACATAAGGAGTCAAATCGACACTGAATGAAGTGCTTCCCCCAAAGTGCCGCCCGACAAACTGACCATCAATATAAATTTCAGCTTCATTATAAACCGCTCCAAAATTGAGTAATATATCTTTATTCTGCCATGCTAATGGAATATCCAGTACACGATGATACCACATGTATGGAATAAAATCAGTGTAACCAATTCCCGATAGTTGGCTTTCTGGACAAAAAGGAACCGTAATTTTCCCCTCAAACGAAGTAGCAGCCTCGTATCCCCGTTCAATACCCGAACCAACCAAATCAAAAACATAATCCCAAGTACCGTTCAGATTTATCCAAGTCTCACGTTCAAACTGGGGACGTGGATATTCCGGGCGAGGAATAGCAGCCATGATGTTATTGTCAAAAATAGACATAATAACCAACAACAATATGCCTACATTAACTTGTTTTATCCTCCGTTTTAACATTTCAATTAATTTTAATGTTTAAGTCCTACAAACATAAACTAATTCTCATTGGATTACAAATCTTCAATATTACCCTACCAATATAGCTCTGTCATTATAAAAACGCCTATTTTTGAATACTTCTCACAAACACGAAACAACACATAAGCAATTTTAAGATCTTTCAACTATTTTGATGCATAAAATTTCAGCATTGCGCGCAAATCAATTTAGTACTCATCAGCAGGTGTTTAAGCAATCAAAATGTTCTTCATCCAATACGCAACTATAAATATTTACTAAAAAAACGCCCAAGAGTTTTGCAGAATAAAAAAAGATACTTACTTTTGTGCCGCTGAAAGGGTAAAACCTGCCGATGTAGCTCAGTTGGCCAGAGCAGCTGATTTGTAATCAGCTGGTCGGGGGTTCGAATCCCTCCATCGGCTCAGTCC
>ULWB01014648.1_pt1 | contig 24090 bp, 16 predicted proteins | sample 1959891 | NCBI WGS metagenome assembly ULWB01 (sample SAMEA4835799, study PRJEB28245) | human gut metagenome | biome: gut microbiome; material: fecal sample | place: Denmark | collected 2008 | reverse complement strand
CTCTTTTGTCAAAAAAGGGCAACGCCCTTTTTTGACAAGCTACTCAAAAGGCCGCCCGGACGGGCGGCCTTTTGAAATATTTGAAGCGATTACTCCTGATCCAGGACCAGCTCCATGGTGTCCTGGGCGATCATCAGCTCCTCGTTGGTGGGAATCACCATGACGATGACGGGCGCGCCGTCCTGGGAGATGATCTGCTCCTTGCCCCGGCAGTTGTTCTTCTCCGGGTCGCAGGTGATGCCCATGAACTCCAGACCGTGGAGGATGTGGGCCCGGGTCTCGGGTGCGTTTTCGCCCACGCCGGCGGTGAATACCACCACGTCCACGCCGCCCATGGCGGCGGCATACTCGGCGATCATCTTGCGTACCCGGTACTCGAAGATCTCCAGGGCCACGGTGGCCCGGTGATTTTCCTTCTCTGCCGCCTGCTCCAGATCCCGGAAGTCGGAGGACACGCCGGACAGGCCCAGCATGCCGGATTCCTTGTTCAGCAGGTTCACGGCCTCGGAAATGGTCATGTCGTACTTGTTGGCGATGAACTCCACCACGCCCACGTCCATATCACCGGCCCGGGTGCCCATAGGCAGGCCCGCCAGAGGCGTCAGGCCCATGGAGGTGTCCACGCAGCGGCCGCCCTTGACTGCCGCCAGGGAGGAGCCGTTGCCCAGGTGGCAGGACACCACCTTCAGCTCCGCCGGGTCCTTGCCCAGAAGCTCCGCCGCCCGCAGGGACACATAGCGGTGAGAGGTGCCATGGAAGCCGTAGCGGCGGATCTTGTCCTTCTCGTAATACTCATAGGGGATGGAGTACAGATAGGCGTGCTCGGGCATGGTCTGGTGGAAGGCCGTGTCGAACACCGCCACCTGGGGCACGTCGTGGCCCAGCACCGCCCGGCAGGCCTCAATGCCGATGATGTTGGCGGGGTTATGCAGAGGCGCCAGGGGGGTGCAGTCCTCCACCGCCTGCATCACCTGGTCGGTGATGAGAACGGAGCTGGCGAAGCTCTCGCCGCCGTGGACCACCCGGTGACCCACCGCGTCGATCTCCTTCATGGAGGAGATGACGCCGTTGACCGGGTCCACCAGAGCGGCCAGCACCGCCTGGATGGCCTCGGAGTGGGTGGGCATGGGCACGTCGGCCGCAGAAATCACGGCCTTGCCCTCCACCTGGGGCTTATAGGTGAATTTTCCGTCAATGCCGATGCGCTCGCACAGGCCTTTGGCCAGCAGATGGCCGGTTTCCGGATCCAGCAGCTGATATTTCAGAGACGAGCTGCCGGCATTGATAACGAGTACTTTCATGAAAGACCTCCTCGAATTTTGGTCCCACATCACATGTTGCAGGTTCCTTCTTTTTGTATTACGGGAAATATTGTATCGAAATTCCCTGGGCTTGGCAATGGTTTTTGGAAAATAATGGAAGCTGCATCGCAAAATAGCGGTCAAGGTTTTAACAATGCCCGACACGGCAAACGCCTGTATTTGCACAGCGTACAAATATGTGAAAAAAACGGCAAGCGCAGCAAATGGCTCGTCAGAATTTTCACGGAGTTTGCACACTATAGGCGGGAAATCAGCCGAAAATGCCAATGGAGAGGGTGTCCGTCATAGGGGGACAATACGGAAAAGACGCCCATCCCGGAGCAGGAAAAAGCCCCGGCAGCGCCGCTGTCGGGGCTTCCAGTTATTGGAAAATTATTGCAGAATGCGGGCAGCAGACTCCTCGGCGAACTGCTTGCTGTACAGGTCGTGATAATAGCCACGGCGGCGCAGCAGCTCCTGGTGGGTGCCCTGCTCCACGATGCGCCCGTCCCGGACCACCAGGATCATATCCGCCTTGCGGATGGTGGACAGCCGGTGGGCGATGAGGAAGGAGGTCCGGTCCCGCAGCAGGTGGTCGATGGCCTGCTGGATCAGCTGCTCGGTCTGGGTGTCGATGGAGGAGGTGGCCTCGTCCAGCACGAAGATCCGAGGATCCGCCAGCACGGCCCGGGCGAAGGAGATCAGCTGCTTCTGACCGGTGGATAGGCGTCCCCCGCCCTCGCCTACGTCGCTGTCCCAGCCCCTGTCCAGCTTTTCCACCACGGTGTCGGCGGACACGGCCCGGGCGGCGGCCTCCACCTCCGCATCGGAGGCGTCCAGCTTGCCGTAGCGGATGTTCTCCCGGACGGTGCCGGAGAACAGATGGGGGTCCTGGAGCACATAGCCGATGTTGCTGTGGAGCCACAGCTGGCTGCGCTGCCGGTAATCCACCCCGTCGATGAGGATCTGGCCCTCCGTGGGCTCAAAGAACCGGCAGGCCAGGTTCACCAGGGTGCTCTTGCCTGCGCCGGTCTCACCCACGATGGCCACGGTGGCCCCCTGGGGAATGTGCAGGGAGAAGTGCTCCAGCACGTTGTCGCCGCCGTCGGGATAGCGGAAGGTCACGTCCCGGAACTCGATCTCGCCCCGGATGGGCTCCCAGTTCTCCCGCTTGGGATAGAAGGCGTCGCCGTACTTTTCCACCACCTCCGGGCTGTCCTGAATCTGGGGGACCTTATCCATCAGGTCCGTGACCCGCTCGATAGACGCCTGGAGGGAGATAAACTCCGCGATGTTGGCGGCGGTCATCTGGATGGGCTCGAAAATGCCCACGGCATAGGTGGTGAAGGTGGATAGAGTGGCCAGCTCCAGCAGTCCCCCGGACACCATATACCCGCCCCGCAGCAGCACGATGGCCACGGCCATGGTGCTGGCAAACAGCACCAGCGGGATATAGATGGCGTTGAGCCGGGCCGCGCCGATGCCGGCGTCGTGCATCTCCTGGGTCAGGGCCCGGAAGGTGCGGACGGTCTGCTCCTCGGTGCCCAGGGTCTTGGTGGTCTTGGCCCCGGTGATGCCCTCGTTGAAGGACCCGGTGATGCGGGAGTTCAGCTTCCGGACTTTCCGATTCCACCGGAGGATGCGGTTCTGGAAATACCCGGTGAGCACCGCCATCACAGGCACGATGACGATGACCACCAGCGCCAGCCGCCAATTCAGGATCAGCATGGCGGCAAAGGTCCCCAGCACATAGAACAGCGCCCACAGGATATCCGTCAGATTCCAGGCCACCATGCTGGCAATGCGGTTGGTATCGCTCATGACCCGGGTCAGCAGATATCCCACGGGGGTCACGTTGTAAAAGGAGAAGGACAGGGTCTGGAGATGGTGAAACAGGGTCCGGCGCATATCCCGGCCCATGTTCATCTCGATGGTCATGGAGTTGCGGGCAAAGGCCACCACGGACAGAGCCTGTAAAAGAATTACCAGCAGATACACCAGGGAGAAGGGAACGATGCCCCGGAGGGAGTCCGCCTGGATAAAGTTCCGGATGGCGTAGCGCTGGAACAGGGGAATGGCCACGTCCACCAGGGCACACAGACCGTTGAACACCAGCATCCCCACAAAGTCCCGGCGGAAGGGCCGCACAAAGGGCGCAAGCCGCCTCCAGATGCTCCAGTCAAAGGATTTTGTATATTCTTTTTCGTCGAAGGCAGCCATCAGGCGTTCCCTCCTTCCTCCACCAGCGCGCGGTCGTCGCTGCGCATCTGGATGTCATAGATATCCCGGTAAATACCGGGCTGTTGGATCAGCTCCCGGTGGGTGCCCAGGGCGGACACCCGGCCGCCGTCCAGCACCAGGATGCGGTCGGCCTGCATCAGGGTGGTGACCCGGTGGGAGATCAGCAGCACGGTGGCGCTGTGCAGGGTGTCCCGCAGGGCGGTGCGGATCTTGGCGTCGGTCTCGGCATCCACGGCGGACAGGGAGTCGTCAAACACCATAATAGGTGCCTGCTGCATCAGCATCCGGGCAATGGCCACCCGCTGCTTCTGTCCGCCGGACAGGGTCACGCCCCGCTCGCCCACCACGGTGTCGTACCCCTGGGGGAAGGTGGAGATGGCCTCGTCCACGCAGGCGATGGCGGCGGCGCGGCGCATGGCCTCGTTTTCCGCGTCGGGCCGCACGGCGCAGATATTCTCGCCCACGGTCTGGGAAAACAGGAACGGCTCCTGAAGCACCAGGCCGATCTGGCGGCGCAGGGACTTCCGCTTCATGTGCCGGATGTCCACCCCGCCGATGGTGATGGTGCCGCTGCCCTCCGGCAGGTCATACAGCCGGTCCAGCAGGTGGACCAGGGTGCTCTTGCCGGAGCCGGTGCCCCCCAGAATGGCAAAGGTCTCGCCCTTGCGGATGGTAAAGGACACGTCCCGCAGCACCGGCTGGCCCTGATAGCCGAAGGTAACGTGGTCAAAGACGATGTCGCCGTCCGCGGCGTCCACGGCGTCGGGCGCGTCCTGCTCCTCCCGGGCATTCAGGATGTAGCCCACCCGGTCCATGGACACCCCGGCCTTGCTCATGTCCGACAGCACCCGGCCCAGGGACCGGACCGGCCAGGACAGGGCCTCGTTATAGGTGACGAAGGCCACGAAGGTGCCCAGGGTCATCCGTCCGGCTACGCATTCGCAGGCCCCGATTACCACGATGACCATCACCTGCAGGCACGTCAGCAGGGTACCGGAGGCCCAGTATACGGACAGCAGCTTTCCCAGCCGGATCCAGAGCTGGGAGAAGCGCTGATTCTTGGCGTTGAACTTCTCATCCTCGTACCGCTCCCGGCCGAAGGCCCGGACCACCCGGACGGCGGTAAGATTCTCCTGGGCGCAGGTGGTCAGGTCCCCCTCCGCCTCGTCGGCGGCCTGGAACCGGCCGGAGATCTTCCTGTAGAATACCCCGGAGGACAGGCCCACGATGGGGATGAACAGCGCCGAGATCAGCGAGAGCCGCAGGTTCATGGAGAACATGATGCACAGGTACAGCGCGATGAGAAACACCGTGCGCACCACCTCCACCAGCTGATTGCAAACGAACTGGCGGATCACGTCCACGTCGGAGGTGCAGCGCTGGATGATGTCGCCGGTGGGGTTATTTTTGTGCCAGGCAAAGGGCAGATACTGGATGTGGCGGTACAGGTCGTCCCGGATACCCTTGACATAGCTCTCGGAGCCCCGGGCCAGCTGGAGCCGCTGGCCGTAGCTGCAAACGCCCCGCAGCAGGGCCGTCAGCAGTACGCCGCCTGCCGCCCACCATAGGGCCGTCAGGGGCCGGGCCTCCAGCACCGGCCAGCTCAGCCACCGCATGAGGAATGCCGGCAGCCGGACCGGCTCCGTTCCCAGGATGGAGTCCACGGTGATGCGGATGATCTGGGGCGTCAGGGCGTTGAACACCATGGCCAGGCATGCGCACAGCAGCGCCGCGGCAAAATGCCCCCAGCAGGGGCGCAGATACTTCCCGATGAGAGACAGCTTCTCCCGCCGGGACAACTTTTGGGTGGTTTCCATGAAAGCGCAGACACTTCCTTCCTTTTTTTACTCTCTCTTTTCCGATACGATTTCCGGGCGCAAAAAAAGCGCCCTCCCATGAGGACGCTCCCACAGCCGCAATGAGCCTGCTCCCTCCCCCGGCAGGCGCGTTACGGGTGCACGATGGTCCCCGGCACGATAATGACGGTATTGTTCTTCATGCTGGGCACCACCTTTCCATTCAGATGGCTACAGTATACAAGAGGAGACGGTATTTGTCAAGGAAAACAGGCCGCTCTGTAAAAAACGTGTGTTTTTTCAAAATGTTGTGGCGCGGCGGGCGAAACTATAGTATACTGAAGCCATGACAACCTGAGGTTGCGGGGAAAACGTCGGATTTTTTCCCGGTGCAAACGGAGGTTGGTAGACATTGCGGCCCGTTTCCGATAGGATAGGGCCAAAGAGAAACGGAGGGACGGAGCCATGGCCTTTGGAGAACGGCTGCAGGAGGTACGCTGCCGGGCGGGACTGACCCAGGAGCAGTTTGCCGCGGAGCTGAACGTATCCCGGCAGGCAGTCAGCAAATGGGAATCCTGCCGGGGCTATCCGGAGATTGAAAAGATCCTCTATATCTGCAACCGGTATCAGGTGTCCCTGGACGAGCTGTTTTCCCAGGAGGTGCCCCGGCAGGCCCCGGCGCAGCCCGCGCCGGATACGCCGCCGCTGCCGGAGAAAACCCTGAAAACGGCGCTGTCCGCGTTTTTCGCCAATCTGTCCCCCCGGGAAAAGTGGCTGGGTCTCGGTGCAGTGGCCGGGACGCTGGCTCTGGCCCTGGTGCTGGGGCTTTGTCTGAAAGGAGGAACCACCGATATGATGACCATTATCTGGATCGCCGCCATGGTGATTTTCGGCGTGGTGGAGGCCGTCACCGTGGGGCTGGCGTCCATCTGGTTCGTGGTGGGATCTGTGGCGGGACTCATCGCCGCCATCTGCGGCGGCCCTGTGTGGCTGCAAATTGCCCTGTTCTTCGTGGTGTCCATCGTGTGCCTGGCGGCCACCCGCCCCCTGGTGAAGAAGCTGCTGCACAAGGACGTTACCGCCACCAACGCCGACCGCGTCCTGGGCCAGACGGCCCGGGTCACCGAGTCCATCGACAACGCCGTGCCCACCGGGGCGGTGTATGTGGGCGGCATGACCTGGACGGCCCGCAGCGAAAGCGGCCAGCCCATTCCCCGCAACGCACAGGTGAAGATCGTCCGCATGGAGGGCGTGCGCCTGTTCGTGGAGCCCGTGTAAGTCCGTTGCAATACTTAACATAAAAACAGGAGGAAAATCGTATGTTTGACAACATCTCTGTCCCCGGCGCGGTTGCCATCGCCATTCTGGTGGTGCTGGTGCTCATCGTCATCGTCCGCAACATCTATATCGTGCAGCAGTCCAAGGCCTATGTGGTGGAGCGCCTGGGCGCGTTCCACTCCGTGTGGGGCGTGGGCTTCCATCTGAAGGTCCCGTTCATTGAGCGGGTGGTGAAGAAGGTCAGCCTGAAGGAGCAGGTGGCGGATTTCGATCCCCAGCCCGTGATCACCAAGGACAACGTCACCATGCAGATCGACACCGTGATCTATTTCCAGATCACCGACCCCAAGCTGTATACCTACGGCGTGGAGTATCCCATGAACGCCATTGAGAACCTCACTGCCACCACCCTGCGCAACATCATCGGCGAGCTGGAGCTGGACCAGAGCCTCACCTCCCGGGATACCATCAACGCCAAGATGCGCACCATCCTGGACGAGGCCACGGACCCCTGGGGCATCAAGGTCAACCGCGTGGAGCTGAAGAACATCCTGCCTCCCCGCGAGATCCAGAACGCCATGGAAAAGCAGATGAAGGCCGAGCGCGAGCGCCGGGAGTCCATCCTTCAGGCCGAGGGCGAGAAGGCCAGCAAGATCCTGGTAGCCGAGGGCGAGAAGCAGTCCACCATTCTGCGGGCCGATGCCGCCAAGCAGGCCAAGATCATGGCCGCCGAGGCCGAGGCCACCTCCATCATGAAGGTGCAGCAGGCCCTGGCCGACGCCATGCGCATGCTCAACGAGAACGCCCCCAACGACCAGGTCATCAAGCTCAAGAGCCTGGAGGCTCTGGAGAAAATGGCCGACGGCAAGGCCACCAAGATCATTATCCCCAGCGAGATCCAGGGTCTGGCAGGTCTGGCGGCCAGCGCCAAGGCGCTGGTGGAGAACGATCCGCCCCAGGCGTAAAAACAATCGGAAAAATTTTCCGATTGTTGCAATTGCAACTTATAAAGGACCCGATTCCGTGTTATACTGCATTCAGTCAATGAGGGAGCCACGGTTCCCAAAACCAATAAATACTGAATATAACGGAGGAAATTTACTATGAAAAAGTGGGTCTGTCCTGTTTGCGGTTACGTTTATGAAGGCGAGAATCCCCCGGCTGAGTGCCCGGTGTGCCATGTCAGCGGCGATAAGTTCACCCTGCAGGCCGAGGAAAAGACCTGGGCCGCCGAGCATGTGGTGGGCGTAGGCAAGGTGTTCGGCGAGGATGTCCCTGCCGAGGTCCGCGAGGAGATCATTGCCGGTCTGCGCGCCAACTTCGAGGGCGAGTGCAGCGAGGTGGGTATGTATCTGGCCATGGCCCGTGTGGCCCATCGCCAGGGCTATCCCGAGATCGGCATGTACTGGGAGAAGGCCGGCCTGGAGGAGGCCGAGCACGCCGCCAAGTTCGCCGAGCTGCTGGGCGAGGTGGTCACCGACTCCACCAAGAAGAACCTGCAGATGCGCGTGGACGCCGAGAACGGCGCCACCGCCGGCAAGTTTGAGCTGGCGAAGCTGGCCAAGAAGTACAACCTGGACGCCATTCACGACACCGTCCACGAGATGGCCCGTGACGAAGCCCGCCACGGCAAGGCCTTCGAGGGTCTGCTGAACCGCTACTTCGGCAAGTAAAGCAAGGATAACAAAAGAGGGAGAGGCCGCGGCCTCTCCCCTTTTCTGTAAATCTGTAAAAAAGCAGCCCGCCCTGCGTCACCGCAGGGCGGGCTTGTCAATGCTTGCCTTATTGATTATTCTCCTCGTTGTTGCTGTGGTTGCCGGAAACGACGTCCTTGGCCTTGTTGACCACATCCTCCACCATGTCGGGCTGGGTGTTGGTGTAGCTGCCGTCCTTATACTGCGCGCCGCCGAAGGCCAGGATCAGCCAGAACACGAAGGGCAGCAGCAGAAGGCCGATGCCGAAGCCCGCGCCCAGATTGAAGGCCTTGGCCAGGTCGATCATCATCTTGATGCCGAAATAGATGTTATAGAAGGGGATCAGGAGCAGGAGGAATTTCCAGCCGTTGCCGTACAGCTCCTGGCAGAGGACATAGGTGTTGTAAATGGGGACAATGCCCTCCCAGCCCTGACGGCCCATCTTCTTATAGACCATCCAGGAGCCTACCAGTGACAGAATCGTAGCGATGAGTTCCAGAATCATTTGTACATTCTCCTTATCTTTTTTTAAATCTCTCTGCAGCGAAACACACGCTGCACGTCCAGTATACTAAAGTTTTCACGAAATGCAAGATGATTTACACAAAATCGCGCTTTTTCTCAGCTCTCACCGCTTACCCTCGTTATTTCCACAAAAATTTGCTGTCTTTTCACAGCGACTGTTACAATTCCCCGAAGAATGGCAGTCATTAGCGAAAATGGGGCTTGCGTGGACAAGGCCGGGATGGTAAAATAAATTTGTTGCGCCGGAAGGCGCAGCGGAAAACTTATAAAAGGAGAGAGTTTATGGATCGCTTCTTCCATGTAACCGAAAAGGGCTCCACCGTCCGGACGGAGATCATGGCCGGTATCACCACCTTTATGGCCATGGCCTACATTCTGATGGTCAATGCCGGTATGTTCTCGAACCCCTTTGGCGACGGCACCGATGTGCTGGGCGTCAGCTACGGGGCCATTTATGTGGCCACCGCCATTTCCGCCGTGGTGGGCACCCTGCTCATCGGCCTGCTGTCCAATCTGCCGCTGGCGCAGGCCTCCGGCATGGGCCTGAATGCCTATTTTGTCTACACCGTGTGTGTGGGCCTGGGCCTGAGCTATGCCAACGCCCTGGTGCTGGTGCTGTTTGACGGCATCATCTTCGTGCTGCTGACCGTTACCGGTCTGCGCAAGATCATCTTCGACTCCATCCCCCACGAGGTCAAGGCGGCCATCTCCGCCGGTATCGGCCTGTTCATCGCCTTCATCGGCCTGCAGAACGCCGGCATCGTGGTCAACGATTCCTCCACCTGCGTGAACCTGCACTCCTTCAACGTGTTCACCGGCGACCAGACCTGGGCCACCATCTTCCCCATGCTGGTCACTCTGCTGGCCGTGTTCGCCATCGGCGCCATGAGCAAGAAGAAGGTCCGCGGTGCGGTGCTGTGGGGCATCCTGGGCGCTGCCGTGGTGTATTATGTGGTGGGTCTGATCACCGTTCCCGGCTTCTATGCCTCTGCCATCGCCCCCAACCTGACCTCCGACTTCTTCGGCGCCTTCCGCGATTTCGGCACCCAGGCCTTCGGCGCGGTGTTCAAGTCCGGCTTTGACTTCTCCGCCTTCATTGCCGCCAACGGCACCGGCGCTTTCGTGGTGATGCTGCTGACCACCATGCTGGCCTTCTGCATGGTGGATATGTTCGACACCCTGGGCACCCTGTACGGCGCCTGCTCTGCCGGCAACATGCTGGATAAGGACGGCAACGTTCCCAATATGGACCGGGCCATGCTGGCTGATGCCTGCGCTACCTGCGCCGGCGCTGTCTGCGGCACCTCCACCGTCACCACCTTCGTGGAGTCCTCTGCCGGCGTGGCCGAGGGCGGCCGCACCGGTCTTGCCTCTATGGCTACCGCGGTGATGTTCTTCATCGCCATGTTCCTGTCCCCCGTGGCCCAGCTGATCCCCACCTACGCCTGCGCCGCGGCCCTGATCTATGTGGGCGTGCTGATGATGTCCAACGTCCGCAACATCGCCTGGGACGATCCCGCCGCTGCCGTGACCGGCTTTGTCACCGTGGCGTTCATGCCCCTGACCTACAACATCTCCTATGGTATCGCCTTCGGCCTGATCTCCTATGTGTTCGTGAAGATCTTCACCGGCAAGATCAAGGAGATCAATGTGGGCACCTGGATCATCAGCATCCTGTTTGCCCTGATGTTCTTCCTGACCCGGTAAATAAGTCCGCAAAAACAGTTAATGGAGCGTATCGACACAGATACGCTCCATTTCTTATGCCAACATACCATGCAGCAGGGTGCAGCCCCTTGGCTCTCCCTTTGGGAGAGCTGTCACCGCAGGTGACTGAGAGGGTCTTGCCGTTTGCCCTCTCCGTCCTCGCCGCGCTCGGCCACCTCTCCCACAGGGAGAGGCAAGGGATGCCCGCACCGTACACCGAAAGGTGCATAGAAGTGCACGATTTATTTGTCCATCTGCTGCAATAACTGCCCTTGAACGATCGTCAGGTAAACACCGCATGGCTGCGGGGACTGAAACTGTTTTACGACCACCCCGACCCTCGCACCGGGAGCTTTTGTTATTCGTGCAGCAGGCCCATATGAACCATGGCCCGGTACAGGCCGTCCTCCCGCAGGGGCGCGGTGACGTATTCCGCCTGGGCCTGCACCTCTGCCGGGGCGTCGCCCATGACCAGGGGGTGTCCCACACACGCCAGCATTTCCAGGTCGTTAGGACTGTCGCCGATGGCGTAGCAGTCGGCCAGGTCCGCGCCCAGGGCCTGGGCCACGGCCCGGCAGCCGGACGCCTTGGAATAGCCCCGCATGGGCAGCTCGAACATGCCGCCGCCCCGGTCGATGATCTGGCACAGGGGCGCCATCTCCGCCAGAAATTCCTCCCTCCGGCTGTCCGGCCCCACCAGGACGCATACCTTGTCAAAGTGGAAATCCGGGTCGCCGTCAGGCCGCCCCACCCGAACGCCGCCCCGCTCCAGGCGCTTCACGGCGTTTTCCAGCTCCCGGTTCAGGTGGTGGTGGGGCGTATCCACCCAGATGTGCGACGCCTCCTCAAAGTACATATCCACCAGGCACCGCCGCCCGGCCTCCAGGATTTTCCGGCTGGTGTCCCGGTCAAAGCCCACGTGCCGCAGCACCCGGCCGTCCAGCTGGATATACTGGCCGCAGGAGCACACCAGCCCGTCGAATGCCAGCTCCAGCAGCTGGGGCTCCATGGCGATCCTGGGCCGCCCGGTATTGATAATGCAGTGATGCCCCGCCTGCCGCAGCTGCCGCACCGCCTCTGCGGCGGAGGGCGGGATGCTGCCGTTCACGTCCATGATGGTGCCGTCAATGTCGAAGAAAATGATGCTCATAGCCTGTCCCCTTCGGTGTGATCTACGCCCGATTATAACGCTTTTCCCTGCAAAAGAAAATTCGCATACTGCACAAAGCTTCCGCTCCGGCAGACAGCTTTTGCGTGGCATCCGCAGACGGCTTGCAAACGCCGCCCCCGCCTGGTACAATGGAGAAAACCCGTTAAGGAGGAACCGGTCAATGACCAAGCAGGAAACCTATGACTATCTCCGCGCCCACGGCGTGGATTTTGAGATCACCGAGCACCCGGCGGTGTTCAACATGGAGGAGTGCGCCGCCGTGGACATGCCGTATCCGGAGGACGACGCCAAAAATCTGCTGGTCCGGGACGACAAAAAGCGGAGCTATTACCTGATCACCGTCCGCTGCGGCAAGCGGGTGGACCTGAAGGAGTTCCAGCGCCGCCACGGCACCCGCCGCCTGAGCTTCGCCTCCCCGGAGGAGCTGCTGCGGCTGCTGGACCTGACCCCCGGCTCCGTGACGCCGCTGGGGCTGCTGAACGACCGGGACCACGCTGTCCGCTTCTGCCTGGACCGGGATTTCGACGGCGGCCGCATCGGCGTTCATCCCAATGACAACACCGCCACGGTGTGGCTGTCCGTCCGGGCCCTGCTGGCCCTGCTCCGGGACCGGGGCACGGAGATCGAATTGGTCGAAATCTGAGAGAAAAAAGGAGAACCGTTATGAATCCCACCGAGCTGCTGTCCGCCCTGCACACGGCAGAGCGGCTGAAGGACACCACCCGCCACTGCTGCACCTCCTGCCGTCGGCCGGAGAGCGTGGCCGGGCACAGCTGGCGCATTGCCCTGATGGCCTACTGGATGCGGGACGAGTTTCCGGAGGCCGACATGGACAAGGTTATCCGCATGTGCCTGATCCACGACCTGGGCGAGTGCTTCACCGGCGACATCCCCACCTTCCGCAAAACGGCGGCGGACGAGGCCGACGAGGAGCGGCAGCTGCTGGCGTGGGTGGACACCCTGCCCGCCCCGTATGATGCGCAGATGCGGGCACTGTACCGGGAGATGGCGGCGCTGGAGACCACGGAGGCCCGCATTTACAAGGCTCTGGACAAGTTTGAGGCCGTCATCCAGCACAACGAGTCCCCCATCGACACCTGGGAGCCCCGGGAGTACGACCTGAACCGCACCTACGCTCAGGAAAACGCCGCCTTCTCCCCGTATCTGACCCGCCTGCGCCAGGCCATCCGCCAGGAGACCGAGGACAAGATCGCCGCCGGAAAATAGGAAGGGCGCTCCCCTGCATCCCTCCGTCGGCGAAACCGCCGCATCACGCGAAAAGCATCCCTTTGGCGTTTCCGGCCAAAGGGATGCTTTTATGCTCTTTGATCTGTTTTGGGGTGATACGTGGGCACCATGTCCGCCACATATTGGCGGATGTCCGGGCTGTTGCTCTGGCAGGCCCGCTCCAGCACCGCCAGCTGGCGGCAGAAGGCCTCGTCGTCCATGTTGATGGGCTGGCCGATGTGGATGAGCCGGTTGGCGGTCTCCCGCAGGCCCTCCTCGTCCATCAGCAGCTCCTCGTACAGTTTCTCTCCGGGCCGCAGGCCGGTATAGATGATGGGGATATCCACATCCGGCTCGTAGCCGGACAGGCGGATCAGCTGCCGGGCCATGTCGTCGATCTTCACCGGCTGGCCCATGTCCAGCACAAAGATCTCGCCGCCCCTGGCATAATACCCCGCCTGCAGAACCAGGGACACCGCCTCGGGAATGGTCATGAAAAACCGGGTGATCTCCGGATGCGTCACCGTCACCGGTCCCCCGTGGGCGATCTGCTGCTCGAACAGGGGCACCACGCTGCCGTTGCTGCCCAGGACGTTGCCGAACCGCACCGCCACAAATTCCGTTTCGCTGCGCCGGTTCATCATCTGCACCACCATCTCGCACAGGCGCTTGGACGCGCCCATGATGTTGGTGGGGTTCACCGCCTTGTCCGTGGAGATCAGCACAAAGCGCTTTACCCCGTGCCGGGCGGCGGACCGGGCCATTTTATAGGTGCCGAACACGTTGTTCTTGATGGCCTCGTTGGGGCTGTCCTCCATCAGGGGCACATGCTTGTGGGCCGCCGCGTGGAAGATCAGGTCCGGCCGGTATGTATCCAGCAGGTTATCCACCCGCTGCTGGTCCCGCACGGACCCGATGCACACCTCCAGCGTCAGCTCCGGATGCTCCCGGCGCAGCTCCATCTGAATGTCGTAGGCGTTGTTTTCGTAAATGTCGAAGATCACCAGCCGCCGGGGCCTGTGCCGGGCGATCTGACGGCACAGCTCGCTGCCGATGCTGCCGCCGCCTCCGGTGACCAGAACCGTCTTGTCGTTGATATAGCCGCAGATCTCCTCCAGGTTCACCTGGATGGGGTCCCGGCCCAGCAGGTCCTGCAGCTCCACCCGGCGGAGCTTGCTGATGGTGACCTCACCGTTGACCAGCTGATACATGCCCGGCACCACCTGGATCTGGCAGCCGGTGGTGCTGCATATATTGAGGATCTCCTGCCTTCCGGCGCCCTGAAGCGACGGAATGGCGAACACGATCTTGTCGATATCGAATTGCCTGGCGGCCTGGGGAATGTCCCGCCGCGCACCCACAACGCGCACACCCTCCAGAATGCGGCCCCGCTTGGCGGGGTTGTCGTCGATGATGCAGGCCACCCGGCTGTTGAGATGACTGCTGACGGCGTATTCCCGGATCAACTGCCGCCCGGCCTGGCCTGCGCCGATGATCATGACGTTTTCCGCATTTTTCCGGGCCAGAGGCGCCCGGTTGCGCAGGTACCGCATCCCGCGATAGAAAAAGCGGATGCCGGAGGTGCAGAAGAAGCTGAAGAACAGGCCCCACACATAATAGGACCGGGGCATATGCACCCCAAACAGCGCCACGCATGCAAAGCTCAGCCCGCCCAGAAGCACATAGGCCAGTATGATCCGCATCAGCGCGTCCACGCTGACGAACCGCCAGATGCTGTTGTACAGGTTGCACAGCCAGAACACCGCCAGGCAGACCGGCACCCACCACCAGATGGTGTGCAGATATCCGTCCACAAACTCCTGGGGAATATCCGTAAAGTGGAAGTCGAACCGTGCCCACAGGGCCAACAGGTACGAGCCCATGATGCCGATGATGTCCGCCAGCATGATCAGGAGCACCCGGGACAGCCACCTGCGATCCACTTTTCCTATGTACAGGCCCATCCGGCGGCGCCCCCTTTCTCAAGGCGGAGTGATCCTTCCTCCGCTTTCTCTTTTCATATGCCATCCCAATATAGCACAAAACAATGAGAAAATCAAGTCGAAAAACGTTGTTTCAATAAGGTGAATCCGTGGAAACGTTTTCGCTTTATCGGCTGGCATACTGGGGCCAATCCCTGGCAGACCAGACTGTCAAAAAAGGGCAACGCCCTTTTTTGACAAGCTCAAAAGGAGACGGGCCGCGGCCCGTCTCCTTTTGGTATGCTTATTTCCGCTGTTTATTCCTTGCTCTGGCCATGCTCGCTCTGGTCCTCCGGCTTATCCTGGGGCTGCCCCTCCGGCTTCTCGTCCTTCTTATCAAAGTCCGGCATGGGGATAGGCTGGGACACGATATTGATGTGCCTGGCCGGGGGATCGATCACGTCCGGGGTGGAGGGACGGAACAGCTTCTGGTCCTCCTCCCGGGTGGCGCCGTAGTTGTCCACGGTTTCCGGGTCCCGTCCCTCGATGATGGCCATCATCTCCTGGCCGGTAATGGTCTCCTTCTTCAGCAGATACGCCGCGATTTTGTCCAGCAGCTCCCGGTTTTCCTCCAGGAGCTTCCTGGCGTCCTGATGACACTGGCGGATGATGGCAATGGTGGCCCGGTCCGCCGCGGCATACGTCTCCTGGGCGCAGGTCATGGAGTACCCGCCGTCCAGATACTGGCTCTGCACGGTGCCCAGGGCCATCATGTCGAACTCGTCGCACATACCGAACCGGGCCACCAGATTCCGGGCCATTTCCGTGGCCCGCTCGATGTCGTTGGCTGCGCCGGAGGTCATGGTGTTGCACACGATCTCCTCCGAGGACCGGCCTGCCAGCAGGGTCCGGATCTCCGCCAGAATGTCCTCCCTGGACATGAGGAACTTTTCCTCCTCCGGCAGGTGCAGGGTGTAGCCCAGAGTTCCCTGGGTATGGGGCACGATGGTGATCTTGCTGACGGGCTGGGCATTCTTCTGCTTGGCCGCCACCAGAGCGTGGCCCACCTCGTGATAGGCGATGATGCGCTTTTCCTCCTGGGTGATGACGGTGCCCTTCTTCTCGGAGCCTGCGATGACGGTTTCAAAGGCCGCCAGCAGGTCGTTCTGGTTCACGGCCTTGCGGCCCTTGCGCACGGCCCGCAGGGCCGCCTCGTTCACCAGGTTCGCCAGGTCCGCGCCCACGCAGCCTGCGGTGGCCTGGGCGATCTTGTCCAGGTTCACGTCCTCCGCCAGGCGGATGTTCCGGGTGTGGACCTGCAGGGTGGCAAGTCTGCCCGCCAGATTGGGCCGGTCCACGGTGATGCGCCGGTCGAAGCGGCCGGGCCGCAGCAGCGCCTTATCCAGCACCTCCGGCCGGTTGGTGGCGCCCAGAACGATAACGCCCTTGCTGGGGTCGAAGCCGTCCAGCTCCGCCAGCAGCTGGTTCAGGGTCTGCTCCCGCTCGTCGTTGCCGCCGAAGCGTCCGCCGTCCCGGGATTTGCCGATGGTGTCGATCTCGTCGATGAAGATGATGCAGGGAGCCACCTTGGCGGCCTCCTTGAACAGGTCACGGACCCGGGACGCGCCCACGCCCACGAACATCTCCACAAAGTCCGAGCCGGAGATGGAGAAGAACGGCACGTTGGCCTCGCCGGCCACGGCCTTGGCCAGCAGCGTTTTGCCGGTGCCGGGGGAGCCTACCAGCAGCGCGCCCTTGGGGAGCTTCGCGCCGATGGCGGTGTATTTGCCGGGGTTGTGGAGGAAGTCGATGATCTCCTCCAGGGACTCCTTGGCCTCATCCTGACCGGCCACGTCCTTGAAGGTGACGCCGGTCTGCTTTTCCATATACACCTTGGCGTTGGATTTGCCCACGTTGCCGATGCCGCCGATGCCCCCGCCGTTTTTGGACGCGATCCGCATCACCAGCAGGAACAGTCCGATCATCAGCACCATCGGCAGGACATACATCACCAGGATGTCTCCCAGAACGCTCCAGGAGCTCTTGACGGGGCTGGAATACTCCACATTGTGCTCATCCAGCAGCGGCAGCAGCCGGGTGTCCGTCAGATAGGTGGTATACAGGGTCAGCTTGGACTTTTCGCTCTGGGTATAGGTCTTGGGCTCCCGGTACTTGTTGTCCGTCTTTTCGGTATAGGTATATCCGTCCACCGGGGTGGCGTACAGTACGCCGTCCTTCAGCTGGATCTCCTTGATCTGGTCCTGCTCCACCAGGTCCATCATCTCGCTGTAGGGGACCTCAAAGCTCCTTCCGCCGCTGGTGGCGGCCAGGATGTAGTTGAATACCAGCGTCAGCACCAGGGCCCAGCCAATCAGAGAGATGACGCTGCGCAGGTTTTTGTTGTTTTTCTTGTTTCCGCCGTTTCGATTGTTTCTGTTGTTTGAGTCCATATCGGTCTCCTTCCGTTAAAAAAACTGCCCGCCGGGCAGATACTTTCTCAGTATTATTGGAGTATACCATAAAAAATTTTTTCTCACAAGCGCGGAACGTCGGCTTTTGTGTTAAATTTCTATGAATCCCCCTGCGAAAAAAATTCCAGTTGCCAACGGGAGCGAAATGTGATAGGATATCTGCATGACGACTCCTCCGCCGCCAGCTGCGGAGCCGGTCTCGCGCAATGGATACCCACGAATCATGTCAGGCGGGGAACCGAGCAGCATTAAGAGGGATCATCCATGTGCCGCGAGTCCACCGGCCCCGCGGCTGGCAGCGGAGGAGTTTTATTTTTACGCAAACGCAAAGGGAGGGCTGCTTCATGTATCAGGCACTGTACCGCAAATGGCGGCCCAAGACGTTTTCCCAGGTGGTTGGCCAGGACCACATCACCGGCACGCTCCAGCGCCAGGTGGCCGAGGGCCGCACGGCCCACGCGTATCTGTTCACCGGCACCCGGGGCACCGGCAAAACCACCTGCGCCCGGATCCTGGCCAAGGCCGTCAACTGTCTGCACCCGGAGGACGGGGCCCCCTGCAACCGGTGCGAGGCCTGCCGGGGCATCGACAGCGGCTCCCTGCTGGACGTGACGGAGCTGGACGCTGCCAGCAACAGCCGGGTGGACGACATCCGGGAGCTGCTCAGCGAGTCGGTCTATACCCCCACGGTGCTGAAAAAGCGGGTCTATATCATCGACGAGGTCCACATGCTGTCCACCCAGGCCTTCAACGCTCTGCTCAAGACCATTGAGGAGCCGCCGGAGCACCTGATGTTCATTCTGGCCACCACGGAGCTGCACAAGGTTCCGGCCACCATTCTCTCCCGGTGCCAGCGCTTCAATTTCAAGCGCATTCTGCCCCAGGATATGGAAAAGCATCTGCTGCGCATTGCCGGGGCCGAAAATATTCCCCTGGCCCCCGACGGGGCGGAGATCCTGGCCCGCATGGCCAACGGCGCTCTCCGGGACGCCCTGAGCCTGCTGGACCAATGCCGGGTGGCCCAGGGCCGGCTGGACAGCCGCACGGTGCTGGACATTCTGGGCCTGGCCGGCAGCGTCCAGACGGTGGAGCTGATGGACTGCATCCTCCGGCGGGATGCCGCCGGGGCCCTGACCCGGCTGGATGAGCTGTACCGGGGCGGCAAGGATGTGGCCGCCATGCTGGGGGAGCTGGGGGACCTGGCCCGGGACATGACCATTCTCAAGGCCGCCCCCGACGGGGCCGCCGCCCTGCTGACGGGTATATACGATACCAAGATCCTGAAGTCCCTTTCCGGCAGCCAGCCCATGCGGCGGTTTCTGTATCTGACGGAGACCATCCAGGCCTGCTGCGCCGGGCTGGGAGACAGCTTCCAGCCCCGGACGGATGCGGAGCTGTGTCTGCTGCGCCTGTGCGACGAAGGCCTTTCCGGCGACCTGACGGCCCTGAGCCAGCGGATCGACCGGCTGGAGGATCAGATATCTAACGGAATTTCAATAAAAACTGTCCCGCAAAACAGTGGGATGTCCCCGAAACCGGCCCCTGTGTCCCGGGACAGCACCGGGACAAGCCGGGACGAACCGGCGGAGGATCGCCCTCCCATGCCGGAGGAGCCGCCCCTGCCCCAGGAGCCCGGGAACCGGGAACGGATATTCGATATTCCGGACGAAGAACCGCCTGCCAAGCGTCCGGCCAACAGACCCGCTTCCGAACCGGCGGCTGCCAGGGCTGCCGCCGTGGTGGGCGACACCGGCAAATGGGACGCCATGAAGGAGCACTGCAAGGGCCGCCTGGCGGTGAATCACCGGGTGTTTCTGAATATGGTCCGGGGGGCGGTGGACGGCGACTGCCTGACGCTGTACTGCCAGAACGAGTTCGTCCGGGACTCCCTGAACAACAACTCGGTGCTCCATGTGCTCCAGGAGGTGGCCTCCGCCGCAGAGGGACAAACCGTCCGGGTGGTGCTGACCGTTGGCGGCGCACCGGCCCCCGCCGGAAAAAAGTCCGCCCCCCGGAAGCCCCGTCCGGAGCCAAAACCGGCTCCCCCAAAGGCCCCGGAGCCCCAGCCTCCGGCGGAAACGGCGGCTCCCGAAGATCAGACGCCGCCCTGGGAGGAGCCTCCGGCGGAAAAGACCCCGGATAAGCTGGATGAGGTGGCGGCCCAGGGCCAGCAGCTGGAAAATTTCAAGATCAAATAAGCAATATTTCGTAATATAAAGGAGAATGCGACATGGCTAAGGGATACAGTGCCCGCAACGGGTTCGGCGGCAGCGCCGGGATGATGCGCCAGCAGCAGCAAATGCAGCAGAAGCTGGCCAGGATGCAGCAGGATATGGAAGCTGCCCAGAAGAACGTGGAGGAGAGCAGCTTCACCGCCTCCGTAGGCGGCGGCGCGGTGCAGGCCACCGTATCCGGCAAGAAGCAGGTGACGGCGCTGACCATTCAGCCCGACGCCGTGGACCCGGCGGATGTGGAGATGCTCCAGGACCTGGTGATCTCCGCCGTTAACGAGGCCCTGCGCCAGGCGGAGGAGGCCATGGAGTCCGCCATGGGCTCTGTCACCGGCGGGCTGAACATTCCCGGCCTGTTCTGAAAACAACTTGTCAAAAAGAATTTTTGACAAGCTCATACAAAAAGCCAGCCGAAGGGAGACGCTCCGTAAGGAAGTTGTCTCCCTTTGGTTTTGTCGTCAGCCGGAATTTGAATTTATAGGAAAAACAATCATATTGAAGGATTACGGTAGGAGCAAAAAATAGTAAATAATGATTTTATTTTCTGTATAATAAGAAATATAATTTTACCAAGAATAATTTTTGTAAGGCAAATAATTCTTTGAAAGGATGAAAGGCTATGCCACAACATGAATTTATTACAAAGCAACTAATAGATAAAGGTTGGTCAGAAGATAGAAAATACTGTGTTACCGACGAGCAAGGAAATAAATTTTTGCTTCGTGTTTCTCCGATTGAACAGTATGACAGGAAGAAAAGCGAATATGAACTTATGGGTCAGGTAGCAGCTCTCGGTGTACCAATGTGCCGCCCCTTAGAGTTCGGCACATTTGATGAAGGAGTTTATTCTATTCAAACTTGGATAGATGGCATTGATGCAGAAGAAAATATACATAATTTAACAAACCAAGAACAGTATTCTTATGGTTTTGAAGCGGGAAAAATACTAAAAGAAATTCATAAAATCCCCGCTCCGAAAGAAATAGAAGATTGGGAAATCTATTTTAATCGTAAAGCAGACCACAAAATCAAGATGTATGAAGAATGTCCTGTCAAGTACGAAAATGGGCAAGCCTTCATTGATTACATTAACGCTCACAGATATTTGCTCAGCGGTCGCCCTCGAACCTATCAGCACGGAGATTACCATATCGGCAATATGATGATAGGGAATGATAAGCGACTCTACATCATTGATTTTAATAGAAATGACTTCGGAGATCCGTGGGAAGAATTTAACCGCATTGTGTGGTGCGCTCAAGCTACCCCTTTGTTTGCAACCGGAATGGTAAACGGATACTTCAGCAATGACGTACCAATTCCGTTTTGGGAGTTGCTCGCACTTTATATTAGCAGTAATACTTTATCTTCTGTGCCTTGGGCAATTCCTTTTGGGCAGAGCCAAATTCAAGTAATGATAAATCAAGCAAAAGATGTACTAAGCTGGTATGAGAATATGACGAAATACATTCCGACTTGGTACAAAGGAGTTATTATAAATAAATAATACGAAGCATTTGCCGTCGTGTCCACAGGGATAGCAAGCATCGGATTATGACACCACAATCCGCGAAAAAAGCTAAATACAAATCATTGGAGTCCCTTCCTTACGGAGGGTGCCCCAAGGGCTGCTTTTTGTATGGAAAAATGACGGAATGCCTTGGGGCGTCGGGGACGCCGCCCTCTACGGAATGCGCCGCAGGGAGTGCGGATATGCGGGCGGACAGAGTCGTCCGCCCCTGCGGATGGACCGGAGGTGCGGGAGGCGGAAAATAAAAAACACCGCAGCCACGAAAAAATTTCGGGCGAAGCAGTGTTTTATGTTGACAAAGCAGGCGCGTCTATGGTACAATGAGACGCTATATTGGGAAAATGGGGCTAACGCCCCATTTCAATCTGCTGTTATGATACCAGCTTTCCCCCGAAATTACAAGTGGAACAGTGCGAAAACAAACAACTCGCCCACGCGTGTCAAATCGGTGGAGAGCCGTTCCCTGAGGAAAAGCACGGAGAAAATGCGAAAAGAAAGGCGTGAGTATTGAAGATGGCCAAGGACAAGTATTATGGCAAGACCCTGCGCAAGAACTTTGCCAGACACGAAGAGGTCATGGCGATGCCCAACCTGCTGGAGATCCAGAAGAAATCCTATCAGTGGTTCCTGGACACCGGCCTGCGGGAGGTTTTTACCGACGTGGCCTCCATCGGCGACTATGCCGGCAACCTAGAGCTGAGCTTCATCGACTACAGCATGGACGAAAAGCCCAAGTACGACGTGGAGGAGTGCAAGGCCCGGGACGCCACATATGCCGCCCCCATGAAGGTCAGCGTCCGCCTGCACAATAAGGAGACCGGCGAGATCAAGGAGCAGGAGATCTTCATGGGCGATTTCCCCCTGATGACCCATGGCGGCACCTTCGTCATCAACGGCGCCGAGCGCGTGGTGGTCAGCCAGATCGTCCGCTCCCCCGGCATCTACTACGGCAAGGAGATCGACCTGAAAACGGACCTGCCCCTGCTGACGTCCACGGTGATCCCCTACCGCGGCGCCTGGCTGGAGTATGAGACCGACAGCAGCGAGGTGTTCTGGGTCCGCATCGACAAGAACCGCAAGCTGCCCATCACCTGCCTGATCCGGGCCCTGGGCCTGAAAACCGACGCCGATATCCTGGACCGCTTCGGCGACGATCCCCGCATTGTGGCCACCATGGAAAAGGACACCTGCAAATCCTATGAGGAGGCCATGCTGGAGATCTATCGCAAGCAGCGCCCCGGCGAGCCGCCCACGCTGGACTCCGCCGAGACCCTGATGCAGAACCTGTTCTTCGATCCCCGGCGGTATGACCTGAGCACCGTGGGCCGGTATAAGTTCAACAAGAAGCTGACCCTGTGGACCCAGGCCAAGGGCCAGAAGCTGGCCGAGCCCGTAGCCGACCCCGCCACCGGCGAGCTGCTGCTGGAGGAGGGCCACGTCCTCTCCGGCGACGACTGCCGCACCCTGGACGCCATCGGCGTGGGTATGGTGAAGGTCCAGCTGGAAAACGGCGACATCATCCGCATTTTCACCAACCGCATGTGCGACATGAGCCGCTATGTGGACTTTGACCCCAAGACGGCCTGCGGCATCAAGGAGCGGGTGCGCTTCGACGTGCTGCAGGAGCTGCTGAGTCAGTATCAGGGCGAGGAGCTCATCGAGCAGTGCCGCCTGCAGGCGGACCGCCTGGTGCCTAAGCACATCATCATCGACGACATCCTCACCTCCATCAACTATATGAACGTCCTGGCCCACGGCCTGGTGTCCAAGGACGATATCGACCATCTGGGCAACCGCCGCCTGCGCTGCGTGGGCGAGCTGCTGCAAAACCAGTTCCGCATCGGCTTTTCCCGCATGGAGCGGGTCATCCGGGAGCGGATGACCATCCAGGATCTGGACATTGTCACGCCCCAGAGCCTCATCAACATCCGGCCCGTTACCGCAGCCATCAAGGAGTTCTTCGGCTCCAGCCCCCTGAGCCAGTTCATGGACCAGACCAACCCCCTGGCCGAGCTGACGCACAAGCGGCGTCTGTCCGCCCTGGGCCCCGGCGGCCTCAGCCGCGAGCGCGCCAACATGGAGGTCCGCGACGTGCACTACAGCCACTATGGCCGCATGTGCCCCATCGAGACCCCTGAAGGTCCCAACATCGGCCTGATCTCCTATCTGGCCACCTATGCCCGGGTCAATGAGTACGGCTTCATCGAGGCCCCCTTCCGCCGGGTGGACCGGCCCTCCGGCCATGTCACCGACGAGATCACCTATATGACCGCCGACGTGGAGGATCAGTATGTGGTCTGCCAGGCCGCCGAGCCGGTGGACGAGAACGGCTGCCTCATCGGCCCCCGTATCACCTGCCGCCACCAGGACGAGACCATCCAGGTGGAGCCGGAATACGTGGACTATATGGACATCTCCCCCCGTATGATGGTGTCCATCGCCACGGCCATGATCCCCTTCCTGCCCAACGACGACGCCAACCGCGCCCTGATGGGCGCCAACATGCAGCGGCAGGCCGTGCCCCTGCTGCGGCCGGAGGCTCCTATCGTGGGCACCGGTATGGAGCACAAGATCTGCCTGGATTCCGAGGTGGTGGTGCTGGCCGAGGGCGACGGCGTGGTCACCAAGGTGGACGCCACCAACGTGTCCGTCAAGTATGACAGCGGCGAGAGCAAGGACTATAAGCTCATCAAGTTCCTGCGCTCCAACCACGGCACCTGCATCAACCAGAAGCCCATCGTTTCCGTGGGCGAGCGGGTCCACGGCGGCGACGATCCCACGGTGCTGGCCGACGGTCCCGCCACCGATCAGGGCGAGATCGCCCTGGGCCGCAATATCCTGGTGGGCTTCATGACCTGGGAGGGCTACAACTACGAGGACGCCGTGCTGCTCAACGAGCGCATGGTGAAGGAGGACGTGTTCACCTCCATCCATATCGAGGAGTATGAGACCGAGTCCCGGGATACCAAGCTGGGCCCCGAGGAGATCACCAGGG
>ULWB01036662.1_pt1 | contig 24159 bp, 21 predicted proteins | sample 1959891 | NCBI WGS metagenome assembly ULWB01 (sample SAMEA4835799, study PRJEB28245) | human gut metagenome | biome: gut microbiome; material: fecal sample | place: Denmark | collected 2008 | reverse complement strand
GGCGGCTACGGAAGCCGCCCTGCCGGAAGCTAAAAAACGAATACTAACGATATGAAAAAATTAGGAATATTTTTGATGTCGGCCGCGGCTCTCGGTTTCACCGCCTGCGACGACTATGAGGAAGTTGCCCCGCAAAGCAACCCGCAGCAGACCATAATGTCGGTCGACGGACTGGAGGTTGCGCTTGCCGATGGGCTGAAGGCGGCAATCGACCTCGGCACGATGGAGGGCGACTCCATAGAGATGATTACAACGACGGCCACCCCGGAACTCAACGAGGGCGTTTATTTCAACTACAACGTGGAGATAGCGGCCGACGAGGCTTTCACCCAAGTGCAGAATTTTGCCCTTTCCGACGAGGGCAAGCTCTACAAGGGCGACCTTGACAACGCTTTCCGCACAATGTTCGGCAAGACTCCGAACACCCGCACTATGTACTTCCGCTTCGTGCCTTATATGACCGACGGCACGTCGAGGGTGCTATTCAAGAAAGACACTTACCTTGCGGCCACTTCGGTTAAGGTCACTCCGGTGAACCTCGGCATTGTGGTCGAGGACGCTTATTATATCGTCACCGACACTTGGTTCAGCGAGGGATGGGAGACCACGCTCGTGCCGATGGAGCATAGCGATGCCGACGTGTACGACGACCCGCAGTTCACGGTGACAACGAAGATGCCGGCCGACGGCTTCTACATCATGGCGGCTTCCGACGTGCAGAAGGCGCTTGCCGACCCGGGCAACGAGTTCACATACACTTTCAACCCGTTTGTCGACGAAAAGGGCAGTATGTGGTATGAAGGCGATTTGCAGTATGGCACAGGCACTCCGTTCCTCGTGGCTTCGGAAAACAATTTCCGCATCACGATAAACATGCTGGACCGTACATACGAATTGACCGAGTTGATTCCGACGCTGTATATCATCGGCGACTTCTGCGGATGGGACTGGAACAATGCCACAGAGATGGTGCCGGGCTACGACAATGTGGGCGATACCGGCAAGTTCTGGAGCGTGGTTTATATCGGTTCGGAATCGGGCAAGGGCGTTAAGTTCAACGGTGCACGCGAATGGGACGGCAACGAGTTCGGCTACGGCGGCGCTACGCTCGTGTCGACCGTTGACGGCGTTTCGTTCGTTGACGATGGCGGCAACATTGGTGTAAGCAAGTCGGGATGGTACATAATCGGCGTGGAGAAGGTGGCCAACGGCACATCCTACGATTATACCGTAAACTTGTTCCCGGCCAATGTATATGTATATGGCGACTGTACCGGCGGGTTGTGGGAAGACCGTGCTGAATGGCTGTTCACTGTTCCTGCTACTGCCGACGGCGAGTTTGTATCGCCGGCGCTTGCGGCCGACGGCGCGCTCCGTCTGTGCGTTCACCCGATGAATGCTGACGGCACTCCGTGGATAGGCGACTGGTGGAAGTCGGAGTTCATATTCTATGATGGAAAGATTGCCTATCGCGGCAAGGGCGGCGATCAGGCTGCCGTACAGGCACAGGCAGGGCAGCAGGTTTACCTGAACTTCACTACCGGCGATGCCCGCGCGGAATAATAGGAATTGTTTAGCATTACGATAAAGAGACGTGTCCCGTCGAGGGGCGCGTCTCTTTTTTTAATATGCCTTTCCGTGAAGCGGGCTTGCCTTTGGGGATAAGAGAGCCTCGTGGAGGTCGCGCTTGAAGCAATTATGCTATGGGTGCGACCTCCACGAGGCCGATTCCTTTGTCCGCTACCTACCCACGGCCAAGGCCGCGGGTTACTCGGCAACAGCCCCCACGGGGCTGGCTTCATCGTCGGCTGCGCACCGATGCCTTGATACCGTGCGCTACCCAATAGGGTCGATGGCTCTCCACCGCTTTCATCTTTCAACGCTTGTCCTTTGCTCTCAAATGGTCTGCGAGGTCTCCTCGGCACCGAGTACGGACAGGTAGCTTTTTAAAGATGATATTTCGTTCTCTATGACAAGCCGCTGGAACGGCGCAGGGTCGGTGTGCGAGGCTTCCAAAGCGTCGTAGTATGCGCGTCGTGCCTTGTCATCCCCTTTCAGGTTTACAATCGTGTAGCCGTGGCGCAGCAGGTACAAGTTCATCAGCAGGCGTGATGTGCGTCCGTTTCCGTCGATAAAAGGGTGTATGCGCACCAATGCTTCGTGCAGGTATGCGGCAATTAATACAGGATGTGCGTTGGCGGTTTCCATTTCGCGGAAATGAGCCATGAACGCTTCCATTTGCTCCGCAAGCTGGTAGGGCTGTGGCGGCGTGTGGCTGCTTCCGCTTATCCTTACAGGCACGGAGCGGTAACGTCCGGCATTCTCGCGGTTGATGCCGTGCAGCACGAGCGCATGTATTTCCTTGATAGTGGTTTCTGCTATTTCAACGTCGCTTTTTGCAAAGTCCCGTATGTAGTCTATGGCTTCGGCGTGGTTGATGGCTTCCAAGTGTTCGCGCATGGATTTTCCGGCGATTGTCACGCCCTCGTTCACTACAAGCTCCGTTTCCTGTAGGGTGAGCGTATTGCCCTCAATGCGGTTGCTTTCGTAGGTGTATTCGATATTGTAGGCTTCCTCTATCTTTTTAAGAGCCTCGGCAGGCAGGGGGCGTAGGTTTGCGAGCCGTGTTTTCAGGGAGTCGCATTCTTGCAGGAGCGCAATTGTATCAGCCTTTACGTTCATTGTTGAATCCATACGGGTAATTGTTCGCATCTTAGTGCAAAGATAGCGAAAGTCGAGGGTAAAACAACCAAACTTGATTGTTTTTGAATATCCTAATTGATAAGAATAAAGAAAAGGCTGGTCATTACTGGCCAACCTTTTCTTGTGAAACCTATAAGATAGATAATAATTATTAGTATTCTACATAATCGTAGACCACTCTTGCTTTACCATTTACAACATAAGTTTCTCTGTCTTTCTTGAAGGTGAAATCATTAAAAGAGAACGTAATATCGGGATGCATAAACAAATAATCCGTTTTCTTATAATCTTCAATGGTCACAGTCCCACTTATGTATTGAATGTCGGAATATCCGTCGGTGAAATAGACTCCTTTTTCTTTGATAAGATTTTTGCCAATACATTCATCCAATTGGGCGTTTATTCTGCTATCAGAGATTGTTTTATTTATATTAATACATAATCTATAACTCGGGAAACTTTCTGATCTGAAATAAGTGCGGATGACGTGGTCTTCGTAAGGACGTTGGTCTATTGCCCAATTACCATCGGCGCTTCCCTCTATTGGCTGCGAGTTCAACGTAAGTTCAAACGTAGGAAAAGCAGGGCGCGACCAATAATCATCGCGAGCAAATCTAACTATACCATCTATTGTATAAGTTTGGTCATAATATACGCCTTTTTTATCAGTTAACTTCAAGGTTACATTATTGAAACGGATGTTGATGCAATGATCGTTGTCCGTCAATCCCTCGAATGTGATATTTCCCGATTCAATTACACCTTGCCAAGATGGACCATCGTAATACGGCTCTGCTCGATCGATATACGCATTGGTCAAATAGCCTGTAATATCAGTTCCTTTAGGCGTTTCTTCGAGATAGAATCTATCAAACATCAGCGTCATGCTCATAAACCTATCCTTTATAGATTCATCTCCAGGCCTTATAAGCGATTTAGACAATTGCAAAGTGTAGACACCTTCTCCTACTTCATTAACTCCGCCTGTAAAGTTTCCTGTAACAGCGGGATCGTCTCCTCCGTTATATTCGTAGGTATATTTCCATGGCTCGCCATTTACAATCAGTGAGCCTGTGCTATTATCATTACCACCGAATTTGTCGTCTCCATCGTCACTGCAAGCGACGAGTGCAAAGGAAGAAATGGCAAATAGTGCCCCTATGAATTGATAAAGATACTTTTTAATAGTTAAGATATTTAACCGTTAGTGATTATTGTTACTATACTGTCAGAATTTGTATTTCGCTCCGATGCCTACTACGAATTGTGAATAACCGCCAGTGATAACTTCGTATCGCAACTCCAACCCCATCGCGATGCGGCTCGTGATGTCGTATTCAGCTCCCGCGCCGAAGTTGAATTTGAAACATACATCTGTCTCATGCTTCGTTTCGAAGTCGTCCACAAAGAGGTCATCCCACGAGTCACCAAAATCCACCGTTTCATACCGACACATATCAAAACCAACACCGACCAAGGGATAAACGTTGAATTTTGGAACGATATTAAATACATAATGTGCGTTGGCCGTGATGTCAAGCATCCCCGAACCACCAAAGTAATAACTAAGCGAGGGTTCAATGCGAATAGCATCCGTTATTCCGTACTGAAACTTAGCACCCAATCCCACATTTTTTGCTGTTGTTCCAAAATTTAGATTGAGTCCCGCTGACTTCTCTCCCTTTTGTGCAAATACACACACGCTACTCATGGCAAGAATAGCAAGCATTAAAACCTTTTTCATGTTTTGTGCTAGTTGTGCATCTATGGCCCTGCGATGCGATTTATACTTACTTTAATGTTGGAAGGCATAAAAGAGAAAAGCGAGGCCGTCATTCTGCCTCATCTACTGCGTAGGGTTGGACTCCCTGTAATATGGATAAGGAGAACGAACAGCCCCACTTGGATGTATTTCGTGTTAATATACGAATACACACCAAGAGAGCGTCCTTCCCACATATTCCGATATTACTTTTGTAAAGTGTCCAATTTTACGCAGTCGGAATAAGCGAAAATGCGCTTTCTTTCAATATGTCTGCACACTATTTGCTAATGTGCGCAACAAAGATACGCATTTTCTTTGGAAAGACGCTCGTTTGCCTGAAATAAAACTACAAATGTCTGCAATTTGGACTTAAAAGTCCAATAAATCGTATGTTTCTAACAATTCAAGAAATCCGACATCGATTAGCCTCTGAAGGCTTGATTATCTGTAAGCAGAAACTTTCAGAGGTGTTTAAGAATCCTTTCTACTGTGGTTATATGGCTCATAAGTTTTTACAGGGCGATATAGTAAAGGGTAATCACCCTGCCCTTGTTTCGGAAGAAATCTTCTTGAAGGTCAATGGTGAGTTGAGTAAGAATCATAGCGGCTATGAGTTGAAGATTGATAAAGACTATGCGCCATTGTTAGGTAGTATCAAATGCCCTTGCTGCGGACATAACTTGACTGCAAGCATTTCTACGAAGATGCGCAAGCGGTTTGGACGCACTGATATAGGCTATTATGTGTGTGGGCGCAAGGGGTGTAGATTCAATAGCTCTACTCGAAAAGTGCATGAGGCCTTTGAAATCTTGCTGAATAGTTATGCTTTGTCTGACAAAGTGGAGAACTTGCTGAAGATACAGCTTGCCATGACTTTTGATGCTATGAATAAGGAAAATCAGGAAAGAGTAAAGGGCATCAGGGCAAATGTGAAGAAGAAAGAAAAAGAATTAGAGCAGGCTGAAACAAACTATGTGCTTTGTACTGATGCTAAGAAGCAGGGGATATGTGAGAAGGTGATTGGAAGATTGGAGAGTGAAATCAAAGATTTGAAGATAGAATTGGCCAACCTTGATACGGGAATATTGAACCTTGATAAATTCATTAATTTTGCCTTTAAAATGAGGTCTAACTTGCTTGAACTATGGCAATTACAAGGATTGGAAGGAAAGCGGAAGCTACAGAAACTCTTATTTTCGGACGGATTTGTCTATGATAAAAATTCGGGCGATATTGAACCTAAAAGCGTCAATGTGTTCTTCGTATTAAACAACTCATATACAAACCCTTATGGAGATAAAAACAAAGGGACGAACCGCGATTTTAACGATTCGTCCCTTAGAGTACCCGGAGCGGGACTTGAACCCGCACAGCTGCAATAGCCAAAGGATTTTAAGTCCTTCGTGTCTACCATTCCACCATCCGGGCAGCTATTTTCAGAGCTGTGCGCTTGGTGAAAAAGCGTGGCAAAGTTAACTCTTCCGCTACGTTCTTGCAAGTATTTGTGCCCCAATTTTTTCTAAATTTCCCTATGGGGACAACAATTTCGTGTTTATTTTGTTGATATTAATAGTATGATTAATTTTGTAAAAAAATCGGGTATGAAGAAATTGATAATGTTTTCGCTTATGGCGGCTATTTCGTTGGTTGCCTGTTCTCAGGAAAAGCAGTCCGCTGCAAGCCAGCCTTCCGGGGAGACGGCTGCCGCTGCCGTGAGCGATTATAAGCCTGTGGAGATGAATACGCAGATGTTCATCGACCGGGTGGTGGATTTTAAAAACGCTAAGGAGTGGGATTATAAAGGCGACAAGCCCGCGGTGATAGACTTTTACGCCACTTGGTGCGGCCCGTGCAAGAAACTGTCGCCGATACTCGACGAGTTGTCGTCGGAGTACGCCGGGAATGTGCTGTTTTATAAGGTTGACGTTGACCGCGAGCAGGAGCTTGCCGGCGCGTTCGGCATACAGTCGATTCCGATGGTGCTGCTTATCCCGAAGGAAGGCAAGCCTTACGTCGTGCAGGGCTTGCGTCCGAAAGCTGAATTGAAAGAAGCGATAGATTCGGTGTTGTTAAAGTAGGATTTGCCGATGGGAGGAGGAATTTCATCTGAAGTATTGCAGGCCAAGCAGCGGTTCAGCATAATAGGCAATTCGCCGTCGCTCATAGCGGCTGTGGAGCGTGCCTTGCAGGTGGCTCCTATTGATTTGTCGGTGCTTATCAACGGCGAGAGCGGTGCCGGGAAGGAATTTTTCCCTAAGATAATCCACGCCTACAGCTCGCGCAAGCACAACAAATACATAGCCGTGAATTGCGGCGCTATACCTGAAGGCACGATAGATTCCGAGCTGTTCGGCCACGAGAAGGGCGCGTTTACCGGGGCGATTTCTTCCCGGAAGGGCTATTTCGAGGAAGCCGACGGCGGGACAATATTTCTCGACGAGGTGGCGGAATTGCCGCTGACCACACAGGCGCGCCTGCTGAGGGTTCTCGAGTCGGGCGAGTTCATAAAGGTAGGCTCGTCGACCGTGCAGAAGACCAACATCCGGGTGGTGGCTGCCACGAACGTGGACATGCGCCGCGCCGTGGAGGAAGGCCGTTTCCGTGAAGACCTGTACTACCGCCTTTCGACGGTGTATATCGCCGTGCCGCCGTTGCGCGACCGCGGCAACGACATATTGCTGCTTACACGCAAGTTCAGCAACGATTTCATAGAGAAGTACCGCACTCCGCCAGTGGAGTTCGACGAATCGGCCAAGGCGGCATTGCTTGCATATCGCTGGCCGGGGAATGTAAGGCAGCTGAAGAACGTGATAGAGCAAATCTCGCTTTTCGACGCCGGCAAGACGGTTACGGCCGGCGACATTAAATATTATCTGCCTGATTCAGGCAGCGACTACGCCCCGGTGCGCCAGCAGTCGGCGCAATTGCCCCATACCTACGAGCAGGAGCGTGAAATGCTGTTCAAGCTGATTTTCGAGCTGAAAAAAGAAGTGACCGGGCTTAGGGAAGAAATCGACAGCCTGAAGAAGCACGACGAGCCGGCGGTAGGCTCGATAAAAGAGTTGCAGAAAGAAATCTCGTCGGTGCTTCCGGCCATATACAATAAGGATTTCGCTTCTGGCGGGATGCACCGGATTTTCCCGGAAGAGGCGGAAGGACAGGATGCTCAGGGGACGCGCACCCTCGAAGACACGGAGAAGGAGACCATACGCAAGGCTCTGGAGCGCAACGAGGGCAAGCGCAAGAAGACGGCCGACGAGCTTAAAATATCGGAGAGGACACTTTACAGGAAAATCAAGGAATACGGATTGGACAGCCTATGACAAGAAAGATAGTTTCGATAATCATATTGCTGCTGATTATGCAGGCTTGCAGAATCAGCTATACGTTCAACGGGGCGGCAATCGACTACAATGTCTACAAGACGCTGCGCATCGGCAATTTCCCGATACGCGCGCCGATGGTCTATGCGCCGTTGCAGCCCATGTTCGAGAACAAGCTTACGGACACCTACACCAAGCAGACCCGCCTGCAGATTATCGACAGCTCGAATACAGACCTTTCGGTGGAGGGCGAGATAACCGGCTACAACCTTACGCCGCAGGCCGTCAACGAGGACGCGTACGCGTCGCAGACCCGCCTTACCATCACGGTGCGCGTGAAGTACACCGACCATAAGAACCCGAACAACAGCGTGGACCAGTCGTTCTCGGCATTCCGCGATTTCGACTCCTCGCAGATGCTTACGAGCGTTCAGGACGAGTTGTGCGAGGAGATTACCGACGAGCTTGTGATGCTCATATTCAACGCTACGGCAGGAAATTGGTAGGCGATATGGAGAAAAGCGGCAGGGCAAGGGAGTTTGACAGCGTTATTGCGGCTGATGACGGCCGGATTGCGAGGGAATTGGCAGACGGCATAATGTCGGATTATCCGTATTTCGTGCCTGCCATGGCGGCCGCATTGCGTAATTGCGGCGATTATACGCCGGAGGAACGCTCGCGGATAGTGTCTCTTGCCGCGGCCAACATTGCCGACCGCACGGCTTTGGGCGACCTTGCCGGCCCGGAAAGCGGGAAATTCAGGGATTTTTATCCCGAAACCGAGGCAAAGGGCCGGTCGACGATGGATGCCATATCGCATTTCTTAGACACGTTCGGCAATGACGACGAGGACGAGATAAAGGCGTTGGAACAGAAAATCTTCAATCCTGTGCCCGACTATGCGCAGCTACTTGAGAAAGAGGAGCGGGAGAATATGCCGGGCGAGGAAGAGCTTGAAGGGCAGGGCTTGGATGACAAGGAACTGCGCATCAACCGTTTCATAGCATTGAGCAGAAAATTGGAAGGGCATTTCCCGCCTCCGGAAGGAGAAACAGACACCATAGCCGATGAAATAGCTGACGCGCCGTCGCCAAAGACTCCGGAAGAGCAGGCCGACAATTCTTTGCTGTCGGAAAGTCTTGCCAAAATCTATATACGCCAGCACCGTTATGAGAAAGCGTTGGAAATTATTATGTCGTTAAGTTTGAATTTTCCGGAAAAAAGTATTTACTTTGCAGACCAAATCCGGTTTCTAAGGAAACTGATTGTGAACGAGAAATATAAAAACAAAAAATAACAATAGACAGACATGTTTTCAGCATTAATCATTCTAATATTGATTGCCTCTGTTCTGATGATAGGCATCGTATTGATACAGAAGTCGAAAGGTGGCGGTTTGGCATCTAATTTCGCAAGCTCTAACCAGATTATGGGCGTGCGTAAAACCAACAGTTTCGTGGAAAAAGCGACGTGGACGCTTGCAATAGTAATTTGTGTGTTGAGCATCATCTCATCGTTCTTCGCTCCTAAACTGGTGGTTAACTCGCGTGTTCAGGCCACTCCGCAAGAGCAGACAGCCGCACCTTACCAAACGGCTGCGCCTGCCGCTCAGAAGACACCTGCCCAGACTGGCACTCCGGCTCCTGCCGCACCGGCACAGAAGTAGGCGCATAGAATTGTCAAAAATTAATAAAAAGCGGATTCCTTTCTATAAGCGAATCCGCTTTTTGTGTATCTTTGGATAGGACAGATAAGACAAATAGGACAGATAAGACAAATAAGACGGATATGGAGACGAACGGAAGTATTCTTTGGGCAGACGATGAAATAGACTTGCTTAAGCCCCATATATTGTTCCTCAAGCAGAAAGGATATGACGTGGCCACGGTCAACAATGGCAACGACGCTCTCGACGCGGTGGAGCGCGAGCGTTACGACCTGATAATCCTCGACGAGAACATGCCCGGGTTGAGCGGTCTGGAGACTTTGTCGCGCATAAAGCAGTTGCAGCCCGATGTGCCGGTGATAATGATAACCAAGAGCGAGGAGGAAAACATCATGAACCAGGCAATCGGCAACAAAATCGCCGACTACCTGATAAAGCCTGTGAATCCCAACCAGATACTGATGTCGCTGAAGAAGAACCTGCATTCCGGGGCGCTTGTCTCGCAAAAGGCCACTTCCGACTATCAGCAGGAATTCCGCCGCATCACGGAACAAATCAACGAGTCGTACGACATCGACGACTGGTACGGCCTGTACCGTAAATTAGTGTTCTGGGAGATGGAGCTCGCACAGACGGAGACGAATATGGACGAGCTTCTGCTGATGCAGAAAAACGAGGCTAACTCCGCCTTTTGCAAGTTCGTGCGCAAGAACTACGAGCGGTGGGTGACGACCGACGACCACCCGATGATGAGCAACGAGATTTTCAAGAAAAAGGTGTTTCCCCTGCTCGACGAAGGCAAGAAGGTGTTCTTCATGCTGATAGACAATTTCAGGCTCGACCAGTGGAGGATAATCAAGCCTTTGCTTGCTGATTATTTCAATGTCGACGAGGAGCTTTATTGCAGCATCCTCCCTACGGCCACCCAATATGCGCGCAACGCCATATTTTCCGGGCTGATGCCGTTGCAGATAGAGAAGATGTTTCCCGACCTGTGGGTCGACGAGGATTCGGAGGAGGGAAAGAACGTCAACGAGTCGCCGCTTATCCAGACTCAGCTCGACCGTTACCGCAAGCGTTACAAGTTCTCTTACCACAAGGTCTATGAATCGTCGTTCGGCGAGAAGATATTGCAGAATTTCAGTTCGCTGGAGCATAACGATTTGAATGTGATTGTGTTCAACTTCATCGACATGCTTTCGCATGCCCGTACGGAATCGAAGATGATACGCGAGCTGGCCTCGAACAACGCGGCATACCGCTCGCTGACGGAGTCGTGGTTCCGCCATTCGTCGGTAAGCGACCTGCTGCGCAAGATTGCCGACAGCGGCTATCCGGTGGTGCTTACCACCGACCATGGCACGATACGCGTGGACAATCCGGTGAAGGTGATAGGCGACAAGAACACCAATACAAATTTGCGCTACAAGGTGGGCAAGAATCTGAGCTACAACAACCGTCAGGTGTACGAGATACGCCGTCCAGAGCGTTTCGGCCTGCCTTCCCCCAACATCTCGTCGGCCTACATATTCGCCATGAACGGTGACTTTTTCGCGTATCCGAACAATTATAATTACTATGTGCAGTATTATAAGGACACTTTCCAGCATGGCGGCATCTCGATGGAGGAGATGCTTGTGCCGATAATCACGATGCAGCCGAAGTAAGGAAATACGAAATAATTTATTGATGTACTGTAGTTTGGTACAGCTGTGCGGTAACTTTGTACCGAGAAAGGGCAAGAGATGGAACTGATACATTTTGTCGGCAAATTTTCCCGGAGAGGAAAGCCGCAAGGTCAAATTATGGGAGTTCATATTTCGTAAATTGCCCGGAAAAGGATATTTTTGCAAATGGTAAAGAAGAGAGTGTTGTCATGAAGATATTCACACCATCGGACATACGTGAGATAGACCGGCTCAGCGCCGAGAAGGAGAAAATCACTTCCTACGACTTGATGGAACGTGCCGCGTCGGCGGTATCCTACGAGGTGATGTCGCGCTGGCTTCCGTCGCAGCGCATAGTGATTTTCGCCGGTCCGGGCAATAACGGCGGCGATGCCCTTGCCGTGGCCCGCCATCTGATAGACCAAGGCTATAAGCCCAAGATATTGCTTCTTAACACAAAAGGCCGCCTTTCAGCCGATTGCGCCAAAAACCGCCAGCGGATAACCGATTATGGCTACGACGATTTCGTGGAAGTGACGAAGTCGCTTGACATGCCGGATTTGTCGGAGTCGGATGTGATTATCGACGGCTTGTTCGGCAGCGGCTTGTCGGATTCTTTGCACGGCGGCTACATAGCGTTGGTGCGCGCGATTAACGAGTCGGGGGCTTTTGTTGTTTCGATAGACATGCCTTCCGGACTTTTCAGCGAGTTCAACAAGGGAAATCTGATAAGGAGCAATGTGGTCCATGCCAACCTTACGTTCGCATTCCAGTTCCCGCGGCTGTCGTTCTTCTTCGCGGAGAATGCGTGCGCCCTCGGCAGGTGGGAGATTCTCGACATCGGGCTCGACAGCGAGGCAATTTCCTCCACGCCGTCGAATTATTTTCTGATTGACGCGGAGGGAGTGAGGGAGGCCCTCAAGCCGCGCGACCCTTTCGCTGCGAAAGACGATTACGGGCGGATGGTGCTTGTTGCCGGAAGCCTCGGCATGATGGGCGCGGCCGTGCTTTCTGCGCGTGCGGCGATGCGCGCCGGGGTGGGGGCGTTGACGGTACACGCTCCTAAATGCGGCTATATAGTGTTGCAGACAAGCGTGCCCGAAGCGATGGTCGACATGGACGACAATGACGAGTATGTTTCGTCGATTCCGCGCAAGAGCAAGATGGTGTATGCCATAGGCCCGGGTATAGGCACGGATTCCCATACGATAGACGCGCTTGAGCAGTTCCTGCGGCAGGCCTCTGCCCCGGTGGTGCTTGACGCTGACGCATTGAATTGCATCGCGCAGCGGAGGTCGTTGCTGAACGACATACCGCGCAATTCGATAATTACACCCCACTATAAGGAGTTTGACCGTTTGTTCGGTGAACATTTCTCGGAAGAGGAGCGTTTTATGAAAGCGGTGGAAATGGCAAAGGTGTTGCGTATCGTCATAGTGATGAAGGGGCATTATACGAAAGTGATACGCCCTGACGGCAAGATTTTCATCAATATGAACGGCAATTCCGGTATGGCCACGGCAGGAAGCGGCGATGTGCTTACCGGCATAATAGCGTCGTTGCTGGCGCAGGGCTATAATTCCTGCACGGCAGCGTCGGTCGGCGTATATGTCCACGGTCTCGCCGGCGACATTGCCTGTTCTGTCAACGGGGAGGAAGGTCTTGTGGCCGGCGACATTGCCGACTGTGTCGGAAAGGCTTTTCTCAGGATACGGGAAAACGCGAAGTTGAAATAGAAAAATATGAGTGATATGAAGAAAATATGTTTTGCATTAGTTGCTGCTCTGTGTGTGCCGGGTGTTGCTATGGCGCAGGAGACGCAGAGGCTTACGGCCAATAAGCTGAACGAGTATGGGTTGATATATTCGTTGCCTGTCACGCATCTTAATGTCGAGATTGAGGCTGTCAAAACGGTCAAAAAGGCCGGCCCTTATTATAAGTATGCCAAGAAATATCTTGGAGTAGGAAATGTAGTTACCGAGGATTCCCAGACTTGGGACATAAAAGAGGTGTCAATCTCGCCGAAAGGCGTGCCTGACAAGGAAAATGAATATCTGATGAAGTTCAAGAGCGGCTCCGCTCCGTTTCTTCTTCTCGACGAGGCCGGCTTGCCGCTTGCTATAAACACCGAGGTGGAGGAGTCGGTGGTGAAGCGCAAGCGTAACAAGTATGCCGACAAGGATGTGTTCGAGGGGATGGACTATGCCGATGTGTTCTCGGAGGACATGGTGGCGAGCGAGTCGACCATGAAGCGCGCAGAGGCTGCCGCACAGAAGATATTCGAGCTCCGCGAGAGCCGCAACGACCTTGTCTCGGGCAATGCTGACCAGATGCCGCCCGACGGGCAGTCGTTGAAGCTGATGCTCGACGAGCTTAGCCGTCAGGAATCGGTGCTTACCGCGATGTTCATCGGCACTACGCAGACGGAGACAAAAGTGTTCCGTTACGATTATCTGCCTACCGGCGATGTGTCTAATGAGATTCTGTTGCGTGTCTCGGATTTCGACGGTATTGTGGACAAGAACGACCTTAGCGGCGAGCCGGTATATTTGTCGCTTACGGTGACTGAGAAAGGCGAGCTACCTGTCGACGAGAAGGGTGAGTCGAAGAAGTTGCCTAAGGGGGCCGTGATGTATTGTATTCCGGGAAAGGCAGAGGTTACCTTGAAGTATAAGGGGAATGTCATTGCCCATGAATCGGTGGAAGTTTCCCAGTTCGGTGTAGAGCATGGGCTTGAGCCGAAGATGTTCACTGACAAGAAATCGCCGGCATACGTGATATTCAATCCTGAAAGCGGTTCGATACGTGAAATAGGTACGATAGAGACAGTGGAAGAGTGATTCACTCTTCCACTGTCTACATTTACTTGCCTATGAAAAGATTTTTTAATCTTCTGTGATTACCGGGCCCAGTACGCGGCATGCCCCGATGTAGCGTTTCGCATAGTAAGCATCGGTTGAATGCGAGATTGTCACGCCTTCCGAGCAGCTTGAATGGATGAACGAAAATTCGCCTGTCTCAGGGTTTACTTTTGTCACAATGCCGACGTGTCCTATCCTTTTGGATACTTTAGAGCCGGAAAAGAACACTAAATCGCCTTTCTTCAGGTCGCGGCAATCGTCGATTGCCGTTTCTTTTGAATACTGCGAGCGCGAAGAGCGCGGAAGTGTGATGTCGAGTTTTTTGAATATGTAAGAGGTGAAGCCGGAGCAGTCGAATCCGCGGGTGGGGCTCATGGTGCCGTAGCGGTAGGGTGTGCCTATGTATTCCATCGCGCTATTGACAATGTCCTTGCCTGTGGCTGTGGTTATGTTGCCTTTGATGACAGTCTGCGCGATTGCGCTTCCGGCTGTCGCCAAGAGTATTGCCAATATCGTGATTGCTTTCCTCATACGCTTTTTGTTTTGACTTTACAAATATAGCAAAAAACGCGATGCCGGCAATGGCGGCGCGGTTTGGCAAAGCCCGCGGTTAAGTTCTTTTAGCGACTTGCTCGGAAGTTTTAACTAAAATGAGGTGACAGTGGTTTTAGCGATGTTTTTTCTTCCGGTTGAACGACTTCTTTACCGCCCGGCTCTTGAACTGTTCTGCCGTAGAGCCGTTGAACACTACATACAGCCCCGGATAGGTCTGCTCGCGGTAGATACGCTCCAATTCCGGAAGCATGCGCCTGTCGAGCATCCCGCTGCGGATTACGAACAGCGTGTGGGTTGCCGTTTGCGCTATTTCGTGGGTGTCGGCTATCATATTGATTGGCGGAGCGTCCAAGAATATGTAGTCGTAATGCGGTTTAAGCCCGCCGATGAGCTCGCCGAGTCTTCCGTTTTGCAGCAATTCCGTTGGGTCGGTAGGTATTTTCCCGGATGGAATGATGTCCAATCCTTGCGCGATGCGGTCTTTCAGAACTATCTTTTGTATGTCGGTTGTGCCGTATAGGTAGCTTGTCAGTCCTGTCCGCGGCTTGCCTACATATTCACTCATCGAGGCACGGCGTATGTCGGCATCGATGAGCAGCACTTTTTTTCCGCCGGCGGCTATGCTTACGGCGAGGTTGAACAGGAAGAACGTCTTGCCGCTGTTGGGGTTGAAAGAGGTCAGCAAGGTGACGGGTGTATCCTTGGTGTTTGCTGTCACTTTGTCGAAATTGTAGCGGAAAACTCTTATTGATTCGGTGAAGATGCTTTCTTTGTTGACAAGCAGTTTCGGCGTTTTCTCGGCTTTTGCCTCGGTGTGCAGCAGGTTGTTGAACCGCTCCCTGAGGGTGATGCGCCCCATTTGGGGTATCTGCCCGATTACGCTGAACGAGAAGAAGCGGAAGTCGGAGATGTCGGTTATGTTGTAGTCGAGCGAATTGCTTGACAGCGCGGCAATGAACGGTATACCTACCAATCCGAGGAACAAGGCCACCAGCATTACGGACTTGGTGTCGGGCGAGTCGGGCTCGTCGTCGCCGTATGCCGACATGACCGTGCGTACCGGCTGCACGTTGAGTCCTGCGGCTATGTCGTTCTCCTCGTTCTTGCCGATGAGATACATCATTACCGCTTCTTCCGACATCAGGCGGCGTTGCAAAGCCCTCCATTCTTTTTCCGATTCTGACAATCCGGCGGCTTCTGACTGTATTTCGTCATAACGCCGTTCGATGGCATCGAGCTTGATCCCTGTCTGTTGCCTGTATTGCGACAGTGACGTTATTATGTTGGCTTTCATCCGTTCCAGCTCTTTTTCACGGCTGAGTATTTCGGAATTCTTGTTTCCGTAGTCGCCCGACAGTGCGGCGTATTCGAGGACGCGCTCGTTGTAGCCGGCTATTTGCCTGCGTATTGCCATACTGTCGATGCTGCTGTCGACGGGTATCATCCCGAATTTGCCGTTTCCTTCCGTCTTTAGCTTGTCGAGGATGAAGCCTGTCACTTCGTATGCTATCGACGCGTCGACGGCCGCCGTTCCGTAGAGCGCCTTCTCGTTGTAGTGTTTGGCAGCATCTATCATGGGGGCGGTCATTTTCTTGCTTTCCATCAGTTGTTGTAGCCGGGATTCAGTGTCGCGCAGCTTCTTCGTTATGGTGTCGAGCATCTGTGTGGCCGTCTCTTTCGACATTGCCGCCACTTCGTTTTTGTGGCGGTTCCAGACGGTGGTGTATGCTATCGGGATGTAGTTGAGTATGTCGTTGGCCCGGTCGGGCGAATAGTCGGAGTAGGTGGTCTCGATGATTGTAGCGTAACGGTCTGTGTTGCCTTGGCTCACGGCTGTCTGCATCTTCGGTATGTAGACAGGCTTGGCAGTATACAGAAATTCGATGGCGCCGTTTTCCCATTCGCTGAAATAAGCTGTTGCCGTCACGGTTATTTTTCCGGCCGGAGTTCCGGCGGTTTGGCCGGGAGCAATGGTAATGTCGTCGGTGTCTACGGATTTCTCGTTTATCGAGAAATCGTAAAGAGCCAGCCCGTTGCCTTTTTTCTTAATCCTGAAAGAAAGGTAGTCGATTTCTGAATTTTCTATATCGTCGGGGAGCGTTACTTCTACGGGATTGTCGCGGTAGAGCGGCGTTTTGCGCCATAATGCGTTGATTTTGCTGTATTCGTAGTTCAGTTTCAAGTCGTCGACTATCTCGTCCCATACGACGTAGGAGTTGACCAAGTGCTTTTCGTTGTCGAAGCTGATGCTTTGGTTGAGGATGCCGATGTCGCTGAATATCAGCAGGTCGGATGTGGTAGGGATGCCGTGCGCGCTGAATTTCATCGTGATTTGCGATGTGCGTGTCCAGCTTTTCGGCGTGTAGTACAGGTAGGCTATGCCGGCCGCCGAGCAAATGACCGTTGACCATATTATGAATCGCCAATGCCGTCTTGCCCACTGCAGGAAAAACGCCAAGTCGATTTTTTTCATATATGAATTGTCAGCAGGACTGTTCATTACGACACCACATTTAAAGAATCACATTCTATACCTGAATAAAATTTGCCGCGGTATGGCAGTTCCGCTGCCGTCAGTCGAGGATATTGGCAATCATCACGCCTACTGAGCAGAGCAATGAAGCGACCGATACCCAGAGGCTTACCGATTTCAGGCTGTTCTGGTTGAGCGTCGACTGCCCTGCCTTGACCTTGTTGGGCTGGACGTAGACTATGTCGTTTTGCTTCAGGTAGTAGGCCGGCGACTCGAAAATTTCCTTCGAGCGCAGGTCGAGCTTGTAGGTGTGGCGTTTGTTGTTCTGCTCGCGTATCACGTACACCTCGTCGCGCAGCCCGAAGATGGTCAGGTCCTTGGCCATCGCGATGGCCTCGAGGATTGTGACTTTGTCGCCGTTGATTTTATAGGTGCCGGGGCTGTTGACTTCGCCGAGAATCGACACTTTGAAATTCATGAATTCCACTGTCACGACGGCGTCTTTCAGCATATTGCGCGATTTCAGTTCCGACTTTATTTTCTCCTGCAATTGCCAACGGCTTAGCCCGGCCGCATGCACCTTGCCGATTACGGGGAAGTTGATGTCCCCCTCGTTGTCCACCACATACCCTTGCAGGTAGTAGCCGCTGGCATTGTCGGAGGGCACACCGGCGCGGTAGCTGTTGACCGGCAGGTTGAACATTGCCGCAAGTTGCGGGTCCTTGCTCGACACGACAATCGACATCATGTCCTTCGGTTGTATCATAATCGACTGTTCCGGCGATATCTTTTGCGGTTTTCCCGTCTCTACGTCCTGAATGTAGAGAATCTCTTTCGACGTGTTGCACGAAGCCAACGCCAAAAGCATACAACTTATGATGATAAAATTACGCATATCCTGTTCGAATTATTTTGCAAAGATACTGATTTTCACAAAATCCGCTGAAAAATCGCTATAGATTTCACAAAATCCGCCTATAAAAAGCCGTAAATTTCACAAAATCCGCCAGCGTAACGCCCGGGTTTTCACAAAATCCGCGATTTCAGCGCGGTTTCAAAAGCATCATCGCGTGTCTCGGTGAATGGGAGATGCTGTATAACCCCAATTTTAATTGCACCGAATTCGGTGCAATTAAAAATATAGTGCGGGCGGAAAAAGCAGGGCGGGACAGCCTACGCCGCCCCGCCCCAGCCAACCTTAATCAAACTATACGGTTTATTCTGTCTTGAATGTAATGTCGTCTGTTCTTGGGTGGATAAATTCAAACTCCAAAGTACGGGCAAGTCCTTCTCCGAGAGTGTATGGCGGTTTGAATCCTGTCTTTTGCACTTTTGTGGCGTTGAACTCTGTTGTGGCGCAAAATTTTTTTACACGTACAGAACTTATCGTGAGTTTTTTTCGTGTTATGAATGCAAGCAGGTCGAAACAATATCCTCCAAACATTCCGAGCCAGTATGGAAAATGGGTGGATGGTATATGTTTGCCGAGCACTTTCTCAACGTGGTTCACCAAGTCGTTCATCGTAAAATCGGGTTTGTCGATATAGTTGAATACGTTGTAGCCGGTAGTGCATTTATCAATCATATATTTCACGAAAGCCACAATATTGCCTACATAGGCCATTGACTTCTTATTGTTGCCGTTGCCGACCATCAGGAATTTACCGCTTGAAATCTGTTTGAGCAGGTTGTAGACGTTTCCTCGGTTACGCTCTCCAAAAATTACTGTAGGGCGTATTATGTTTACGTTCCAATCAGGATGTGTCTTATGCCATTCTTGCAATACCTGCTCGGCTTGCCATTTCGATTTGCCGTAATGGTTGAATGGGTCTTTTGGATGATCTTCATCAGGATTTTTCTTGTTTAGTCCGTAAACTGCAACCGATGAGAAGAAAATAATTCGTTTTACACCGTTTTTCTCCATTGCTTTCAGTGTCTTTTCCATCCCTCCTACGTTGGTGTCATAGTACAGTGATATCGGGCTTACGTCATCTCTATGCTGTGCGGCGAGAAGAATTACAATGTCGCTTCCTGCGAGTTCCTTGTCCATTTGCTCTTGGTTGCGTACATCGCCGATAATCGTCAGGTCGTTAAAAAAGTGGCTTGGTTGCAGGTCTATATTCTTCAACTGATAGTTCTCTCCGGATTCTTTAAGCAATCCAAGCAGCCGTGTTCCCACGAATCCGCTGGCACCAATCATTGTAACATTCATATTCATGTTAATTTAGATATTTTGTATAAATGAATAGCTTTTTTTCATTTGTGTATCAAAGTCGAAGTCGTTTTTAGAAGCTTTTATGCAATTCGACGAAAGTTGGCGGTATTCTTCTGGTGTAAGCGATTTAAGTTTTTCAATGTTAGCTTTGAGCCCTTGATAGTCGCCCGGTTCGGAAACATAGCCAACGTTGTAGCTTTTTATGATTTCAGCACCTTCGCCGCCTCCGCAGAATATCACGGGTATTCCGATAGGCAGGATGTCGAATATTTTTGATGGGACAGCTCCTTTGATTCTTACGGCAAGAGGTACGATTGAAGCATCGTATTTTGCTAATTCTCCGGCAATTTTGTCTTTGCTGACATATCCGTGATAGAATACGTTACAATCGTGGGCGTTAATGAAATTTTCTATTTCTTTTGTTTGATTTCCTCCACCATATATATGGAATTCAATTCCTAAGTGCTTAAAGTCAATGTTTTGTATGATTCCTAATATGTCTTGAGCCACGCCAAGCAATCCGGCGTATACGATTTTTAAAGGTTTGCCTTTTTCTTTATAATCAATGCTTACTTTATAGCGTTGCAAATTCCGGTACAGGGATTTTTTCTCTGGTGATTCAAAACCGTTGATATGTTGTAATATTTCATTTGACTGCCCGAATATTCCGTCTGCTTTTCGATATATGAACCGTTCTATCTTGGCAAATATGTCATATAATTTTGTTCCTTTTTTCATCGCTCCGAGTTCTACTGCCGACAGTGGCCACAAGTCGGATATGTTGAGTATAGTCTTTTTCCGGTACAGGCACTTGAACAGCATTATTCCAGAACATGACACGAACAATGGAGGGCTTTGTATGATTACCCTGTCATAGCTGCGTATGAGTCTTATTTTGAATGCGAACAGCCACATCGTCATTGCGAATGAAATCATACCCCATGCTCTTTTAATGGGATTCTTCGACACTGTAGCGTATGTCCAATAGCGGTAGATGTTGCCGCCGTCGATTTTCTCTTTTTTGTATAGCCGTCCACGGTAGCCGTCGAATATCCTGCCTTTCGGATAATTAGGCAGGCATGTCAATACGTCTACTTTCGCTCCTTGCTCGCGGAGACCGTGTGCCATATTTGTGATGCGCGACGGTGCCGCTCCCAATTCGGGGTGATAATAGAATGAAACTAATAGTATTTTCATTGTTGTTAGTTGAATTTGTCTTTGATGATTGTCCATGCAAATTCAGGACTATATTTTTTGCTTTCTTTTATTGCGTTTTGTTTCATTTGCGCCAAAGCTTCAGGATTGTTATACAGAAAATCTATTTTTTCTTTAAATGCCGGAAGATTGTCGGTATAAGGGATGATACATCCGCAGTACCCGTCTGTTACAAGCTCTTTTGCATATTTCCAATTTGATACAATGACAGGGATTCCGGCTATATATGCATCTATTACTGAGCCAGGCAATCCTTCCCCCGGATATCTGGTCGGCAAAATGAGTGCATCATAGAATGCAAGTGTTGAGTGTATGTTATCAGGTTGGAGTACTCCTTTGTAAGACATAAAATTAAATTTATCGATTCCTTTTATAAAGAAGTCTTTGTCTGTAGGGTTTATTTGACCATAAAAGTTTATGGTTATTTGTTCTTGTGTGTATTTTGTGTTAATGTAGTTCCCTAATTCAAATATAGTATCGATACCTTTTTCTATGTCGATGCGTGCCATAAATACTAACTTCAATTTCCCTTGTTCGTGGTGATTTACAGGCTTATAGTTGGTGAATCTGAAGTTCGGGAAATAAGTTAGATTATTGAAGTGATATTTGGCTTGTAATCGTTGTTGTAGTATTGATGATTCTGGATATATTCCATCTATCCTTCGCAACATAGCCCGATGCATTGGTTTTGTTGACAAATATTCAGGAAGCCATCCGCCAATTATGAAGTATAGGATTTTGAATCTGAACAGTAGTGATAATAAGAATAGTACCGGGAAGATGTATTTCAAATTGCCATGAGCTGGCAGATATACGAGCGTGTGGCATTTTGCCAATTTCTTTAACAATTCAAGTACTGAGAGCTTGTCGTATTGGAAGCGTTCTGTGTCAAAGTAAGATACATTGTCGCATTTGCTTGATATTAGCCGGTATAAATCTCTTGTCTTAACGGTTTGTCCGTTAAGCTTATTTGATTTATCTCCAAAATAGCCTAATATTAATATGTCTTTTTTCATTTATGTTTTATTAATTTAGACATTAAATTTTCATAGTTGTTGGCACATGTCTCCATATCGTATTTTGCGAACGAGGCTGACGAGTTGCGCTTCATTTCGGCTTTTTCTTCATCTGTCAGGTTTAGGAAGCGGAGAATCGCTGCCTCGATTTCTTCTTGCGACGTGCCAGTGGCGAGGATGCCGTTTTTGCCGTCCTCAATCATGTTGACTATGCCTCCGACCGGTGTGCAAATCGGGATTGCTCCTACTGAGAAGCACTCTATTAAGGTGATTGGCATTCCCTCGTAGACTGACGATAGGCAGAAAGCATCAGAGGCTTTCATATAGTCGCGTGGATTGCTGCGTGTGCCTATCAGATGCAATTGTGTGCAGTTTAATTTGAGTATTTCTGGTGTTATTACATCATCTTCTCTACCTATAATAGCTAATTCAACGTTTTTACCTTTTTTGTTAAGGTTGACAATGGCTTTCGCTAATGGTAATTGATTTTTTTGTGTACTTATTCGGGCAATGTTGGCTATCATTGCAGAATTTATGTTTGTCTTTAGTTTGTTCAGATTGTTTTGGGCTTCAGCGAGTTTTGAAGTAACAGCATACGCTGGGCGACCATTGTAAATCATAGGTGGAGTAATGCCGTAGAAATCAATGAACGAGCGTCGGGATTCTTCGGAAATAGTCACAGGTGTAACTCTTTTGGTGCGGAACGCAAATTTCCTGCACCATCGGCTTAATCGTTCTCCTGCCTCTTTCCCGGCATCGTTGTGTACGGTATGTATGAATTTTGTTTTTGTCGGGAACGTAAATGCCAACAGACAATAGATTATCGCTCGTAGATGGGAGTGTACTACCTCAGGCTTTTCTCTGCGTATTATTCGCCATAATTGGAAAAGTAGTTTGAAGTCTATTCCTGATGGTTTGTCCATGCAGATTACTTTTACTTCCGGATTGATTTCCTTTGCGAAAAATCCTGTACGCTCGATGCTGTGTAGCACGACGAGTGTCACGTCATGCCGTTTTGCCAGTTCATTGCACAAATCGACTGTAAACCGTTCCGCTCCACCTTGGCTTAATTGTGGGATTATTTCTAAGATTTTCATTTTATGGCAAGATAAACGAAGTGCAGGAAAATAAGCGTTGCGTAAGAGACTGCCCGTATTTTGCTCGTGTTTAACCGTAGCGAGTCCTTGACTGCGATGTATGCTATGAATATCAAGGGGTATGCCGCAAACAGCCGTCTTGTGTTGAATTCGCTTGCCGAGCATACAAGCAGGTATAGAACACCGATATAGAACAGTAGTAATATTTTTGAATCCCATTTTTTGCGGTATTTCCACCACCATACGAATGTTGATAGAACTATCGGAATCCAATATATTGGGGTGAAGCATTCCACTATTCTCAGCCATGTGTATGATGTATTGTATGTCATATATACCCAGACAGGGAATGGCAGTAGTTGTGCGAATATGGTTTTCCCGATTACATTTATAGGGAATGGTAAGTTTTCTAGTTTTGCGCCTAACGATCCAGCACTTGCTTCTTCAAGGCTTCGTTCTGTATATCCAGACAGTGTCTGAGTCATAGTCTCAAAGACGGCAGATGCGATTGTTGCAATAAGGGCTATGGCTATGACAACAATCATCATTTTCCCAAGGATGCCGCCTTTTTTGTATAGAGAATAAGCCGGGATTGCGAAAAATGCAGTTGCGAACATACCGTTTTCTATTCGGAAAGTATAGATGATTGCTATGATTATTAGCATCACCAATACCCTTAATGGAAATTTGGGGCGTATTGCCACGTAGGCGAGTATGGTGTACAGTAAGCAGATGTGTATGTCGCGCATTAATTGGGCAGATAGCATAAATATCGGGGAGAATATGGCGAACAGCAGTATATGTTTGTGCAGGTTGCGGATGTTGCTGTTGAATGCAATGACAATTTTATAAATTACTACAGGTATCAGGCTTGACAGGAAAACGATGTGTGATTTTAAAAAAAGCAGGATGTCAGTTTCTCCTAAAGCCTTTCCTATTTTGAACAGTATGGCGAATAAGGCGAATGCGCCTGATGCGTCGCCATATTCGAATTCTGTAAAGCATCGTTCTACTATTTGCCGGTAGCTAAGGCTTGATAGTGTGGATGCTTGTGTGTAGAATGTGATCTGATCGCTATTTATAAAATAGGATGTGAACGGATTTGCGACGTATGAGTGGCTTATGAGCGTATATATAAAGAATAATACAAATGAGGACAACCAAAGTATGCGTTGCTCTTTTTGTAAGCGATAGGATTTGTTTTTGGTTATTAATATTGCAATGATGAGATATAGTATTATAAACAGGAACATAAATTACTTATGTGTTTTTAAGAATGATTTGATTTTAACTACAATGGAGGTTAATCTGCTTCCTAAAAGTTTTATAATGCGTGTTTTAAATAATTTCTTTTTAGGAAGCCATGACCCGGCATAATGGTGGATGGATATAGTGTTATTGGTTATTTTGAGTTCGAAAGATTGACCAATAGGGTTGAAATATTCTTTGGGATAAATATAAATTTCTCCGATTTTTTGTATCCCTTGTTTTCTTTCCAATCCGTTTTTTTCCAGTATGTCGGTTGTATATTTTACAACAGTCGTTAGATTGAGTGAGTTGTCATCATTTATAAAATGAATAGTGGAATAAAAATCAATGATTT
>ULWB01041768.1_pt1 | contig 24258 bp, 14 predicted proteins | sample 1959891 | NCBI WGS metagenome assembly ULWB01 (sample SAMEA4835799, study PRJEB28245) | human gut metagenome | biome: gut microbiome; material: fecal sample | place: Denmark | collected 2008 | reverse complement strand
CACCGAGTCCTTTGCGTTGCCCGATTGTGAAGAAGTGGGCCCCGTGGTGGGTCCCAACGAATCGTCCCGCTTCCGGTGTATAGTGGTAGGGTTCGGCCAGTGCATCCAACTGTTGTTGCGTGAAGGGGCTGTCGGCAAAATTTTCTTTCTCGGGAGCGATCTCGTGCGAGGCGTTGAACCCCGGCCAGTTGTCGGGAATTTCGATGATTTGACCGTCACGAGCCTTGAGTTGCTGTTGCAGGAAAACAGGCAGATCGACTTTACCGACAAAGCATATTCCTTGTGAATCTTTGCGTTGAGCTGTGGCCAAATGTTGCTCGGCGGCAATGCGGCGCACTTCGGGTTTCAGCAGATGCCCGATCGGGAAGAGTGCACGCGAAAGCTGCTCCTGAGTCAACTGACAAAGAAAGTAGCTTTGGTCCTTGTTGGGGTCACTGCCGGCCAGCAGCCGATAGATGGGACCCTCCGGCGTCTCGATAATCTCTTTGCGGCAGTAGTGTCCCGTAGCGACATAGTCGGCGCCCAGGTCGAGTGCCGCCTTAAGAAAAGCATCGAATTTAATCTCCCGGTTGCAGAGTACGTCGGGGTTTGGGGTGCGTCCGCGACCATATTCAGCAAACATGTAATCAACAACCCGCCGCCGATACTCTTTGCTCAGGTCGATAAAATGGAAAGGGATGTCGAGCCGTTTGGCGGTCAGTTCGGCGAACATGTGGTCGTCGTACCAGGGGCAATCCCCTTCGAGGGTGCCGGTGGTGTCGTGCCAGTTGCGCATGAAGAGTCCTACCACGTCGTAACCCTGCTCTTTGAGCAGATAGGCTGCCACGCTCGAATCCACACCCCCTGAAAGACCTACTACGACTCGTTTCATAGCCCAGTTTCTGTATTATCTCTGTTTGTAACTGAATTTTTTATGTTGCGCACCCTTTTTTGCCGGTGTTTCTTGCCGGTTGCTTTGGGATGGTACTCCCCCGCTAAGGTTGTTTGTGAATAGACTACCCACAACAACCCTCGATCAGCTGGCTCGTAAAATGGCGCTGAGGTCATCTATCTTTGCAGTGCTGCTCAGACCATGCCGTCTCTCTTGGTGGTGGGGGCGGACTATCGGCCAACCTGCCGCTGGTTATTGGCAGAGAGCGGCAGCTCCTGCGATGATGGCACTGGTGGTGTCGGCCATGGCCACGATCGGAATCTGCACGTTACGCTCGCTGAAGTAGTTGCGGATCTGCGGGAAGAAGAACTCTTCGGCCCGTACCATGCCGCCACCGATGACCAGCGTATCGGCTTTGAAGTGCTGCACGAAGGGGAGCATGATCTCTGCAAAGGTGTTGGCGAATTGATCGAAAATGGCCCGCACCTCTGTGGTGTATTTGTCGGCATGGTAAAAGTCGATCATCGGTTTTACGCCGGTAATGGGCACGCCGGTGATCTGGTGGAACTCCTCTTCGAACCAACGGGTCGAGACGAAATCTTCGGCGATACGTCCGCGGAAGGGGTAGTCCCACAGCTCTCCGCCGATAGGTACCCCAGGACCGTACGTTGCATAGCAGCCATCGACAATAAAGCAGGCGCCGAAACCGGTGCCGAGCGTTACGCCGATCAGGTGACGTGCCTTGCCACCGCCAAGGCTCCAGGCTCCCATGCCGAAGCCAGCCGCATCATTGGTAAAACGGATGTTGCTGGGTTCGATGCCGGTGATGCGATGCAATTCGGAACGGACATTGATTCCTTTGATCGATGCGAATTTGTGTTCAGCCTGAGCAATGCCGCGAATAAAATCGAAGGGTGAGGGGATAGCTACGCCCATGCCGGTGATGGCCCGTGCTCCGGCTTTCTGCATACATTCACTCAGTGCATTGTCCCAAGCGGAGAGGATCTTTTGGGCCGATTCACTTTCGGCGATCTTCACTTCGGTGTAGGTCTCTGCAACGGGGCTGCAGCTGTTGAGCTCCATGACCTGGCAGGCAATGTGCGATCCGCCTACATCGACGCCGATGGCATATTTTTCGTTCATAGTGGTTGTGTTATAGTCGTTTTGGTGTCAAACAGATTGGGAAGGGTGTCGGTAAAATCATATTGACAGGTTCCGCCGCTCCAATCTGCTTCCAAAGATACGAAAAGTTATGGAAATGGAACCGGAAGATGCCGATACACCGACTGTGGAGTGCTGTGAACGGATGTTGCAGGCGAGTTTGAAGTGAGGTATGTCTTAGGGACTCGCTGTGGGCTCAGGAGTGCGATCCGTGTCAGGACTGTGTGGTATGCTGTGGAATGCTGTTGTATATTGTTGTATGCCGACGGAATTTCTCGTAAACCAATAAAAAAAGGTCCCCGCACAATTTGTTGTGCGGGGACCTTTTATGCGGTGAGGTTAAGAGAACAGAAATGTCGCAGCGTATCGAACAGAGAGCCTATACGGCTGATTTGATTTCGTTACGCTCTCTTCCTCTTGGTAACAAATTATCAACGCACCGGTTACACCAGCAATCAGTCTGCCATAGCCAGTTTCAATACGTCGCTGTTGGTGCGGACGTAGTGGAACGTAAGCCCTTCGACATATTCGGGTTTGATCTCTGAGATGTCCTTGCGGTTCTCTTCCGAGAGGATAATCTCGCGAATTCCGGCCCGTTTGGCGGCGAGAATCTTCTCCTTGATACCGCCTACCGGAAGGACACGGCCACGTAAGGTGGTCTCACCGGTCATGGCGATGTTATCCTTCACTTTGCGTCCCGAAAGCGTTGAAACCAACGACGTCATCATCGTGATACCGGCACTCGGACCATCTTTGGGAATAGCCCCTTCCGGCACATGGATGTGGATGTCGTTCTTTTCAAACTTTTCGATGTCGATGCCCAGCTCTGCAGCGTGTGCTTTGACCCACTGGAGAGCAATGGTTGCCGATTCCTTCATTACATCACCCAGATTACCGGTCATCGTGAGGTTGCCTTTGCCAGGGGTGAGGATCGACTCGATGTAGAGGATGTCGCCACCCACCTCGGTCCAGGCCAGTCCGGTCACAATACCGATCATGCCCTGAATGTCGTATTTGTCGTTGATGAAGCGGGGAATGCCGAGAATCTTTTCGACATCGGCTGCCGAGATTTCGGGTTTGAACTCTTCGCCGAATCCGATATTCTTGGCACGCGTGCGGACGATCTTGGCAATCTGTTTGTCCAGTGAACGAACCCCTGACTCGCGGGTGTAGTCGGCAATGATCTTTTCGACCACCTTGGCCGAGAGTTTCAGATCCTTGGCCGGAACACCGTGAGCCTTGAGCTGTTTGGGCAGAAGATATTTGCGGGCAATCTGAATCTTGTCTTCCAGAATGTATCCCGGGATGTTGATCATCTCCATACGGTCACGCAAAGCCGGATTGATGTTGGCAATGTTGTTGGCCGTAGCGATGAACAGCACCTTCGAGAGGTCGTACTCCGTATCGAGGTAGTTGTCGTGGAAGGTGGCATTCTGTTCCGGGTCAAGCACCTCGAGCAGCGCAGACGACGGGTCGCCATGGTTCGAAACCGTCACCTTGTCGATCTCATCGAGAATGATGACCGGGTTGGATGATCCGGCCCGTTTGATGGTCTGGATGATTCGTCCCGGCATTGCTCCGATGTAGGTACGGCGGTGTCCGCGGATTTCAGCCTCATCGTGCAGACCACCCAACGCGATTCGTCCGAATTTACGTTTCAGCGCTGCTGCTACCGATTTACCCAATGAGGTCTTACCGACTCCCGGAGGACCGTAGAGGCAGAGGATCGGGGATTTGAGGTCCCCTTTCAACTTAATGACGGCCAGGTGTTCGAGAATACGGTCTTTCACCTCCTCCAGTCCGAAGTGGTCGTTGTCCAGTTTTTTCTTGGCACGATTCAGATCGAGATTGTCGACGGTGCAGTGCTCCCACGGTAACTCAACCATCAGCTGCAGATAGTTGAGCTGTACGGAGTATTCGGCAACGGCCGGGTTCATCCGTTCGAGTTTGCTCAACTCCTTTTCGAACAACTCTTTGGTTTCGGCTTTCCACTGTTTTTTTGCCGCTTTGGCGCGCAGTTCGTCGATATCCTTGTCCACTGGATCGCCACCCAATTCGTCCTGAATGGTGCGCATCTGCTGCTGCAGGAAGTAGTCCCGCTGCTGCTGATCGATCTCCTGTTTTACTTTGGCCTGAATCTCGTTCTTGAGTTCGACGAGCTGCTGTTCGCGAATCAGAATCTCCAGCAGACGACGCGAACGGGCCAACAGCCCCGGAGCTTCGAGCAGACGCTGCCGATCCGAGTCGGGCAGGTCGATGTTCGAGCAGATGAAGTTGATGATGCCACGTTTGCTATCGATGTTTTTGATGGCAAAGGCGGCCTCTTTGGGCATATTGGGCGAGCTGTTGATAATCCCCAGAGCCACATCTTTGATTGAATCGACAAGCGCTTCGAACTCGATGTTGTTGCGTTCCGGGACACTATCTTTCAACGTCGTAATGTTGGCTTTGAAATAGGGCTCGGCAGAGAGGTACTCTTTGATCTCGATCTTTTCGAGGCCATGCAGAATGACCGTCAGGTTGCCGTTGGGCATCTCCAGAATTTTCAGGATACGGGCAGCGGTACCGACCCGATACAGGTCATCGGGACCCGGTTGCTCCACTTCGGGGTCTTTTTGCAAGACGGCACCCATCATGCCGCCCGAAGCTTCGACATCACGAACCAGACGCATCGAACGTTGTCTGCCCACGGTGATCGGGGTGATCGAACCGGGGAAGAGTACCGAACTGCGCAGGGTCAGGATCGGCAGGGTTTCGGGTACGTCGGCATTTTCACCGGCTTCGTCATCTTCGTTTGCGACGATGGGAATGACGTGGTGTTTACCTTCGAGCATGTCCGAGATACCGGAGAGATCCTCCTCCTTGAACTGTTTTTTATCGTTGCTCATTGTTGTTTTCTCCTTGATAGATCTTACAAATGTAGTGTTTTTTTGCGTAAAACGCCGTTTTTATGGCGATTATACCGGGTAGGGTGCTGGTGACCGGTTGTGACTTTTAGTCGGGCGGACCCAAATAGCGATTGGCCGTTGAGGCTTGTCCTGTGAGGTGACCTCTTGGGGATCTGACATACTGACATTCTGGCAGATGGTGTCAGACTAAGAGACGACTCTTCAGATAGTTTGCAGATTATTTTGGGGCTCTTCTCGAAGTCTAGATTACCGGGAAGCTGATCCCTACGAATTGAATATACGTTTTGTCTTTGCGGGCAAATGTTTGTTTGTTAAGTGTTTGTGGTTTGACGTTGGCTCCTTTCTCTGTTCGGATTGTTTCGTCTAAAAAATAAACGTGCAGGGCGTTTTATTATTGTAAAACACTATCTTTGCAAATTGGATGCAAAACTTTGTGTCGGTCAGATTTGGCAGATCGGAGGACTGAACGAGGCCGGTCTGTAAATTGGGATTTTGCGATTCCGGGATTTGGAGGATTGATGTTGAGGAGTTTTGCGGACAGAAGCTTTGACGAGAAACAATAAAATAACTTGTAAATAGCAAATATTATGGAAATTGCGGCCAAATATGCTCCGCAGCAGATCGAGAAGAAGTGGTACGATTACTGGGTGGAGCATGGATTTTTCCATTCGGTTCCTGACGATCGGGAGCCCTATACCGTTGTTATTCCGCCCCCCAATGTGACGGGCGTATTGCACATGGGGCATATGCTGAACGAAACGATTCAGGATGTTTTGGTGCGTCGTGCGCGGATGCAGGGAAAGAACGCCTGCTGGGTGCCGGGTACGGACCATGCGTCGATTGCGACTGAGGCCAAAGTGGTCGAGAAGTTGAAATCGGAGGGAATTGACAAAAACTCGTTGACCCGTGAAGAGTTCCTCAAACACGCCTGGGAGTGGAAAGAGAAACATGGTGGCATTATTCTCAGTCAGTTGCGTCGTTTGGGAGCTTCGTGTGATTGGGATCGGACGAAATTTACGATGGATCCCGAGATGACCCGCAGCGTCATCAAGGTATTTGTCGATCTGTATAATAAAGGCAAGATCTATCGCGGGGTGCGTATGGTCAATTGGGACCCTGCGGCGCTGACGGCTCTGTCGGACGAAGAGGTGATCCACCGCGAATCGCAGGGTAAACTTTATTATCTGCGTTATCGTGTCGAGGGTACTGACGAGTATGTGGTTGTAGCGACGACCCGTCCGGAGACCATTTTGGGGGATACGGCGTTGTGTGTCAACCCGAACGATCCCCGTTATCAACATCTTGCCAAAGATGCACGGGTGATTGTGCCGTTGGTAGGACGTTCGATTCCGGTGATTCGGGATGAATATGTCGATATCGAGTTCGGTACCGGTGCCTTGAAGGTGACTCCGGCACACGATGTAAACGACTATATGCTTGGTGAGAAGTACCACCTCGAGACCATTGATATTTTCAATGACAACGGTACGCTCAACGAACATGGAGGACAGTATGCCGGTATGGATCGTTTCGATGTGCGCAAGCAGATTGAATTGGATTTGGATGCGGCGGGTCTGCTCGAGAAGGTGGAGCCCTACACCAACCAGGTGGGCTATTCGGAACGTACCAATGTGCCGATCGAGCCGAAGCTGTCGATGCAGTGGTTCCTCAAGATGGAGGAGTTGGCTCAGCCAGCTCTGAAGGCGGTGATGGAGGATGCGATTCGTCTGGTTCCGGCAAAGTTTAAGAATACCTACCGATACTGGATGGAGAATGTCAAGGATTGGTGTATCTCACGTCAGTTGTGGTGGGGTCAGCAGATTCCGGCCTACTATCTGCCGAAGGGCGGCTATGTGGTTGCCGAGACGGCTGAAGAGGCTTTGGAGTTGGCCCGCAAGAAGACGGGTGATGCTTCGTTGCAGATGTCGGATCTGCGTCAGGATCCGGATGTGTTGGATACCTGGTTCTCGTCGTGGCTGTGGCCGATTTCGGTTTTCGACGGCATCAACCATCCCGACAATAAGGAGATCAACTACTACTATCCAACCAATGATTTGGTGACGGGTCCGGATATTCTCTTCTTCTGGGTAGCCCGTATGATCATTGCCGGTTATGAATATCGCGGCGAAAAGCCATTCCGCAATGTCTATCTGACCGGTATTGTTCGTGACAAGTTGCGTCGGAAGATGAGTAAGTCGCTGGGTAACTCGCCCGATCCGATCATGTTGATCGATAAGTTCGGGGCGGATGGTGTACGTGTGGCGATGTTGCTCTGCTCGGCTGCCGGTAATGACCTGCTGTTTGATGAGTCGCTGTGCGAACAGGGACGTAATTTCGGCAATAAGATCTGGAACGCTTATCGTTTGGTGCAGGGCTGGCAAGTTGACGATCAACTGGCACAGAGCGAAGGCAATCAGTTGGCCGTTGAGTGGTTCGAAGCGATGTTGAACCGTACGCTGACTGCCATTGAGGCCGATTTTGAGGCTTATCGTATTTCGGAGGCGTTGATGCAGATCTATAAACTGTTCTGGGATGAGTTCTCAGGGTGGTATCTGGAGATGGTTAAACCGGCTTATGGTCAACCGATTGATCGCAAGACGATGGATGCAACGCTCGACTTTTTCGATCGGTTGTTGCGGATTTTGCACCCATTCATGCCATTCTTGACTGAGGAGTTGTGGCAGAACATTGCGCCTCGCCAGGACGGGGAGAGTCTGATGATGAGTCATCTATCGGAGATCAAGACCTATGACGAAAAGACGCTGGCCGAGGTAGAGCTGTTGAAGGAGGCAATTTCGGGAGTTCGTAACGTACGGAAGGCGCATTCGATTCCGAACAAAGAGGCTTTGGAGTTGTGTGTTATTGCGGATGAGAACTATCCGTCACGTTTTGCACCGTTGTTGATGAAGATGGCGAACCTATCGGAGGTCAAGACGGTAACAGAGAAGCTCTCTGATGCGGCGGCCTTCTTGGTTAAGACGACGCAATATTTTGTGCCATTGGCAAACAAGATCAATGCGGCAGAGGAGTTGCCGAAGCTGGAGGCAGATCTGAACTATTTGGAAGGGTTCTTGGCTTCGGTGATGAAGAAGTTGTCGAATGAACGTTTCGTTCAGAATGCGCCGGAGAAGGTAGTGGCGAACGAACGGGCCAAACAGACGGATGCAGAGGCGAAGATTGCAGCGCTTCGGGAGCGGATCGCCGCTTTGAAGAAGTAGCCTTTACTGCACATACAGCCGATCTTCTGTTCGTAAGGCTTTTGTGAAAAGTTGCGAGTGGAAGATTGACTATAAGGTATAATAAAACATTTCGGGGAGGAATTCGATTGCGAATTCCTCCCCGTTTTTTGTGCCCGATTGTGCATGAGATAGGTTACTGAGAGGAAAAAAGAGGGCCGCCGTTGTGAAGGCCTTGACTCTAAAACAGTGAAGGTTATTTGCCGGAGCGGAAGCTGACAGCTCGGATGGTCCGTTTGGATCGTTCGAATACGGTTTCGATCACACCGGTGAGGGCGTCGGGAGCATCGTGATGGCGGTTTGCTCGATAGAGTCGTTGGTAGTTGAGCAGGTCGTGAGCCAGTTCAGGCCAGCGCTCTTCCCATCCCCGGGGCCACCGGACGAGACGGAGTACGGTGGCGGAGTTGGAGAGGATGCGAGCCTCTTTGTTTCGGGATTGGTGAATCCAGTTGATCTTGATTTCGGGAACCAGTCGATTGACGGCACGGGCAAATCCGCGCCCGCCGCTGTTGCTTTCGATGGTTGCTTCGCGAATGTCCGCATCCCTGAACATGTTGGCGACCAAAGACTCAGTTACCTCCATGGACTCTTGTGTGTAGAGCGTGTCGAGTATGTAGATGAGCCCTTCGGGATCTACGGCGTAGCATAGGGAGCAGAGGTAGTCGTCCCCCATATCGGCGGTATCGGTGTAGCTTCCCCGTTTGATGATCCGCTCAGGTAGAGCATCGTATGTGGTGAAGGAGTCGCCGTAGAGGAGTCCTGCTTTGGAGACGGGATGTCCCTGGTAGAGCGCTTCGAAGAGGTTGCGATCGAGTTTACGTCTTGTCTCGAGCAGGGTGAGGGATTGGCGTTCGGGCCAGAGGGCCGTGCCTTTGGGGCGGGGATCGATCGGGGTCGAGGGGCCGGTTTTGATGGCTTCGAAGTTGAGTCGAAACCAACCGTCTGAAGGGGATTCGGTGAGTTGCGAGGGGTCGACCAGTTCGATGATCTTTTCGTGGGCGGCGAGTCGTCCGACCAGATCCTCTTCGTGCCAGCGGGTTCCGACTAACAGCTCTTGGGAGCGATTGTGCAGTCGGGTTCTTGCGACGGCGTTGTACCACTCCCAGGTGTTGTCGCGGATAATGGGGGAGTTTGCCTCCAAGGCATCTTTGAAGAGATCATCCAGGATGAGCAGGTCGACGCTGTTTCCGGTGAGGGATCCCTCTCGGCCGACGGCTAAAAGGCTGCCTGAGGAGCAGGCCAATTCAAAGGCTTCGGCTGTTCGGACGGGATTGTTGTTGATGATGGTTTTCCCGGTTTTGTTGGATAGGGGTGTGGAGTTGGTATGGCCTCCTCGAGGAGCTTTTAATTGTGTTCCGGGGAAGAGGGTCCGGTAGGGTTCGCTATCGATGAGCTGTTGGATTCGGCGGTTAAAGCGGGTTGCGAGTCGAAAGCTGTACGATGCGATGGCGATGTGGGTATTTGGGTGAATTCCCAGCACAAACGCGGGTAACAGAATAGATGAGCCGAGAGATTTGCCGTGTTGAGGCGGTACGGAGATGATCAAGCGTTTGATAGTACCTTTTGCGAAGGCCTCCAATACGCGATAGTAGGTGAGGTGAAAGGGGGTTGGAGAGAATTCGGGCATGCAATATTGTGCGAATGACGCCAGATTGCGACGGGCTTGTTCGCGCCGAATGGAGTTTCGGGTGATTGATACGATTGGTTTGAGACTCTTTTGTTGGGGCTGTGGGGGTTGAGCAGAAGGGGGCGTTTGGTTGGATTGAGGTGCGGGCTTGGTTGATGGTTGAGGTGTTTGTGGTGTGGACGAGGTTTCGGAATGGTGTGGTGGTTTTGGGGATTGCATGATAATGTGGTTGGACGCGTTGGTTTGAGGGTGAAGATGTGAAGGATCTGCTGGATGAGTACTGTTCAGAACAAAAATGTGGTTGAGCTGATGCGGTGGCCTCATTGGAGTAACTCCGTGGAACAGGGCAGGGCGTTGATGATTGGATGAATTGCACGTTGTTTTGTAGCGTGAAGTTGGAAGGCCGAGGAAGCATGCAATTTGTAAAGCTACGTTGGGTTTTGTTGGGTTGTGTTTCGGTTGGATCGATAGTAGCTTTGGCGTGGACCTCAGGGTGAGTAGGGTTTGTTGTGTGGTATTGTTGGGTTGCCTGATCTATTGTTGGACGCTGATATTGCTTGGCAGTGATTGATGTTTCAAACCGCATTGAGGAAGCGTTTGTCGTGAGGCTTTCGACCAAAGTACAGGATTTGGAATTGTTGTCGAGGGATGGAACTTGAGTAGTTGAAGGATAATCGGCCGATTGCTCAGAAGGGTCCGCGGCTGGCCATTCCGGAAGATGTGACAGCTCCTCCAGGGCTGCGTCGGAGAGGGAGGAAAGGTCGAGTGGGCGTTCAGCCGAGTCGTTATTATTGTTGCCCGAAAGATTCGAGTTATTGTTGTTGGCGGAGTTGTTGCCGGTAAGACGGGGCTCTGTGAAATTGTTTTTGGATGGGGATGTATTGAGGCTTCTGGAACTATTACTAGAGGGTTTGATCTGCCAACGTTCGGGGGCCAGATTGGCTAAGGTGAAGAGTATGGCATCCAGATTCGGGGCAATGGTTTTTCGGGTGATAACCTCTGATTTGAGGTGCGGTTCGTTGTCTGGACCGGGTTCGTAGGTGCGTTTGACCTCTTGCATGGTAAATCCTTTGACGCAGCGTGCCAACCCTTGCAATGCTTTTTTCTCGAGCAGCAATTGCTGCTCGAGAAGTTTGTTGGTTATCGTGGCCTCTTCTTGATCCACCGTTATTGCAGGTCTAATTATTGATTCTGCAGTTTTTTCGAGGGATTGACTCCTGTCGTCGGGTGAATATGGACCTGGCTTGTCGCTGGAGAACAGATCCTGTTGCGGTATTTGGTCAATGGTGTCCGACCGCACACCTGTCGAGTTGAAAGAATCAAACGTGGAATGGCTTGTGGACTCACTTTGCGGAGAGAGGTTGATTACCCGATCCGGCGCATTAGGAGATTCTGATGTATGGTTTGGTATGGTCATGATGTTTGTCTGAGGTCTGTTGTTGAAAGATGGGAGGTGCTTCATGCCGCATTTAGGAAAAGGATTGCTGTTCTTGCGAGAGTGCGGGTGTATCCTCAGGATGGATTGTTATGGTTGCAACGAGCAGGGTTTTATTGATTGCTTTTCAAGTACTGTTTCACGACACAGTCGCAATTGGACGAGGAGATATGCCTCGTTGTGAAAAAAGGTTGGCGGAGCGGCAGGAGTCGAACCTGCCGGACACGGATGGTCTGTGACTTGGGCCCTACGGGCGTCCCTGTATGAGGTGGGTTTGGGTTCAGAGAACGGGAGCGTCCTCCCGGATGAGCTGTTGTGTTCTCTGCTGCGTCTCCTGGCGCACACGCTCCGCTGTACATTATGATGGATGAAAGGGTGCGGGGGTGGGGCGTTTTAGTTCAGGTATTTTGCCAGTTCGTTCCATGAGAAATCGGTGAGCACCTCTCCTTCGGGTTGCCAGAGGTGGAATTCCCACCAGACGGGGACGATTTGGTCTTGGAGGCCTGGTTCTGGGTGTGGGTAGATGAGCAGGGTGCAGGTCAGGGTTGAGTAGAACTCTTCGGTATCGAGGTCGATGCTTCCGTTGAAGAACTCTTTATCGGCTACGGTTTCAAGCAATAGGGTGGCTAATGTTTGATAGGTTTGCGGGTTGATAGCGATCATGGTTTTTATAGTTTTGAGGTTTAGTGCAAAAGTAGCTGGGCTTGTTTTTTAGTTTTTTATACAATTTCTGAATTTGTTAATAACTTATTAAAAAATTGAAAGCCACATGATTTTGCGGTAAAAATAAAATTTCTTAACTTTGTTGTACAAATATAAGTTCAATATTTGAATTTTGTTCACTTCGAGCGAAATTTTTTAGTGAAAATTTGAATTGTGGTATGATGAGAGAGCGGTTGAAATTGATTCGTAAGGAGTTGGGGATGACGCAGGAGATGTTGGCTCAGAAGCTTGGGATCGGGAAGAGTGCTTTGTCGATGATCGAGACGGGTCGGGCGGCTCTTTCGGAGCGGAACAAGAATATTATAATTCAAGAATTGAACGTTAATCCGGAGTGGTTGGAGACGGGCAAGGGTCCGATGTTTTTTGAGCAGCGGCCTGAGTCGGTATTTATGAATCGTTCGGATCGGAGGGTCCCGACGCAGAGTGTTCCCTTATATAATATAGAGGGGACAGCGGGTTTGGTGCCGTTGTTTTTGGATCGGGACGCGCAGACGCCGATCGATTATATTCACATTCCGAATTTGCCGCGTTGTGACGGGGCGATTTATGTGGTCGGGGACAGCATGTATCCGTTGTTGAAGAGTGGAGATATTGTGTTGTACAAGCAGGTGAGTGGCATTGAGAATATTTTTTGGGGGGACATGTATTTGTTGTCGATAGATATCGATGGTGAGGAGTATGTGACGGTAAAATATATTCAGAAGTCTGAGCGCGAGGGGTGTGTGAAGTTGGTCAGTCAGAATCCGCACCATGCGGACAAGGATGTGCCGATTGAGAAGATCCGTGCGTTGGCCTTTGTGAAGGCGAGCATTCGGATGAACTCGATCCGATAACCATGATGACGTTCCATAGAGCCGTTTAGAGATTGAGTCTAAAAGTTTGTTGTCAGCGTTGTTGGAGATGGTCAAGTTGGAAGGTTGGCAACGAGGGGGTGATAGGAGGGTGGACGGATATTCACTTTGAGGAGTAGCTTGTCTGAGTCTTGAGGCTTTTACTGAAGAGTAACCTTGCTGTGCGGTGGGTTGGGTGGAAATTGAGATTGGACCGGCCAGCATTGAAGTACACGATAAAAAGTCAAAATTATATGGATGTAAAAATTTCTCCTCAGTGGAAGGAGTGGATTGGAGAGGAGTTTGAGAAGCCCTATTTTGCGGAGTTGGTTCAATTTGTCAAACAGGAGTATGCGACGCATCAGGTGTTTCCGGCGGGGCGCAATATTTTTCATGCCTTTGACATGTGTGAGCCGGACCAGATCAAGGTGGTGATTATCGGTCAGGATCCTTATCATGGGGTAGGACAGGCTCATGGGCTCTGTTTTTCGGTGAATGAGGGAGTCCCATTTCCGCCCTCGTTGGTCAATATTTTCCAGGAGGTTCATGATGATGTTGGGGCACCGATTCCGACGAGTGGTAATTTGGATCGTTGGGCTTCGCAGGGGGTGTTGATGTTGAATGCGGTCTTGACGGTTCGGGCGCATGAGCCGACCTCGCATGCCGGTAAGGGTTGGGAGCAGTTTACGGATGCGGTGGTACGGGCCATCTCGACGCATCGTGAGCATGTGGTGTATATGTTATGGGGCTCTTATGCGCAACGCAAAGGGGCGATTGTGGATCCGACACGGAACTGCATTTTAAAGAGTGTCCACCCCTCTCCGTTATCGGCTTATCGTGGATTTTTCGGGTGTCACCATTTTTCTCAGGCGAATGCCTATTTGGAGGCGCATGGGCTGACGCCCATTGTTTGGTAAATTGGACTCTCTACCAAGATATCCTAAATGGACGCGGATATTCAGGCAAAAGGGTTGAACGGAGTATTGTTTGTAGAACTAAAAAATGGCGCTGTCACATGAATGTGGCAGCGCCTGTTCTTTGTTCGGGTGGCTCGATCTCGTGTGGAAATGTTATGCTATGCGAACTCCTGTTGTGGACAGTGACCCGCAAGCAACAGTTTGTGGGTAAGGTGCAGTGCTGTTGGCTGTTTGGTTGCATGTGCCGATCTTGAGGAAGAAGTTGGAGCGTAACAGCGCTTGGTTAGTGCAAGGAGGGGGTTTCTCCGATTTTGGAGAGACGCCGGAATTCGGTAGGGGTGAGCTGGTAGGTCTGTTGAAAGAGCCGATAAAAGGTACGCACTGAATTGAAGCCACACATGTGGGCGATCGCTTCGATTTTGGTGGTATGATCTTTTAGGAGAAGCTCTTGGGCTTGTTGGAGACGCCAACGGTTGATATATTCGGTAAATGTCAGATTTACCTGTTGGGAGATGGCGTTTGCCAAGTAGAGTTTATTGGTACCCAGCTCTGCAGCGACCTGTTCACGGGTGAGATCCGGTTGTAAAAAGAGTTGCCGTTCGCGCATCAATGTCTCTAATCGATCAAACAGGTTATTTTTTTCGGTTGAGTTTACGGTGTCGGTTGTTTCTCGCTCCATCAGTTGTCGAATTCTGTCCAACTCCTTTTGGGCTTGACTCAGACGTTCGATCTGTTCGAACAGTTTACGGTTTTTACGGGAGATTCGGTGGCGGCTGAGGATGATCTGTCCTAGAATTAGGAGCAGTGCCACTAAGGTGATCAACAGGGTGGTGATGATCTGCCGATTCCGGGTGATGGTTAAGTGTTGTTGTTGAATTTGCTGTTGTTGCTGAGCGGTTTCGTAGGCGGTTTGCAGTTCGAGCGCGGCTTGTTGGTTGGCACGTTCGTTGAGCGAATCGGCCAATATTCCGACTTGATGTTCGTAGAACCAGGCTTTGGAGTAGTCCCCTGTTAGCCGGTAGGCTTCGGCTAAGAAGCGTTTGGCCTCCAGGTGAAAAAGATTCAGTGTGTCGCCGGTTCGGGTTTGATTGACGTAGCGGATAGCGCAGGCGAGAGCTTCGTTGTATCTGCCGGCGGTTTTCAGGTAGTCGAATGTTAATCCGGCAAATTCGGGACTCAGGATATCCGGTGCTTTGGCGGCATATTGTTGGGCCTCTTGGTAGGTTTTGCGGGCAAGATTCATTTGACCGTCATGGGCATAGAGTCCAGCCAGCGTGACTAAGTTTTGAGCTTGCCGGAAGTTAAGCACAGAATCGTTGTCGAGTTGCAGTTGGTGACGTTGTTTTGGGGAGAGCGCACGGTAGCGGACGATCAACTTTTGGACGAGTGTAATGGCTTGATCGTACTGTTTTTGATCTGCGAAGTAGTTGATTTCGAGTTCTCGGCTCCAAAGCAGGTAACCAAGTGTTCTGGGATCTTGGGTCTGTTTGAGTATCTGTTGTCCTTTGCGTAGGTGGTCGTAACCTTTGTCGGTGTTGCCTTGTTGGCGATAGAGTTCCGCCAGATACAGATGGGCAGCGGCATAGCGGACTGAATCTCCGTATTGGTGGGTCAGTTCGAGATATTGCAGGGCATAGCTCAGACTTTGATCGGCCAGGTGCAGGACGTTGCATTCGTTGCAGAGAAGTGCCAGGGCGAACAGGTGTGATTCGGGGTTTTCGGTCAGCTCTTCGGAGGAGAGCAAGGGCCTCAGGTATCGGATTGCGAGTCCGGGATTCAGGTCTCGCGAGGCTACGAAAGCACGGGCGATCTGGATTTTATAGGCGGGGATGCCGTTGGCGTAGTGAGCTTTTTTTTCGCGACGGTCGATCGAGTCGAGAATGGTGTGGACCATCGGGTTGTTTTTCCCGGCCAGCGCATAAACCCGCTCGAGGGTGTAGATCGTGTCTTGGGGGAGGGAATCGGAAGGACGGTCGCCGGAGGAGGTTTGTACGGCGGCTCCTGTGCTTGACTGAGGGTGAGAATCAGTGTGGAAGGAGGTACACGCAAGAAGACAGAGCCAACAGATGACCACTCCGCCTATTTGTACGATAGATGACATGTGTCGCATACGCTTTGGGCAATAAAGATAATGATTTGTATTGAGAAAAGCGTATAGGGTGAAGTATGGTGACGTTTAGTTTGCCGCCATGACACATGTTTTTCTTTTGGTGACACACGTTTTGTTAGAGTGATTTTCGATCTTTTGGGCAGATTTTTGTTATTTCGCAGCGCGAATAGCGCACCCGACAGGAGTAGGTCGAAGTGATCTCTGCGAAGGTTGTTTCGTATGCCGTCGGGGGCAGAAAACGATATTGATTACACCTGGTGTATTCAGGTTTGAGGTTAGTTAATTGGATTGAACAAGATGTTTACGTTTGCTATGTTTCGTACCTGTCGCAGCATGCGATTTTTGTTGTTGGCAGTATTTGTTTCGGTTTTTATGGCCGGATGCAACAAGGATGATGATGCCTCTACGGAGCCTCAGCCTGCTGCGGAGGAGAAGAATCGTACGGTTCTGTTTTACATGATGGATGATCACAATTTGTGGGATGAGATGATCACCTCGTTGAACAGGATTGAGAAGGGTTGGAACGATGATATTGACGGGACCTTTTTGGTCTATTTGGATCCTTCGCCGCATTTGACCCAGTTCACTTCGCCGGTTTTGTTGCGGATTGTTCATGACGAGAGCGATGTGGTACGCAGTGAGGTGGTCAAGAGTTATCCGGAGCAGGACCCGGCTGATCCCGAGGTGATGCGCGGGGTGTTGGAGGATGCTGTTACGCTGTTTCCGGCGCGCTCACACGGGTTGATCATCGGGACGCACGGTTCGGCCTGGTTCCCGGGCGATCTGGAGAATTATGTGAACGATCCCAATGTTGGACACGACGAGGAGGATCACCAAGCGGAGATGTCGCTTCCGTTGGGAGTCTCGACGAAAGCTCTGTTGGGTAGTGAGCGCTATAATAACTGCATTGAGATCGATGCTCTTGCCCAATTGTTGCCGGTCAAGTATGATTTTATCATGTTTCATGCCTGCATGATGGGGAACGTTGAGACGGCTTATGCACTGCGGAACAAATGCTCTTATCTGGTGGGATGCATGGCTCCGCTGCCGGGGGTAGGTTTCCCTTATGATTTGATTATGGAGTATCTGTTTGCCAAACCGCAGGCTGATCTGTATCATGTGGCCTATTTGAGTGCGGAGTGGTACGATACCTTGCCGGAAGAGGATTTTGACAATTTCGATGTTTCGGTGATCCGGACGGACAAGTTGGAGACTTTGGCCTCCAGCACACGAACGATGTTGACGAAGTTGTTGATACGTCCGGAGGCCTATTTTGCAGCATTGACGGCTGACGCCAAATTGGTTGATTCGGATATGCCGCTGTATGATTTAAAGCAGATTATGGAGTTGGGGTATGTGACCAATTCGGTAGAGTTTCAGCAAGATTATGCTGCGTTTGAGGCGGCTTTGGAGGCGACGGTGGTGCAGCAGTGGTCTGCGGTTCGGGACGAGGATCCGGAGCTATTGCCCCATGAGCAGTATGGAGGCTTGAGTTGTTATGTTCCGTTGCGGGCATCGAATTTTGCACCGTTGAATGCCTATTACAAGACCCATTACGAGTGGGGAGCGGCTTCCGGTTTTGATCAGTTTATTTTGTCTGAGTAGAGAGAATATTTTTGTTAACGTTGTATTACTAAGTCATGAAGATGATGAAACAGGTTATGCGTTTTGCGCTGTTGCTTTCGTCGGCTTTGCTGATGTTGACAGCATGTGAAAAAGAGGATACACCGCAGGGCAAAGCTCCTGCGAACATTGGGCCGATCACGTTGAATCGTACGCGGATTGGTGCCGGGCAGCCGGTAGTAGCCACCAGTCCGCTGCCAACCGGTGGAGAGAATATTGCCTCGGTGGAGTACCAGTGGCAATCTACGTCGGACGGGTTGGCGATGGATGGTCAGCAGGATGGCAGTCAGAGCACCTTTTCGTTTACGGCGCCCAAGACTCCGGGTGATTATACGGTAGTTTTCACGGCCCGGTATGTATTTACCTATACGGATCAGGATGGCAATGCCGGCAAAGTGGTCACTGCCACCAAGAACTATACGGTTGAGGCGTGTGATGCGTTGACCTCTTTTTGGGATGATGATCTCGAGACCACTTTGCTCAATCGTCCGAGTCTGACGAAATACACGGATGATATTTATGTAGGTCAGTTCCCGGATCAATTCTCACAGAATCAGCTCAATCCGCCTTTGATTTCGACGTTGTACACCTTTACGTCGAACAAGTTGACCCGGATTGCGGAGAATGAGACTTACAGCACTACAACGGCAACCGGTTATGTAAACAAATATATGTACATCCGTGCGCAGATTATTCGTTTGCTGGGTGTTCAGCCTTCGGTAGAGGCGGTTCAGTGGACGGATGGTCAGCCGGCAGAGGCGTTTAATCCTGACGGAGACAGTGAGTACATGACCCGTATTGGTGAGGGGATTATGAACCATACTGCCAGCATCACTTCGGTCTTTTCGGGAGAGAAATCCGATATGCGTTTGGAGGTGTACACGGGTGAGAGCGGCAATATCAACTACATGCGTACCTACCAGAAGGCAGGCACCATGTATCGTTAGAACACGCTGTTAGCGATGGCTTAAAGAGTAAATCGGGGAGTTCCTGTGGGACTCCCCGATTTTTTATTGATAGTAGGTGTATTCGCAGATGTGATTGTTTGTGAGGATGGTTATTGGTCCCAAGAGGGAAAGAATGGAATGGTGATGGCCCCCTTGGGAACAGTCGGTAACTTTATTGTGCATTGTGCGGTATAGTTGTTACATGATGTTAAGGGGGGGGTAGGCAGTGCCTGCTGTTGGACACCACATTGTGTGTGGGGAAGAGAGACGTTTGCATTTGGTGTTGCGCCTGCTAATGGGACGATTGTGAGGCATAATGGGGGCTTGAAGCAGTTGCATGCGATGTTTAAAAGTCTCACCGCACAGATAATAGACGGATTGGGATTGGAGATTTTGTGCGTGGGTGGATCTACCTGCTTGATCCCAGCTGTTGTTTACCCTTAACTATGCCTGACTGCTTCAGGATTGCGACAGATCCACTCAGCGTTGTTGATGCTCTCGACAGTTTTTTACTTTCACCTGGTACTTGGGTGCTTCATGTTGTACAAGGTACACTCTACGTTTACGCGGTTTACGCGCTACCTGCTATTTAACGCTGAGGTTGCCTGTCCGTTCCTCGCGTCCGTTCCTTGCCTTTTGCACCTGCCCCGTGCGTGCGCTAGGCCTTGGCATCCGTTTTTCGTGCTCGTCCCTCGCGCCCGCCTCTTGCCGTCCCTCGGTCCTCTCTGCCCTTGTCAGTTCCTTGTCTTGTCGTCCGTTCCCCTCCCCAGTCCTGCCCGCTCTGCTCTTTGTCTGCTCCTCCCTTTGTCCGCCCCGCTTCTTGTCCTGTCCGCCTTCTGTTCGTCCCTTGTCCACTCTACCCCCTCCACGTCTTCCTCCCGCATTCCCCACGTTGCTTGCGCTATATCCCAGCCTGATTCCCACCTGATCTCCTCTATGGTACTCGTGCTGCGTCCGTTTTCCTCTCGTGCATCTCTTGTTTGCTGGTGGTTGGATTTGCTTGTAGTGGGAGAATGTTCTATCGACCAAGTACACCCATTGTGATGAACTGAGGGAGAAAACCAAATAAAAGGCCCGCCACACAGTGACGAGCCTTCGGATATCGAGTATATGTAATGTTGACCGATTTAACGGAGGATGATCTCGGTTGACCCGATCATGTGGCCGTCGATATAGATCATCACTTGATATTTACCGGCAGTAATTCCGGAATCGTTATAGAAGAGGCTGACGCTGAGGTCTTCGTTCTGGTAATCGACCTGACGGGTTGCCGAGTAGGTGATCATATCGCCTTCGAAGTTGAAGGTGGCGTTACTGCGGTTGGCCAGCACATAACCGTCCGGGCCAATGATACGGGCATAGACATTTCGTTCGCCGGGTTGAGAGAGCTCGTTACCGACGAGGACGAAATCGACGCGGAGACGTGCGGCACGTGCCACGCGGGTCACCACCTTATCGCTTTGATTCAGGGCGACCAGTGCGATGTTCCGGGCGCGGATGACGGCACCTTTTTGCACTTTGGAAGAGAGCTCTTGTGCCTTCTCTTCGGCCATATCGGCTCTCAGGCGGGCTGAGGTGATCTCTTTGCGGTAGGAGATATTTTCATTGACCAGCTTTTGGTTCAGGGTGTTGAGCGAGTCGATCTGGTGGATGTAGCCCTCCATGACGGTTCGCATATAGCTGAGTCGTTTTTCGTAGTCTTTAATCTTGCGTCGGGTCAGATTCCGTTCGTTTTTCAAGGTTTCGAGCAGGGAATCTGCTTTGAAACGTTCGTCGGTCAGATGCTGGGCGAGGGTATCGTTTTCGGTACGCAGGGTATCGTAATTGGCCAGCATGGTGGTCAGACGTGCTGTCAGGGTATCACGAGCCTCTTCGTATTCGGCCTTCATCTGTTTGGTTTGGGTGAAGTAGAGTACGGAGAGGGCGCCGAGAATGACAGCCAGAATAATAATCATGATTTTGAGCCCCTTGATTGATTTTTGCTGGGGCTGCTGCGGATAACCGCCATAGGGATCGTATCCTTGGTTGTTGTATCCCTGGTTGTAATCCTGTTGGTAGTTGTTGTAATTGTCCATCACAGTAAGTTCAGCGGTCGAGTTACTTTCCGACCATGAAATCCATGGTACAAAGATAACAGAATGTGAATAAAATGTGTGTTCTTACACAGAATTTTGCCTCAGAGTTGGGGTGAATGTATGTAAAAGTTGTATTCAGGTATGTTTTGGGGTGGCTCTGTGGGCTTATAGCGGTTTTTTGATCACTGCAAAGTATTGCAAAATGGTTGTGTGGTGTTTGGTGGTGGAGTAAATTTTTGAGTGAATCGAGATGATGTTTGTATGGTGGCGTTTGTTGGGATGCGAAGACAGCGACGGTATGTTTGTCGTTAACTTGCAGTCCGTTATTTGATTTTGCTTGAAAATGGGTATTTGAGGTTGCTGGTGTTCAGCAGGCGTACCCGGACCGAGCCGACCCGAATCGGGGATTCGAGGTAGAGGGGAATTTTGTTTCGGTCGTCGGAGATCCAGATGGTAAATTCCGATCCATCTTTGAATGATTCGCCCGAGGAGGTGGCCAGTTCGCATACGAATTTGAGGGTGCGGAATTTTCCGAGCCCTTTGATATTTCGGATTTCGCGGGCAGCCAAGTGGAAGTTGATTTTGCGGATGGTGTCCGAAAGCACCATTTCGAGCGTATGAACCTCTCCGATTTTGAAGGCGTTGGCATCTTCGCAGCGCAGATTGAAGAAGAGTGCAACAGCGTCATAGCTTACATTGCTGAGAGGCATGGTTTTGACGGTTGCTGTCTCTCGTTTGTGGTTTCGGAACCAGGTGTGGACCTGTTTGGTTTTCCAGTTGTAGGTAAATTTACTGGAGGTACGGTATTTCCCTTCACTGATTTCGGAGCGAAGTTCCAGCGGACGGAGGGTCGCTTGGTCGAGCGTGCAGTAGTAGGAGTCGTTCAGGTCGAAGAACCAGCGGAAGAAGGGGTACACGCGGCCGTTAGCATCAATTTGGAAGGCTTTCACGCCATTGAATGTTGTTTCGCGCGTGATGAAATTCACTTCAGCCACATCGGTATTGATACCGGCCTTGTAGCTGACCACGTAGGTCAACTTCTCACCGTGGGCAAAGACTGCTGTTTTTGCTTTTGGACTCTTTGATGGGGTGGATTGTGCAGGAAGATCACTTTCGGAGATGCTATTCTCTGTGATAACATCTTTTCCAACAGTTGAGTCTGTTACGATATAGTGTTCTCGGGCCAGACCCACTCCGGCCAGCAGTGCGAAACTGCTGCTCAACAGAGAGAATATGATGGTTTTTCTTGTCATGGTTTGCGTTTTGGAGGCGGAACCGAGGATTGGAATAGAACCCCAAAAGGATTATCCCGATTGCCGGTTGGGTCGTGGTTATGAAGTCTGGTTATATGTATAACGCAAAATATGTCCCAAAGTTATGAAATCATACTGAAATCCAACTTTTTTTCGGGGCGATAACGTTCTGCCAGTTCGTGCAGCAGTCGATTTTCGGGTTTGGAGAGTGTCGGATCATCGTTGAGGATCTGCTCGGCAGCTTCGCGGGCCAGAGTCAGGATCTGCCCATCTTTGCCGAGGCTGGCAATCTTCAGGTCGAAGGCCAAACCGCTCTGTTGGGTACCGTTCATATCGCCGGGGCCGCGCAATTGCAGATCGAGTTCAGCCAGCTCGAATCCGTCGTTGGTGGCGACCATTGCCCCCAGACGTTTGCGGGATTCGGCCGAGAGTTTATCTCCACTCATCAAAATACAATAAGACTGTTCCGCCCCGCGTCCTACACGTCCCCGCAACTGGTGAAGTTGAGAGAGCCCGAACCGTTCGGCACTCTCGATCACCATGATCGAGGCGTTGGGAACGTCCACACCAACCTCGATCACCGAGGTGGCCACCATAATTTGAGCCACGCCCTGCTTAAAAAGGTTCATCCCATACTCCTTGTCGGCGGGCTTCATCTTGCCATGCACCACTACCGTAACATATTCAGGTGGAGGGAAAGCCTGCGTAATCCCCGCGTAGCCATCCTCGAGATCTTTGTAGTCCATCTTCTCCGACTCTTTGATCAACGGATAGACAATATAGACTTGACGCCCTTTCCGGATCTCTTCGCGCATGAAGCCGAAGACCCGGAGCCGATGCGAGTCGTGGTAGTGGAGGGTCCGGATCGGTTTGCGTCCGGGGGGCAGCTCATCGATCACGGAGACATCCAGATCGCCGTATAGGGTCATGGCCAATGTTCGGGGAATGGGCGTTGCGGTCATGACCAGCACGTGGGGTGGAGAGACATTTTTGAGCCAGAGTTTGGCCCGCTGTTCGACGCCGAAACGGTGCTGTTCGTCGATGACCACAAACCCGAGATTGCGGAAGCGGACGTTATCTTCGATCAGGGCATGAGTACCGATCAGAATGTCGCAAGAGCCGTCGAGCAGTGCCTGGTTGATCTCTTCACGCTCTTTGCGGCGAGTCGATCCGGTGAGCAACCGCACCGACACCAACCCTTCGGTCATCCGGGAGACGGTGGCATAGTGCTGCGTGGCAAGAATCTCGGTCGGAGCCATCAGGCAGGCCTGAAAACCATTGTCCACAGCGATCAGCATACTCATCAGGGCGACCAGTGTTTTGCCGCTGCCGACATCTCCTTGCAGCAGGCGGTTCATCTGGTGACCGGTTCGGGTATCCTGACGGATTTCGCGAATCACCCGCTTCTGTGCATTGGTCAACGGGAAGGGGAGCCGCTCGTGGTAAAAACGGTTGAATTTGTCATCCACCTTGCTGAATACAAAGCCATTGTTTTTATTGACCCGCCGATGACGGTCGGCCAGAATAACCAACTGTACTCCGAAGAGCTCTTCGAATTTGAGGCGTAGCGATGCCGCTTTGAGCTTCTCTTCGTTGGCCGGGAAATGTATGTCGTGCAGGGCATCCCGCAGGGAGACGAGATGATAACGGTCCAGAATGCTCTGAGGCAGAGTCTCCGGGATACGATCTCCGACAAGCGCCCAAGCATTGCAAACCAGATTATAGATCGCTTTGGTCCCGAGATGGCCGTTGTTGAGTTTTTCGGTGGTGCTGTAGACACCCTGAACACCGGAAACCGGACGATTTTGCGTTTTGAGGGTTGACTCCACCTCGGGATGGACAAGACTCAAAGCGCCATTAAAAAAGTCGGGGCGTCCGAAAATGATATATTCGCGTCCCACTTCGAGCCGTTTTTCGATCCAGTTGATTCCTTTGAACCAGACCAGTTCAGCGACTCCTGTCCCATCGCTGACAAAGGCGATAAACCGTTTTTTGCTTCCTCCACCAACATGTTGAAACCCGGTAATACGAGCACGCAGCTGGATATAGGTTTGTGAATCGTCCCGCACCTCGCCGATCCGAAAGATGCGGCTGCGGTCCAGATAACGGTACGGATAGTGGCGCAGCAGATCCCCGATGGTCTGAATGCCGAGTTCGGAGCGCAACAAATTGGCACGCATCTCGCCGACGCCTGTCATAAATTTGATATCGTTATCCAGAGGGTGGCTCATAGTGGGTGTGTGTTGTTGCGGGGGGGGCCGGTAGGGGACCGATTATGTAAAGATAGTCGAAATTATTAAATTTGCGTGAAGCGTATCCCCGAATCTGGAAGTATAGGATGCTTCTGGCGCTGTTCCGACTTTTGTATTGATCGCAAGTTGGGTCGGTGATAGTCGGGACCATTTTATTAGCAGTTTAGAAAAGCAGTTCAAACCATGAAAAAATATTGTGATTCGCTTTTTGCCTACCGGCGAGCCAAGACCCGTCCGGTAGCGGTGGGCGATGTAACGATCGGTGGCGGGAATCCGGTGCAGATCCAGT
>ULWB01006808.1_pt1 | contig 24302 bp, 18 predicted proteins | sample 1959891 | NCBI WGS metagenome assembly ULWB01 (sample SAMEA4835799, study PRJEB28245) | human gut metagenome | biome: gut microbiome; material: fecal sample | place: Denmark | collected 2008 | reverse complement strand
CCTTGGCAAGGTCGTGCTCTACCAACTGAGCTATTTCCGCAGGGGACTTTTGTATTACGGCTGCAAAGATAGTGTATTTCGGAGTTTACACCAAATTTTTCTTTTATTTTTTACCGGTTGTTGATGACCATCGTGTTGCCGGAATATGTGATACGGTAACGGAACAAGCTTACCCCTTCCTCACCGATACTGATTTGTCCCTGATTGTTCAGGTTGTACGTCCGGCCGCAGGATACGCATGCGGCATAACCGCCTTCTTTCAGTTGCAGGGCGCGGGATATGTTGTAAGCGGAATAACAGTTGGGGCAGGCCAAATCGTAGCAGACGGGCAAAGAAACCGTGTTGCCCAATTCCGGGATGTTGGGCAGGCCGGCAATAAAACCGGCGATACCCATTTGAATGGAAGAGTTACCGGCAATGGCAGTGGCATTGACCGGGGTGGTGTGTCCGCTTTCGTCCGTGAACAGGAAACGGTCGCGGTCGCGGCAGATGGTCGTATAGACCCCTAAGCTGTTCAGGGCCGCGTTGAGCTGCGGTACGGTGTTGACGTTTTTGTACACGAAATAGGCCGGATAGTTGGAGTAGGTGTTTTGTACGTCCTCCTTGCAGGCCGTGAGGCATAGCAATGCCGTGAAGATAAAAAAACTCCGTATTCTTTTCATATCAAAGAAACGGAGTTTTTTACCTTTTATTGTGGTGCTTCTTATTTTCCGAGCAGGCGGTTTTCCGCTTCACGGGTGCGGGCGAAGTTGAAACCGTTCCACACTTGTTCCATCAGCCCATGTATCTTGTCGTTGCATAAGTTGCCGATACTTCCTTCGTGGGTGTGGTGCACGCGTTTGTCGGGGGTAAAGTTCCCGGCTTCGATGTCCAGTCCCACTTTCTTGTAAGCATCGCGGAACGGCATGCCGCCCGTGGCCAACCGGTTCACTTCTTCCACGCTGAACATGTTGTCGTATTTCGGGTCGTCAAGGATATGCTCGTTCACTTGTATCTTATTGATAATGTAGGCCGCCATGCGCAGGCAGTCCTTCAATTCCTCGAATGCCGGGAGGAATACTTCCTTGATGATTTGCAGGTCGCGGAAGTAGCCGCACGGCAGATTGTTCATGATGAGTATGACCTGTTGGGGCAGTGCCTGGATTTTATTGCACTTGGCACGCGTCAGCTCGAACACGTCCGGGTTTTTCTTGTGCGGCATGATGCTCGACCCCGTGGTACAGTTGTCCGGCAACTTGACGAAACCGAAGTTTTGCGAGTTGAACAGGCAGGCATCGAAGGCCAGTTTGCTCAGCGTCCCGGCGATGCCTGCGAGGGCGAAGGCCACGTTGCGTTCCATTTTCCCGCGTCCCATTTGGGCATAGACCACGTTGTAGTTCATCGAATCGAATCCGAGAAGTTCGGTGGTCAGCGTACGGTTGAGGGGGAATGATGAACCGTAACCGGCGGCAGAACCGAGCGGGTTGCGGTTGGTCATCTTGTAGGCGGCCTGAAGGAAAAGCAGGTCGTCCACCAGGCTTTCCGCGTAGGCTCCGAACCATAATCCGAAACTGGAGGGCATGGCCACCTGAAGGTGGGTATAGCCCGGCATGAGCACGTTTTTATAGCGTTCGCTCTGGGCTTGCAGTTCTTCGAACAGCACCCGGACTTCTTCGGCTATTTCCTGGAGTTGTGCGCGGGTGAACAGTTTCAGGTCCACCAATACTTGGTCGTTGCGCGACCGTCCGCTATGGATTTTCTTCCCCATGTCGCCCAGTTTACGGGTGAGCAGCAGTTCCACTTGCGAGTGCACGTCTTCCACACCCTCTTCGATGGTGAAGCGTCCGGCTTCGATGTCGGCATGGATGCGGCGCAGTTCCTCCAACAGCACCGGCAGTTCGTCCTTGCCGAGCAGTCCGATGGATTCCAACATGGTGATGTGCGCCATCGAACCCAGTACGTCGTACCGCGCCAGATACAAATCAAGTTCACGGTCGCGGCCGACCGTGAACTTTTCTATTTCTTGATTGACTTCCGTGTTTTTTTCCCAAAGTTTGCTTGCCATATTGTCTTTGATGTGATTAAGCTCCGTATGGAATCATGGCCAACATGTCTGCCAGTTTCTCTACCCCCTCTTTCAGCGGTTTGGCCACCATGCCTTTGATGAACGGGTTGAGTTCTGCCCCTACCGTCAGTTTCATCTTGCATGCCGTTTCGGAAGTGGGCAACAGTTGAATCCACAGGTTGAGATGGATAGGGGAATTGACCGTTTCAAATTTGATACATTTCGGTTCCTCACGCTCGATGATTCGCAGGGAGACTTCCCCTAAAGGGGAAATCTTGCAACTCACGGAGTCCGTGTCGAACGTCATTTCCTGGATACGTTCGTTCAGTTGGTTCAACTTGTCTTCCGGCACCTGGCCCGACATCATGGCGCGTACCGACGGATCGTTGAACCGTTCCTTGATGACGGACAGGTTGTTCAAGTCGGCCAGTTTGGCATAGACGCACGACTGCGCGTAGGGAATTGGCTTGACGTTGCTTTCAAATTGTTGTTTTGACATTTTTCCGTTTTCCTGTTGATGAGACGATTAACCGTTCCAATGGGCCGGGTCTTTTCTCCACTCGTTGAGCACCTCCACGTCGCAGGGGTCGATATAGCCGATGCGTACGGCTTCTGCCACTACGGCTTCATAATTAGTCAGGGTGACCAGTTTTACATTAGCCGCCTTGAAAGCCTGGGCGGCCACGTCGAACCCGTAAGTGTAGGCTGCCACCATGCCGCTCACCTCGCAACCGTTGTTGCGGATGGCTTCCACGGCTTTCAGGCTGCTTCCGCCGGTAGAAATCAGGTCTTCTACGACAACGACTTTCATGCCCGGACGAAGTTCGCCTTCAATCAGGTTTTCCAAGCCATGGTCTTTGGGTTTGGAACGCACGTAGACGAAGGGCAGGTTCAACAAGTCGGCAACCAATGCACCTTGCGGGATGGCTCCGGTAGCCACGCCGGCAATAGCGTCGGCTTCAGGGAAACGCTCGGCGATGAGGCGTCCTATCTCGATTTTTACGAAATTGCGCAGTTCCGGGTAAGACAATGTCTTACGGTTGTCGCAATAGAACGGGGATTTCCATCCGGAAGCCCATGTGAAAGGGTTGGTCGGCTGAAGTTTGATGGCTTTGACTTTAAGTAACTTAGCTGCGAAGATCTTCTCTAATGTTTCCATAACTGTCCTAAGTTTATGATTTTATGTGCAAAGATAGTGAAAGGTGAGCGCAGGGGCAAATGAAAACGGAGTTTTTTAATTGGGCTGTGCCGGACTGTACCCTGTCTTCGTATTTGCAAAGGTAGTGGAAGAGGATGACCTTTCGGGGAAAAAGAACTTTTTTCAATGTATAGATTCATGTCTGGCTCAGACCGTTCTATGGCTCTTGGGCACTCATGTGGAGACGCTTGCTTCTCCGTGAAGGGCAGGTGAAGGCTGTGAGAAAGAGAGTTCACCGTAACGGGTTGAAGCACAGTTTATATGAAGGATGTGAACCCTTTTTTCGTTCAATCTCATTGTATGGGTGGCCGAGGTGGCATACGGCATGAAACTGTTTGCGGCGGCACGTAAAATCATTCTGCGCCAAACGAAAAATCGTTCGGCTGAGAATGATTTTTCGTTTGGCGCAGAAAATTCGGGCGCTTTTATGTCATACAAAAACCCCTTGCCAACCCGGGTACGAGGCTGCGGGAGGCAAGGGAGATGAGTGGGCACGCTATCATTTCTTAATGAACTTGCGCGTTACGGTTTGTCCGTTGGTGATTACCTTTAACAGGTAAATGCCAGGAGGATAACTGTGGCATGGGATACGGATGTCCGTTTCCCATGTTTGTTCCGCATGTTTGCACCGTCCATCCAATCCGATGACGTAAATCTGTTTCTTACTGTGGGCCGGCATGTGGCAGACATGAAGGTTTTCGGTCACGATGGCCGGATAGATGTGGATGGTGTTTTCGCGGGAAGAGCGGATGTCGCTTCCGGGGAACCCCACGGCGTGGAACGCACGGGTATCCCGTATCTCGGGATTGGCCAGTGATTTTACCTCAATCGTGCCCTTGCCGTTTTGGGTGGCATGGAGGTACGTGTGTCCGGAAGCATCCTCTTCGATATAAGCGAATTCACTGCCTTCGATAATGTTCCAGGCGACTTGCGGGTTCGTGGCTTCTTCCGGGTAAACCTGTGCTGCCAGTTCTATGCGTTGCACTCCGGTGCTATTGTCGATATAGAGTTCCTCTTCGGGGTAGATGCGGATGCTTTCTACCGGGACGGGGAAGGATGCTTTCTCTACTGTCAAGTCCTGATGCAGTTGTGAGCCGTCGATGGTCGTGGCGCGTACGATGATTCGTCCGGGCTGGGTTCCATGGGCGACCAACAGCCCTTGTGGGGTGACATAGGCCAGTTCTTCCCCCTGTATAATCGTCCAGTTCACATTCTTGCACGAGGCGTTCGCCGGATAGATGTGGGCATACAGGTGCAGGCTAGCTTGTTGTTCGTTCAATACGGCCTCTTTCTCCAAATGCGTGACGGCCAGTTCTTCGGCCAACCGCAAGTTTTGGGCTTGCGCTGCACTGGCTGTGTTCGATTGGGCAGAAGCCATGGCGAGACTGCGCTTCATCGGTTGCCATTCATCTTCGTAATAAGCACTATAAGCTATGGCGTAGTAAACCACGCCTTCGGGAGCTGTGAGGTCGGTGTATGACTGGGTGCTGCCCGGAACGGTAGCTATTTCGGTTAAGGTTTCAGGCGAGGTGCCTCTCAGGATGCGGTAATGGTCTATGTCGCGTCCGGAGTAAGCATTCCACATCAGGTTCCAACTGCCGTTCATGCCTTTGTTGATGGTCAGGTGGACGCTTTGGTGGGGCGTACCGCTTTCCGTCGGTATACCGAAACTGGTGTTCAGGCAGATACGGTAGCGCGAAGTGGTGACGGCCGGGTTGGAGGCCATGTCGGTGAACCCCTCGTCTGACGGTTGTGCTTCGCCAATCAGGTCGAATTGGTTGTAGTGGCTGCCCTCTTTGTAGATGCAGACCGTAGAAATGTAATCCGGAAGGTTTTTGAAATTCCAGTTAATCCGGTTTTTCCCGGTCGTGGGGTCTACCGTGACCAAGGCGATCTGCGGGGCTTCCATACCTTCGAGCACGTCGATGTCGCGTTCTTGGTAGATGTTTCCGCAACCATCGTCTTCCACGTTCATGCGCACGGTATAATGTCCGGTATGCGTGAATGTGGCCCGCGCCTCTTTTGTATTTTCCATCCGTTCAAAACTGATACCATAGTGCTCGGGAGTATAAAAGTCATCGTCGTCTTGTGACTTGACGGTGAAACTTACGCTCCGGTTGGCCATGAAGATGTCGTCCGATATTTCAAAGTTGGTTTTCGTGTGGGCCAACGTGATTCCGGGCAGGGTGAATGTGGCGTCCAACGGGGGATTGACATAGGTGGACACTTCGCTGCTGATGCCGTCCACGGTTACGGTAAGAGTCTTTTGTCCGGCTGTGCTCCACACCACTTCGTACGTATGGCCGTCGCTACTGCCCAATACGGTGGCATCGGCTCCGAAATCCACCTTTATGTTCTTTCCTCCTGTGCCGACATACCGTATGGTGGCCGATTTGTCACGACAGATGCGTGGCGGCAAGGACAGCAAAGGTTTGGGCAGGATTTCCACCACCAAGGGGGTGGTGAAATCCGAAGTGGCGAACCATCTGTCTATGCTTTGCATTTGAATCTCATATTTGCCTACCGGCAGTGCAGATACAGGTATGCGTATCTGTGTCCCCGTCAGTTCTTGCAATGGGGAGGGCAGAGGGGCGGCCTCATTGCTTAGCCCGTTCAACGGGGAGATGATGAATGCCCCTTCTCCGGAAGCCCCTTGCTTTTTCACGCTCAGGTTATAACGCATCTGGCAGGCCGGGGTTTCGGCATCTTCGGCAGCGTTCCATGATATGGTGAGATACCCGTCTTCGTCTTGCGTGGCGCGCAAGCCTTGCGGAGCGTGCGGCGGTGTATTGGAAATGCGGCTGTTGGCCGTGTTCATGTCGTCTCCGGCGTTGTTCAGGAACAAGGGCTTTCCGTTGGCATCTTTTCCAAATAGCATATAGGAACCGTTGTCGTCATCGGTGGTTTGCAACTCAAACTTTCCTCCTCCGTAATTGTACAGCCAACTGTTCAAATGCGTACCGACCAAATCAAGGTATCCGTTGTTGTCCAGGTCGTAGAAGATGAGGTCTCTGGCTACTCCCACGGGACCTTCCACTTTTATGGGAGAGTCATAGTTAATTTGTCCGCCTCGGCTGAGGTAAATATGATAGATGCGGTTTTCGACATTGGCTTCCTCTTCTATGATGATGTCTTTGATGCCATCGTTGTTCAAGTCGGCAAACGCCGGATAGCTCCATTGCCAATGGTCATCGTCGATGATGTCGGTATCTATCCTTTGGAACTTGAAGCCGCCTTGGTTGATGAACAGCACCAGTCTGTCATGGGAATAATGGGAATAATGGCCGTATTCGTCCCACTGTTTGCCCCAACCGGCCATGTCCATCAGGTTGTCCCCGTTGATGTCGGCATACACGAAGTCGTACTGGAATTCATTACTGGTACCTGAATAGGCGATGCAGTCGATGGGATGAGCCACGAACGTGCGCCAGTCTCCTGTATTCTCATAGATGGTATCGTTTTGGCTGGAATATCCGGACGAGTTTCGCCAATGGTAGTCGGGCAAGCCGTCGTTGTTGAAATCATAGATGGGGTATTCCCAAAAATCACTAATGCCTATTTTAGGTACGAATGCATCGCCTATGGCATTAGTTACGGTGAAACGCCTGTTGCCTTGGTTGAGCATCAGGTTGTCTTTGAATGTCCCATTCTCAGCATTCATACCGCCAATGAAGTCCATTAGCCCGTCCCGGTTGTAATCCCATGCAAAGTTCAGGCTGACATTCAGGTTCGTGTTGTAAATGCCCGGTGCTTTTTCAAAGTCTTGCCCTTCCGTGGTTTGGTACACGCCGTCTGAAGCGAGCAGTTCGGGTTGCCCGTCTATGTCGATGTCGGCAATCTGTTGTATGCTATAGATGGGGTTGCCTAACGTCCTTTTGTCAAACCGGATGGCACTGACATGCAGGTCGTCTGTCCGGGGAGTGCTGGTATTGCCTTCCGCGTCGGTCACACTCAGTGTGATGTGTTTTTGTCCCGGTTGGTCGAACACGACTTTCACGATGCTTCCTGAAGCCTCGGAAAAGATGATGGTGCCGCCGTCCAAATCCCAGTCGTAGCTGAGCGAGGGGTCAGCCGGGCCGTCATAACCTATGATGGCCGTGTCGGCAGTCGTGATGTCCTTGTCCGCGATGTAGAACGGGGCATGCGCCACTTCGTGCCGGTAGATGGTGGCATCCGACCACGCGCTGCCTTTCCCCATGGCATCGATGGTTTGCACGGCGATGTAATAATCCCCTTTTCGCCAACCGGACACGTTGAGCGTCTTGTCCAAGTTGTACTCCATATTGCCCGGCATGAGGTTCAGGCGGTGTCCCTGTTCGTCGGCGCAGGCGTAAAGGATGTCCCCTTTGCCTGGGGCGGTACCGATGCGCAGGGCGTAGGTCAGGTCGGTGGTTGGAGTCAGGTCGTCCTTTCCCGGTTGCCAGTTGATTTGCAGCATCCCGGATGCGGCATCGGACACGAGGGTCGGCATGTCCGGTTTCTCCGGGGCTTGGTTGGCGGCTGTGGCTTCCTGCTTGAAAGAATAAAGGAAGCTGTTTGAGGCTGTAGGCAGCTTGTCCGAAAGGCGTTCAAAGTACATGCTATGGACCAGGATGTCGCAGAAACCGTCATTGTCGAAATCGCCGACGTAAGCTTCGGCGTCGCCCTCCAATCCTCCCGAAGATTCATATTGCACGATTTGGGTGGGTATCAATGCGTCCGGCATTTCCTTGAAAAGCATGTCCTTGCTTCCTTTCAGCCAATAAAGGTCGCATTCCCATCCATTCCAGACTTTGCGGTCTGCGTTCTTTTCCAAAGCCAGTATGTCGTAACATCCGTCGTTGTCTACATCAGTGCATCCGATGAAAAACAGTTGGCGGTGGAAGGTGTTGTCTTCGTTGATGGCGAAATTTCCTTTTCCGTCGTTGATGGCCATTACCAGATAGCAGTATTCCCCCGTGGCTGACGAATGGCTGAAAGGCAAAAGTACGTCCACATAGCCGTCGGCGTTGAAGTCGCAGAAGTAAATGCGTTTGTCCATGGCCAGGTTGCTCATCAACGTTTGCCTTTTGATGCTCCCGTCTTTTTGGAACACCATGCTTTCCACCGTCTGGGTTTCCTCATCATAACAGATGTAGTCCATGATGAAGTCGCCGTTCAAGTCGCGTGGATATAGCCTGCCGCTTTGTGGGGCTACAAGGAAACGGTTGTTGCCCCGGTTGAGCAACAGTGTGCCGGTGGATTCATCAATCAAGTCCGCGTGCCCGTCCTTGTTGAAATCCATGCTATAAAACTCCCTGTTGCTGGAGAAAGTTGCAACTTTCTGTGAAGAAGAGCCACCAATGGCTACGCCCACATCGCCGCCCAAGTTGCCCAGACCTATGCCGGAGGAGGAGGGTTGTGATTCCCAACGGTTATATACCAATGTGTCTTCTTCTGATGAGATAGGTATGATTTCGATGGGGCTGAAACTGCCATCGGCAGCTTGGCGGTATATTTTACGGTTGTCGTGCATCAGGTCGATGCGCCCGTCGTTGTTGTAGTCGCAGGGATAGGGTGCCTCGCTGATATTGTCGGGGATTTGCCATGAAGCGTCCTGTCCGGAGAGGGCGATGGTTCCACCTTCCAAATAGCGGATGTCCGGGAATGCGTCGTTGTTCAGGTTGCACAACCGGGCGTGTTCTCCGCTTTCGGGTATGGAATATTGTTCCATAGGCATTAGTCCCGGATATTGGTAAGAATGGAAACGGAAATCCGTTCCTAAAAATTCCATCTTGCCGTCTCCGTTGATGTCATAGATGTTGCTCATGGCTTCGACGGGGTGGGTCGTGTTTGTCGGCAGGACAATGTGGCTGATTTGTACATTGGCGGTGGTACCTTCCACATGTTGGGCTGTCAGATACACATCATTCCAACCTTCTTGGATTAGTTCTCTGTGTTGGGTGTCGCTTCCTGTGCCATCTTGTTTAATCGGATAGAACAGTGAAATATTGTCCTTTTGGCTATCGATGCCACTGGCATGGAAATACACGGTGGCATCTGCGTGGTCATCCGAGGCATAGAACGAACCGACTTTAATGGTGGCTATTTCGCCTTTTTGGGCTGTGCCGGTCAGGGTGTATACTCCGTTCTGCTCCGTCCAACGGTAGCTGTCATCTTGTGCTTGGGCTGCCATTGCTCCCCATAGGCTGCAGAGCACAAGGAATAAGGCACGGGATAGCAGAGGGAGAGTGCCATTGGATGTGAGAGGGGGTGCGCCGGAGAAGGCATCATGATAATGTTTTTCCATATTTATACTTTTTGTGCCTTATGCAACCCCGGAGCGGCGTTTAATCAAGGAATCATCGGCCATATACAAAAAAGCGTGGGTCGCTGTACCTGTCGCTCGTCCCACTCTTCAAGGCGTCTCGCATTGCCCATTTCGTCAAGAACGAGCAACGCAGAAGCCCACGCAGAATATGTGTACACCCCATCGGTTGTATCCGTGTTGACGAACGGACACAACAAGGGCTATAAAATACATATCCCAATGGGCATCTATCGTTGCTTTGTCATTCGACGAAATTTCAAGTTTGCGAGACTTTGAAGAGTCAAAAGAACAAAGCGCCTGATAAACGCCTTTTCCTATATGTCGTCCCACCCCTCCGCTTCTGCTTGTCAGACTGCTTCAAGGTGAGGATGTGGCAAATTTACAATTTATCTCTGAATAAGGAAAACGGTTGGGTGTTTTTCTTTAAGAAAATGAGCGGATTCCTGCTTTTTACGAATGCCCGGCCCATGCGAGGCTGAGCACGCTGAAGCGGACGCGGCAGGCACGGGCAATGGTCTCGGCGCAGGACAACATGGTGGCTCCGGTGGTGATGACGTCGTCTACTAACAAGATATGGCGGCCTTCCAAGCTCCCGGGATGGCGGACGGCAAAGATGTCCCGGACGTTCTCGCGCCGTTGCCGGTGGTCCAAGGTGGTTTGGCTCGGATTGGATTTGGTGCGTACCACGCTTGTCGTATCGGTGGGGATGCCGGTGGCTTCGGATATGCCCCACGCTATCCAATCGCTTTGGTTGTAGCCCCGTTGCCGTTCCTTTTTCCGGGACAAGGGAATGGGCACGATGAGGTCTATCCCGTCGAAAAAGCTTGTGGCTTTCAGTTCCTCGGCCATCATACGCCCCATGGTTTTCCCTACTTCGGGATGGTTATGGTATTTCAGTTCGAACAAAATGCGGCTGTAAGGAGAGTGTGGGGTGTAATGGAAAAAAGAAATTCCTTTCTCGATGGGAACCAGTCCCCAAAATATGCGGGCGATGTCGTTTTCTTCAAACGAGATGGTCCGGACACGTGGGAGGTCGGCCTGGCATCGTACACAGAGCACCTCTTCACCCGGCGACATGCGCCTGCGGCAACAAAGGCAATACCGGGGGAAGAAAAAGTCCAAAAGGGCTTGTAGGTACGGCGAGAGACTATGTAAAATCCTCTTCTTCCACATGCAGGCAACGCGTAATGGCATTCATTTCAAATCCGCGGCTGAGGCCGAAGCGAATGAGTTTCCCGTTGCGCTCATAGTCGGAAACAGCCTTCACGCTCCGGGATTTGCTTTGCAGAAGCTTACGGAGGACACACAGGTATTCCTCTTCTTCGATTTCGGCCAGTGCCTCCCGGCAATACGTGTCGGGAATGTTCTTAAGCCGGAGGGCTTGCATGATTTTAATGCGCCCCCATTGGTTATATCTGAATTTGTCCCGTACGAAACACCGGCTGAACCGAGTTTCATCGATGAATTTTTCCGCTTGGAGGCGTGTGAGCACCTCTTTCTGTTGCGCTGCCCCGAGTCCCCATTTGTCCAGCTTCTTTTGGATGTCGGAAAGACAGTATTCCGCGCCGGAACAGCAGGCCGCAGCCTTGTTGAAGGCTTCTTGTGTGGTCAGTTCTTTCATTTTCTGCATCGTATCATTCGTTCATTGTCGTAGAAATCTTTCTTCAAAGTGACGTCTCGTAAGCCGAGGCTTTGGAACAGCCGGGTGGTTTCCCATCCGTATGCCCTGTTGATTTCCACGTAAAGCCGTCCGTCCTCTTTCAACGTCTTTACGGCATATTCCCCTATTGCCCGATAGAAAAGCAATGGGTCATGGTCCGGGACAAAGAGCGCTTGCGAAGGTTCGTAGCGCAGCACATTCTCTTCCATGTCCTCCCGTTCATGCTCGCAGATGTAGGGGGGATTGCTGACGATGATGTCCCAAAGCGGGGAATCCTGCTCTTTGGACGGAGAGTCCAACACGTCCTGTTGCCGGAAATCCACGGCAGCCCCCAAACGCTCTGCGTTCTCCCGGGCGATGGCAAGGGCTTGCGGGCTGATGTCGATGGCGGACACTTGTGCCTGCGGCAACTCTTGGGACAGTGTGATGGCTATGCAGCCGCTGCCCGTCCCGATGTCCAATATGCAGGGCAATGAAAATCCCGACTCTTTTTCGTCCCGTATGATCCACTTCGTTAATTCTTCCGTTTCGGGGCGCGGCACAAGGACACCCGGAGCCACGGAGAAAGTGCGGCCACAGAAATCCGCCTGCCCTAAAACATATTGTACAGGTTCTTTTTGCGACAGGCGTTTCACAATATTTTCAAGGTCCCGGCGTTCTTCTAAAGAGAAAGTCCGCTCCCGTCCCATGCAGATGTCGACTTGCGTGAGGCCGAAACGGGTTTCCAATACCAGACGTGCGATGGCGCGTGCTTCCCTTTCGGGATAGGCTGTGGAAAGCTTGTCGAAGATATATTTGAAAGAAGCATTCATCTCTGTGATGGGTTTATCGGACAAAAATAGGCATTTTTATCGGATTGGATATGACAACAGACGAAAAATACATGTCCCGTTGCATACAACTGGCACGCAACGGGTTTTATGGCGCAGCACCGAATCCTATGGTGGGGGCTGTCATTGTACACGACGGGAAGATTATCGGCGAGGGGTATCATGTGCGTTGCGGCGGACCGCATGCCGAGGTGAACGCGATCCGTTCTGTGGGTAATCCGGAACTGTTGAAAGAGAGTACGATATACGTAAGTCTGGAGCCATGTTCGCATTATGGAAAGACGCCTCCTTGTGCCGATTTGATTGTGGAAAAAGGGATTCCCCGTGTAGTGGTCGGGTGCATGGATCCGTTTGCCAAAGTGGCGGGCCGGGGCATACGGAAATTACAGGAGGCCGGCATTGAAGTCACGGTCGGTGTGTTGGAGGCCGAGTGCCTGGCGTTGAACCGCAGGTTCATTACTTTCCATACGCACCGTCGTCCTTATATTACGTTGAAGTGGGCTGAATCGGCCGATGGCTTTATGGATGGCCTGCGCACGGACTATGAAAAGGAAAAACCTTACGCATTCTCCACGCCGTACACCCGGATGTTGGTACATCGTTGCCGGGCGGGTCATCAGGCTATTTTGGTCGGGCGGCAGACCGCTCTGGCCGACAATCCTTTGCTGAATTTGAGGCTTTGGCCGGGTAAATCTCCTTTACGCTTGGTGGTAGACCGGAATGGCAGTCTTCCAAAGCATCTGGCTCTTTTTAACGATGGAGCGGAAACACGCGTGTATCTGGATGCTTTGTCGGTTCATCCTCTGTACGGGGAACAGGCGGGAGTTACTTGCGTGCGTTTGGATTTCAGTCGGGATATTTTGCCGCAGGTTTTGGATGATTTATACCATTTGTCAGTCCAGTCCCTTTTGGTGGAAGGAGGACGTCGGTTGCTGGAAAGTTTCATTTCAGCCGGACTTTGGGATGAAATCAGGGTGGAGCAGTCCCCGGTATGGTTAAAAGAGGGCGTTCCGTCTCCGTCATGGCCTCACGGACGGATACGGACTACAGAGGTGGAAAGACATTTGTTGGTTCATATACTCTCGTCGCGAGGCAGTTCGGCCGTATAATCGTGTGGATGAACGCAAAAATACTTCGATTTATCGAAATTTTGCATAATTCAACGCTCTATGTTTCGTAAAAGTAAAAAATGTGCGTACTTTTGTACCTTGATAAATAATATTGTATTGATAGATTTATGAAAAAATCCATATTGTCATTGTCTTTAGCCGTGCTTTCCGTGTTATTGATATGCTCGTGTAAGGACGACGACGAGGTTGTGTTGAGTTCTGATTGTTATATTAGCAGTTTTACGTTGGGGAATGTGAAGAGGCAGATTACGACGGTGAACTCTGCCGGTCGGGATACTACTTATACCATTTCTTATAGTGCTTCTTACTTTCCTATGACGGTCAATCAGTTAGACGGGACGATAGCCAACAAAGACTCTCTTCCTGTAAACAGTGATGTGAAAGCTGTATTGGCCACTGTGGAATCTTCCGGAACCGTAGTGTACAAGAAGGTATCCGAGGGAGAGGACGCGTGGAAGGCTTATTCTACTTCGGACTCGATTGATTTTACGTCGCCTTTGACTTTCCGGGTATATTCGCCCGACTATTCGGCAAGCCGCGATTATACTTTGCAGGTGAATGTACACCAACAAGACGGAGAAGTGTTTTCCTGGGAAAAAGTGGCGGAACCGGCAGCATGGTCGACTGCGGAAGCGGTAAAGACGGTGGTGTGGAAAGGATACGTATGGCTGTTCAGCCGGGAGAATGGCGGTGTGCGTGCGTTTACGACAGCTTTGGCAGACGGAAAAAGTTGGACCGAACGGACCTTGTCGGGATGTGCGGCGGCCGATGTGTCGACTTTGGTGGTATTTGGCAATGAATTGTATGTGAGCGGGGTGGACGGTACGTTGATGCGCTCGGAAGACGGACTGAATTGGAGCGTATGTGCGGCAGACCGCAGCGTACGTTTGTTGGTGGCCGACAGGACGCATCTTTATGCGCTTTCGGACGGACGTGTTTGGCGTTCGGCGGATGGCGCGTTATGGCTTGAAGAAGCTTTGGACGAAACGCCGGCTTTCTTCTTGCCGGTACAGGATTTTGCAGCCGTCTCTTATACGCAAGAGAATGGCTTGGAGCGGACGTTGTGGATTGGCAACCGCAGCATGGACGATTATCCATCAGACGAGGCGGCCATGGTGTGGAGCCATAGTCTGGCCGCAGGGCAGGAAACGGCTGGTTGGGCTTATTTCAATGCCGCGCCGGACAACCGTTATACTTGTCCCCGTTTGCAATCCCTGAATCTCATGCGTTACGATGATGTGTTGTTGGCTTTGGGCGGTAAGTCACTGGACGGGACGGCCCATAAGGCTTTCGACAATATGTATGTGAGCCGGGATAATGGTGTGACTTGGAAAACCGACGGGGTATACGTCCTGCCCGGTGGTTTGGAAGGAAAAGATGTGTTGATGTCCGCCGCGGTGGATGCCGAATACCATGTGTGGCTTGTTGCAGGCAGCGAGGTTTGGCGCGGACGGTTGAACCAGTTGGGGTTTGAAGACCGTTGATTCAAGCGGGCAGGCTTAAATATAGATACGACGGGGATGAAGAAGGTTCTGGTAACATTGTTTTGCTTGTGGTTGGGGCTTCCTTGGGGGGGCAAGGCGCAGGACGACATTTACCGGATGGAGTTGGGCGGCGGCGTAGGCGGATGCTTTTATTTGGGCGATGCCAACAGCAAGCCGTTTGCTCATTTGGGAGCCATGGGAAGCGTTGTGGCGCGCTACATCTTCAATCCTCGTATGGCGATAAAAGGGAACCTGGCTTTGGGGCATATATCGGGTGAGACGGGGAAAGACTTCTTTCCCGAGAATGCTGGAAGCGGCGATGCTGACGGGGGGAGGCCCGGCGTGGCGCATTTCAAGCGCAATGTGATAGATTTCGGTGCCCAGTTCGAATTTAACTTCTGGGGATACGGTATCGGGCGCGGCTACGAAGGATACAGCCGTATCACTCCTTATATGTTAATCGGAGCCGGACTGACATTGGCACCCAAGCCGGTACAGGCCGATGCGGGATTCAATATCCCGGTGGGAGTCGGAGTCAAGTTTAAGGTAAGGCCCCGGTTGAATATCGGGTTCGAATGGAGCATGCGTTTTACGACAACAGACCGTTTGGATGTATCCAATATGGATGGGGTGATACTTCACGATCCGTACGGTGTGAAGAGTGGCGGTTTTAAGAACAAGGACTGCTATTCGTTTACGATGTTGTCGGTCACTTACGATCTGTTCCCTAAGTGTGTAAATTGTAATAATATAAAATATGTCTTTTAACAACGAAATAGACGCTGCGCGTGTTCCTCGCCACGTGGCCATTATTATGGATGGTAACGGGCGTTGGGCGAAAGCCAAAGGGTTGCCGCGCACGGCCGGGCACCAGGAGGGGGTGGAAACCGTGAAGAAGATTACGGAGGAAGCTGTCAGGTTAGGTGTCAAGTACTTGACTTTATATACGTTTTCCACAGAAAACTGGAATCGTCCGGTGCCCGAGATAGCGGCACTCATGGGATTGATTCTCGACCATCTTGAAGATGAGATTTTCATGAAAAACAATGTCCGTTTCCGTGTAATCGGCGATATGTCCCGTATTCCGGAAGCCGTGCGTGTGCGTTTGGAAGAATGTATGCAGCATACGGCCGCTAACGGGAAGATGACGATGGTCATCGCATTGAGCTATTCTTCCCGTTGGGAATTGGCGCAGGCCATGCGGCAAATAGCTGAAGAGGTGCAAACAGGTGTTTTGTCGCCGTCCCGGATTACGGAAGAGACCATCGAAGCCCATTTGGTTACCCGTTTTATGCCGGATCCGGATTTGCTGATTCGTACAGGCGGTGAATACCGTATCAGCAATTACCTGTTATGGCAATGTGCCTATACGGAATTTTATTTCTGTGATACCTATTGGCCGGATTTTGATGAGAAAGAGTTCCGCAAGGCGATTGCGGATTACCAGTCGCGGGAACGCCGATTTGGCAAGACCAGTGAACAAGTGGCTACAAAATAAGCAACACCGACGTATGAAAACAGTAAAGAGCATCTGCCTTACATTATTAATATTGGGTACGGGTATTTCATCCGTGCAAGCTCAAACGGGAGAAAAACAAATCAAGCCAACCGTAGAATATTCCCGTGTGCCCCGTTCCTACACTATCGGAGGAATTTCCGTGGAGGGAGCAAAGAACTATGACGATTATATGCTTATCGGGTTGTCTGGGCTTACGGTCGGCCAGAAAGTCGATATTCCGGGGGAAGAAATAACTGATGCTGTCAAGCGTTTCTGGCGTAACGGTTTGTTCTCGAATGTTTCGATAGAAGCGGATAGCGTGGTGGAAGACAAGATTTTCCTTTGCATCAAGCTGACACAGCGTCCGCGTGTGTCGCAGATCAATTACAGCGGTGTGAAAAAGGGAGAGCGTGAAGATTTGGAAAACCGTATCGGTCTGTTGAAAGACAACCAGCTCACTCCGAACATGATAGACCGTGCGAAGTTCTTGATTAAAAAGTATTTCGATGAAAAGGGATACAAGAATGCCGAAATCGAGATTTTGCAGCGGGATGATGTGGCCGCACCGGACAAGACCATCGTGGACATCCGCATCGACAAGAAAGAGAAGGTGAAGATACACTCCATTACGATCGAGGGGAACCATGCTTTGAGCACGAAGAAGATAAAAGGAACGATGTTCGTTCCGGGCGTTTTCAAGAAGACCAACGAGAAAGGACGTCCCGGCAGTTGGTTCCGTACGAAGAAATTTATTGAGGAAAAGTACAAGGAAGACAAGGAAAACCTGATTAAGAAGTATAACGAACTGGGATATCGGGATGCCGTGATTCTGGAAGACAGCGTGGTGCCTCATAATGAGAAGACGGTGGACGTGTATGTGAAGGTGGAAGAAGGCCAAAGGTACTATCTGCGCAATATTGAATGGGTCGGCAATACGATTTATCCCACGACAACATTGAACAATTTGTTGCGGATGAAGAAAGGAGACGTATACAACCAGACGAAACTGGAGGAGCGCACGTCGACCGACGAGGATGCCGTGGGTAATCTTTATTACAATAACGGATATGTGTTCTACCGGTTGGATCCGGTGGAAGTGAATATCGACGGCGACTCGATAGATTTGGAACTCCGTATCTTCGAGGGGCCGCAGGCCACGATACGCCACATCGCCATCAGTGGTAACGACCGTGTGTACGAGAGCGTGGTTCGCCGTGAGTTGCGTACCAAACCCGGTGACTTGTTCAGCAAGGAGGCTTTGGAACGTTCCTATCGTGAAATCGCTTCGATGGGGCATTTCGACCCGGAACAGATTGACCCGAAGGTCGTTCCTTCGCAGTCGGACGGTACGGTGGACATCGATTGGGGATTGGTGTCGAAGTCGAACGACCAGATAGAGTTCTCTTTAGGTTACGGGCAGACGGGTGTGATTGGAAAAATCGGCTTGAAGTTCTCGAATTTCTGTTTGGCCAATTTGTTTTCAAAAGGTGGGCTCCGCCGGGGGGTACTGCCACAGGGGAACGGCGAGACGTTTAGTATCAGCGGACAGACGAACGGGCAGTATTACCAGTCGTACAGTGTCAACTATATGAATCCGTGGTTCGGAGGCAAGCGTCCTAATGCCTTGTCGTTCTCGGCTTTCTTCTCTAAACAGACAGACGTGAGCGACAACTATTACAACTCCTCTTACTATAACAGTTACTATAATTACCTGTATGGTTATGGTACGAATGGGTATAACTATTATGAGAATTTCCTCGACCCCGATTCGTACGTGAAACTGTTCGGCTTGTCGTTGGGATGGGGTAAGCGTTTACGTTGGCCGGACGATTATTTCCAACTGTCGGCCGATCTCTCTTACCAACGGTATATTTTGAAAGATTGGAATTATTTCCTCATCGCAAATGGTTCTTGCAATAACATTGCGTTGAATCTGGCATTGTCCCGTAATTCTACGGACAATCCGATTTATCCGCGTCGAGGTTCTGAGTTTACATTATCCGTAGGATTGACGCCCCCGTATTCTTTGTTTGACAACAAGGATTACAAGAATCTCGCGAACAACTACCAAAGCGCAAGTTACGACCGTGAGATGCAGGAGAAGTACAAATGGATCGAGTATCACAAATGGAAATTCAAACTCCGCACCTACACGGCTTTGAGCAGTGCGGTGAAATGCCCGGTGTTGATGACCCGTGTGGAATTCGGGTTGTTGGGAGCTTATAACAAGTATAAGAAGTCGCCGTTTGAAACCTATTATGTCGGGGGAGACGGAATGTCCGGTTACTCTACGACGTATGCTACCGAAACTATCGGTTTGCGCGGTTACGACAATGGTTCTTTGACTCCAAGCGGATATACGGGTTATGCCTACGACCGTTTCACGTTGGAGTTGCGCTATCCGCTCATGCTGCAAGGTTCAACGAACATCTATGCGCTGACCTTCATCGAAGGCGGTAATGCGTGGTCGAGCGTGAAAGATTTCAATCCGTTCGACATGAAACGTTCAGCCGGAGTCGGTGTGCGTATATTCTTGCCGATGGTAGGTCTGTTGGGAATCGACTGGGCATACGGTTTCGATGATGTCTTCGGTTCCAAACAATATGGCGGAAGCCAGTTCCATTTCATTTTGGGACAAGAATTCTAATTTAAAAACAGAAGAAAGATGAAAAAGTTATTCACTTTGTTGTGTTTGCTCATGATAGTGGGCGCACAATCAATGGCACAGAAGTTCGCGTTGGTCGACATGGAGTATATCCTGAAGAATATCCCGGCATACGAGCGTGCCAGCGAGCAGTTGAACCAAGTCTCCAAAAAATGGCAGGCCGAGGTGGACGCATTGACGGAAGAGGCACAGGTTTTATATAAGAATTACCAAAGTGAGGCCGTCTTCCTGAGTACGGAACAGAAAACCAAGAAAGAAGAGGAAATCGTAGCCAAGGAAAAGGAGGCTGCCGAGTTGAAGAAGAAATATTTCGGTCCGGAAGGTGAGTTGTTCAAGAAACGTGAAAGCCTGATGGCTCCCATCCAGGATGAGATATACAATGCCGTAAAGGACCTTTCGGACAGTAAGGGGTATTCGTTGATTTTGGACCGTGCGTCCGATACGGGTATCATTTTTGCCTCTCCGAAGATAGATATAAGCAATGAAGTACTGGCGAAATTAGGATATTCCAACTAACATTCGTACATTTGCATGCTATATGAAAAATAATAATATAAAAAATAGACATTAAGATGAAAAAAGTGATTTTAATGGCATTGTTGCTCGTACCGATGAGCATCTTTGCACAGAAGTTTGGCCATTTCGATTCAAGTGCCATTATCCAACTCATGCCGGAATATACTACGGCGCAGACCGAAATCCAACAGCTCCAGGCTCAGTATGAGAACGACCTGAAACGTATGCAGGACGAACTGAAGAAAAAGTCTGAGGAGTACGACAAGGAGAAGGCAAACCTGTTGGACAATGTGCGTCAGCGTCGTGAGGCTGAGTTGCAGGATTTGTACAACCGCATTCAACAAAGCTATCAGGACAACCAAAAGTCTTTGCAAGAGACTTCGCAGCAGAAGATGCAGGCTATTTCCGACAAGATGTTGGGAGTTATCAAGCAGATTGGGACAGAGGGCGGCTATGTTTATATCATGGACGTTTCGGCGGGTATCCCTTATATCAGCACGACGTTGAGTACGGATGTGACGGCTGACATCAAGCAAAAGTTGGGCTTGAAATAAGCGGGATATTTTTCGTGCTTTTCGCATACAGGCTTCCCCGGTGGCATTTGCTGCCGGGGAAGCCTTTTATTTGCAAATGTGTTTTTCCGAGAAAAAAAGGCTGTTTTTTATCGGTATGAACATAAAAATGAATACCTTTGTTACGGTATAATAATATACGGTTCATGATGCGAAAAATGAATAAGTTAGTCTTGTGTCTCTCTTTTTTGTTATTGCCTTTCTCGGTCAAGGCGCAGGCTATGCAGGGCAAATTCGGTTATCTGAGTTACAATGCCATATTTCAGGCTATGCCCGAATATGAGGTTTCCCGGCAAAAGTTGGCGGGCTTGAAGTCTAAATATGATAAGGAAGCCCAACGGAGTGAGGAAGAATTCCAACGGAAGTTTGCGGAATTCCTTCAAGGACAGAAAGAATTTCCGGAGAACATCTTGTTGAAACGTCAGCATGAACTGCAAGACCTGTTGACCAAGAGTATCCGTTTCAAGGAAGAGTCACAGAAGTTGCTCGTGCAGGCGGAAAAGGATTTGCAGGCCGACATGCTTTACTTGTTGAACGAAGCCATTCGTGCCGTAGGTGTGGAAAGAGGGTATGCCTATATTATCAATACGGACGGTAATACCTGTCCTTTTATCAATCCCGCAATGGCCGACGATGTGACGAACTATGTGAAAGAAAAGCTTCAGTTGCCCATTAGTGTCGAACCATGAAAGTTGCTTTAACTGAAAAGCCGGGGCCTATCGGAGTGTTCGACTCCGGTTACGGCGGATTGACCATCCTGCATGAGATCCGCCAGTTGATGCCGCAGTATGATTATCTTTATTTGGGGGATAATGCCCGCACACCCTACGGGACCCGTTCGTTCGAGGTCGTATATGAGTTTACGCGTGAAGCCGTGCAGAAACTCTTCGACTTAGGTTGCCATCTGGTGATATTGGCTTGCAACACGGCTTCGGCCAAAGCTTTGAAAACTATTCAGCAGAACGACCTCCCCAAAATGGAGGGGGAGACGCGTCGCGTGTTGGGTGTCATCCGTCCTACGGCAGAATGTATCGGGCAGATAACCCATAGCCGTCACGTAGGAATTTTAGCCACATCAGGTACCATCAGTTCCGGTTCCTATCCGTTGGAAATCCGGAAACTTTATCCTGACATTGCCGTGAGCGGGGAAGCTTGTCCCATGTGGGTGCCATTAGTGGAAAATTACGAATACGATTCACCCGGAGCCGATTATTTTGTGGAAAAGCGCATCGGCAACCTGCTCCGGAAAGACCCTGCGATAGATACCATTATTTTGGGGTGTACGCATTATCCCTTGTTGCTGAACAAGATTCTGAAATACACTCCTCGTAATGTGCGTATCGTCCCCCAGGGAGAGTACGTGGCCTATAGCCTGAAGGATTACCTGCAACGCCATACGGAAATAGAAACGTTGTGTACGCAAAGCGGCACGTGCCGTTTCCTGACCACGGAAAGCCCTGACAAATTTACGGAATCAGCTTCCATTTTCCTTCGTCAACATGTGGAAGCCGAGCGCGTGGTGTTGGAATAAAAAATAGTGGTGATAAGATAGATATGGGAGTTTGGTATGTTATTTAATTCGATTGAGTTTTTGTTCTTCTTCCCTCTTGTATTTACAGTGTATTGGCTTATTTTAGGGGGGGGGTAAGTGTAAGAATATTTTTATAGTTGCGGCCAGTTATGTTTTCTATGGATGGTGGGACTGGCGGTTCCTGTTCCTAATGGCGTTGACTACATTCTGTAGTTATTTCAGCGGCATTTTATTGGCAAAGTATGATACGTATCCGTTGAGGCGGGAATGGATATGTGGAGGAAATATCCTATTGAACCTTCTTATTTTGGGATATTTTAAATATTATAACTTTTTTGGAGAGAACTTTGCAGCTTTTTTCCGAATGTTGGGTTGGGAAGTAGACTGGGTGACCCGGGACATCCTTTTGCCGGTGGGCATCAGTTTCTATACGTTCCAGGCTTTGAGTTATACGATTGACGTGTATCGCCGTAAAATGTTTCCTACCCACGATGTGGTGGCCTTTTTTGCATTTATCAGTTTTTTTCCGCAGTTGGTGGCCGGTCCGATAGAAAGGGCGACCCACCTCCTTCCGCAGTTTTTAAAGCCCAGGGTATTCTCTTATGCGGCGGCAGTAGACGGGATGCGGCAGATTCTTTGGGGGCTGTTCAAGAAGATGGTCGTGGCAGATAATTGTGCCGATGCCGTGAATGAGATTTTTGCCAATTACCAGACCGCCGACGGCATGCAACTGTTCTTGGGTGCATTGTTTTTCACGTTTCAGATTTATGGCGACTTTTCGGGATATTCCGATATAGCTATCGGTACGGCACGCCTTTTCGGGGTGGATTTGATGCGTAATTTCAGCTATCCTTATTTCTCACGCGACATTGCCGAATTTTGGAGGCGTTGGCATATCTCCTTGACCACATGGTTTCGTGATTATATTTACATACCTTTGGGAGGAAGCCGTTGTGCGAGGTGGAAAGTCATGCGCAATACGGCTGTGATTTTTCTGGTCAGTGGATTCTGGCACGGGGCTAACTGGACATACGTGTGTTGGGGGGCGTACCATGCCATGCTATTCTTCCCCTTGCTTTATTTCGGGAAGAACCGTAAACATGTGGACGGTGTGGCCGAGGGGCGCATATTGCCTACGGTAAAAGAGGCCTTACAGATGCTGATGACATTCTTGCTTGTCGTTCTCGGTTGGGTGATATTCAGGGCCGAGACGATAGGGCAGGCATGGGAATATATTGCCAGGATGTTTACACATTTCACGTTCAGGCTTCCGGCCCATGGGAATGACCCGTTGATTTATATAAGCATCCTCTTATGTGTCGAGTGGTTGCAGAGGGGTAAGCAGCACGGGTTGCAAATCGGTGCCGGTGGTTGGTTTAAGTACAGGGCTGTACGTTGGTTGCTTTATTACGTGGTTTTCATTGCGACGTTCTTGTTGTCCGGGCAACAGGAAGAGTTCATTTATTTCCAATTTTAAAAAATAAGAAGTCATGAAACGGTTCATTGTGAATGTATTGTTCTTTTCTTCTTTCTTATTGGCTTTGGCCATAGGCATGGAGTGCATGCTGCGCCGTGTACCGAATACTTATGTTTTCAAACGGAGTTTGATGGAAGAACAAGGGAGGCATATCAAGACCTTGGTCTTGGGCAGTTCCGTGGCAGAGTGCGGGATTGCTCCTTCTTGTTTCCCGTCCGGGACTTATAATCTGGCTGTTTCGGGTCAATGGTTGCGTTTTAACCTCCAAATGTTCGGGCAATATCAGGAATATATGCCGGAGCTTGAAAACGTGATATTGGGAGTGTGTTACCATACGTTGTGGAGTGACGATGACGTGGAGACGGATGAATGGAGTATTGTGGAGCATGGCATCTATTTGGATATCCATTTGGAAGATGATTTTTTGCCGCATAGTGAATTGTTGTCTCTCGGTGCCCGTTCATTGAGAAAATGGTCGAAGTTCTATCTGTTGCACGGGCAGACTATGCTGTGCGACTCATTGGGACTTGACCACAGCTTCGATTTGTCGGAACGGGCTGCTGATTGGCGGGAGAAGATTGCTTCTGTGGTTGCCGGGCACAATGGCTTGGTACAGTCGGACAAGGACGGGGTGCGCTATGGCCGCAATATGGAACGGATATGCCGTTTGGCAGAGATGTGCAGGGAAAAGGGAATAAAGTTGTGGATAGTGGCACCGCCTGTGCATGAAGATTATTATGCGAGGTTGGATTCCTGTGCGTTGATCCGACTCCGTAACGGATTGTCCGAACTGTCTTCTGAATATCCTAATGTCTGTTGGTTGGATTATTTAGGTGACACGCGTTTTTCAGATGATGATTTTTATGACGGGAATCATTTGAGTGCCGATGTCGGGGCGCGGAATTTCTCCCAAATCCTTCGGGAGGATATGGGGGTATAAGCCAAAGTTACAATTCCACCACGCGGTATCGGTTTCCATAATGTGTATGTATCTTCTGCACCCCTGCGGCCACGAGGGCCTGAGATAAGTTTCGGCAGCGTCACGCCTGCCATCGCCCCGGGTTCAAGTCTCCGCAGCCGTGCGAATATTTCGGGCAGCGAAAGCGGGCGTACCTTCTCGCCCGGCTGAGCCGCACGATAGTAACGGCGCAACACCTCCCCGGCCGGGCAGATGCGGTAGAAAGCCGCGTTGTGCAACCGCAGGGCGTTCTCTTCCCCGTGGCTGAACCAGTACCGTTCCCCGTTTTCCAGTTCCGCCTTCAGTTGGGCGTAGATTTGCGCATGGTCGATGCCCGTGCTGTCGATGGGATGCTCCACGAGCACGCAGATGAACCTGCGGCTTCCCGAAGGGTCGGAAAGCAGTTCGCGCGAGTTGGAGGTGCCGATGAAGGAGGCGATGCGCGGCAGG
>ULWB01014318.1_pt1 | contig 25492 bp, 19 predicted proteins | sample 1959891 | NCBI WGS metagenome assembly ULWB01 (sample SAMEA4835799, study PRJEB28245) | human gut metagenome | biome: gut microbiome; material: fecal sample | place: Denmark | collected 2008 | reverse complement strand
TATAAGGAGATGTTCGAGCAGATGCGCTCTGACGGCGTGATCTCCACCCGCGGTCTGAAAGCAGACGCTGAGAAGTTCGGAGAGCTGATCTTCGACGTCAACTCCGCATATTTCTTCAACCACGGCGGCTATGACTTTGCAAAACAATTTTACGCCGATGCCTACAAAGCTGCAATCAAAATCGTCGGCGGTGAGCAGTACATCCTGTCGGCAGTCATGCACGCCGACGAGCGCAACCGCGCTATGTCCGACGCGCTGGGGCAGGACGTGTACCACTACCACCTTCATGTGGTCTACCTCCCCGTCGTGGAAAAACAAATTCTGTGGTCGAAGCGCTGCAAGGATGAGACGCTTCGCGGCACGGTCAAGGAGATAATCCAGCAGGTCAGCATGAGTAAGAAGTGGGATTCCAAGCCCGCGCTGGACGAGAACGGTGAGCCGATTCTAAGCACCAAGGGCAAGCCTGTTCTCAAGAAGTCCTACAGCGTTTTGCAGGACGATTTCTTCCGGTATATGCGCGACGCCGGGTACGATGATGTGGAGCGTGGCGAACGCGGCAGCTCTGAGGAACACCTGACGGTGACGCAGTTCAAGGTGCAGCAGGAACAGGCGCGGTTGGCAGAACTCGCGGAGCAGAACCGCCAGCAGGAGCAGCAGGCAGCGACGCTCGGCAGGCAGATTGAGAAAATTCAGAATCAGCAGGTCGCTGTGGCGGCTATCGAAAAGATTGAGGCGAAGCCCGTTCCACTGTCCTCCAAGGTGATATTGGAGCGCTCTGAATACGAATCGCTGGCAGTGGCGGCAAAGAAGTATGTTGCGTCGGAGAAGAAAGAATCCAAACTGCAAAAGGCGTTGGACGCGGCAAACAGGCTGATTGCAAAGCTCAAGGCAGAGATCGCCGGTTTGAAGCAGGAACTTTCTGAATACAAATCCGTTCGCAGCAAGCTCCGCACATCGGATCTGGAACGCGAAAACGCAGAGCTTCGCGGGAAAGTGCAGCGCTACGAGGATGTGATTCAGCGCAACAATCTGTGGCGTTTCTTCCGTCCGCGAAGAGAAAAAGTGGCAACGCGCGACGATGCCCGCTGACGCCGTGTTGAGCTGAGAAAAACGTGTTTTATCGAGTGGGAGCGTCCGGATCGAGCAGCGTATCATTTGGGCGCTCTCCGTTCAAAAGTCACCCTGCTTTTGCAGGTGTAGAGCTGACAAAAAATCTTGAAAACGCGCCTGTTTTTGCAGAACAGGCAGAAACGGAGGCAATATGAAAACCGGACTGACCAAGCGGCAGAAAACGACCTGCATCTTTTTTGATGAAGCCAGCAAAACCGTCGAGATTCAGACGCACAATACCGATCTCAAAAAGCGGCTGACACGGTACGCGGCAGAGCATCCCGATTTGTGCAGGCAGACCGACGATGACGAACAGGGCGGTCTGACCTTTGAGATTGACCGCAGGCGCTTCGCTGTCCGATTGACTGCTCCGTATTCGGATGAGCGCCGAAAGGCGGCAAGTGAACTTGCTAAGAAGAATGGATTGAAAGGGCGAGTATAAGGACACAGCCGTCTGCAGGAGCAATCAAGCTCCTGTGGACGGCTTTTTCTTTGCAGAGAGCATCTCACGTTCTGGGGAGATTATCTTGCGAACATCGTCGTTTTGTGCTATAGTATAATCAGTCTAAATTTGGAACGGAGAATTGCAATGCCTATTTCCTACGATAAGCTCTGGAAGCTGTTGATCGATAAGAAAATGAACCGGACAGATTTGAAAGACGCCTCCGGTATCAGCTTCAATGTGCTTGCCAAGATGGGAAAAAACGAATTTGTCTCTATGGAAAGCCTCTTAAAAATATGTATTGCTCTTGATTGCAATATTGGAGATATCGTTGACGTTATGCCAGATAAGGATTAAAAAGGTCAAAAGGAGGAGAAATACATGGATTTTAAGCAGTACAAAGGAAAGAACATTCTTGCATGGTTATTTTATAATGCGAACTATGAAGACCCCTACGGCGGTGTTAACAGAGTCTGCTATGTCTATCCTCGTGTTTTGTTGAAAGGCACTGATTATGACCTTGTAGACTCTGCTGATTTTCCAAAGTTTGGGCGTATCGAAGTCAGAATTCAGGGCGGTGATAGTGCCGAAGATGTCTATTCTGATTTTGGCTCTTTAGTTAATATTAGAATTAACGGTGATCCATATCCAAATTATGATGGGAATAATATGTATAGCCTCAAGTACAACCCTCAGTATGGAAGAGCAAGTTCCGAAATTTGGATTGAAACTTTTTCCGGGAAGGGTTTTTATCAAATTATTGATGTAACTAGTAGCATTGATCAACTTCAAAGTGATCGGTCAATACCTGAACCCAACTGCACGGTTCGCACCACGCTAATTCTGCTAAGATGCGAGGGAAAACTGTATGGTCCTTTTGAATACGATACTAAAGAAGGAACAATGAGCCTTCTTGGGGTAAAGGACTATCAGTATAGCATTGGCGAGTATAATGCAATGACCTACAATGATGATCTTTTAGTAATTGAAGATCAAGACGGCGAAGAAGCCCTCATTTTGATTCCAAAATCCTCCATTCCCGCACCAGAAGAGTGTGTTGTTCGCTACGATTGGATAAGCGAAAAAACACTTGTTGACAGTTTTATTGACTCTCTTCGTACAGAGAATTCATACACGCGCGAGCAGGTGCGTCAACTCAAGGATACAGTTCAGCAACTTATTGAGAGCGGCGGTAATGTCCAGTTTACAGAAGAACGCATCGCAAAGATTCAATCGCTGTTACAGGATGTCGATCAAAAAGAAACGTGTGTAAAGAGCATTGTACAATATGCTCTCGCGGACAATAATATGAAACAATCGCTGGCTGAGGAAGTCGCAAACAACTATTTTGACCAAATTCAAAATAAAGTCATTGAAATCTCTTCAGTGCAAAAGCATGTGGATGAGTTGAAGCTTCAAGAAGCCGCATTGCAGAAGAATGTCGCTGCTCTGCAAGAAAGTGCTAAAACAACAAAAGAAGCGGAATCTGAAGAGGACAGCCAGAAGGTCTCCGAATTAACGCAGGAGCTTGAGAGATTAAGAGCTGAAAACAGAACATTAAGCGAAAAAGTTAATCTACGAGAAGAGATCGATAAACTCATATCAGAACGTGACCAGCTAAAAAGTGACCGAGATAAAGCAAAGGACAGTTATAATCAGCAACTGATTGACAACAATGAGCTTCAAAAGCAATTTGACTCTACGTTAAAAGCGTTCAACGATAAAGCAACACAAACAGCTCGAATTCTCGACAGTAAACTTCTCGACAAAATCCTGCGTGGTATAGGAGATGAACCTACTGTAGAAGTTCCTGTTTCGTTCGACAGCACGCTGCTGAATACGGAGCTACTGGATTGTGGAGACATTATTGGGCGGGTTACAGATTTCGTTCGTAATAAAGCCCATAGAGACGTTTCCTCCAACGACATTGCCAATTATCTTATTTGCATCACTCAGGGATTTATCACAACATTCGCGGGAGAACCCGGAACAGGAAAAACCTCGCTCTGCAATATCCTTGCTAAAGCGTTGGGCTTAGTGGCAAATGCTCCACAAAGACGTTTTGTTGATATTTCTGTTGAGCGAGGTTGGTCTTCTCATAAGGACTTCATTGGATATTACAATCCACTATCCAAGAAAATGGAACGTAGTAATGGGGAAGTTTTTAATGCTTTCGAATTAATGGATAAGGAGTGCGACTGTGATATAGCAGAAATAGCTCCCTTTGTTATCCTTCTTGATGAAGCAAATCTTAGCCCCATAGAGCACTACTGGGCGGCATTTCTTAGAAATTGCGACTTTGGATCAGTCTCTAATCGAACTATTCCACTCGGCGGTTCAAAGAGTTTCAAACTGCCTGACCATCTTCGTTTCCTTGCAACGGTAAATTTTGATCACACGACCGAAGAACTTTCTCCGAGATTCTTAGATAGAAGTTGGGTTATTATGCTGGAACCGACGAGGATTGATGACGAAGTAGATGAAGATATTGAGAATTGCGAAGATATGATATCCTTCGCCGCCATGAAAGCAGCATTCTGTATTGGGAAAAATGATGTAATTGATGAAGCAATTCAAAACAAGTGGAACGCTGTTCAGAAAATTTTCCGAGACCATTCGCTCCAAATTATGCCTCGCAATCAAAAGATGGTCAAGAATTATTGCGCAGTTGGATGTAGATGTATGGAGCGTGATACTCCAGCAACAAAATATGCACCGTTGGATTATGCTTTTTCTCAAAAAATTCTCCCGACTATCAACGGTAATGGCGAAAACTATCGCTTGTTGATCGAAGATTTGCTGAAGGAGTGTACCATACAGAATATGCCTATAAGCGCTAAACATCTCGAAAGGATGAAACGCATAGCCGAAAGCAATATGGGCTTCTACCAGTTCTTCTCCCACTAAAGACAACCATACAAAAGGAGGACATATCTATGGTGCAGTGTATTTTATCATGCCAAATCATGCAACAAAGGACTACGCTTGATTTGGCTGACCGTCTCATGGATATGTCCTCCGTTGATTTCTCAAAGTGCGAGGCAGTTTATGAGGACGGAAGCTACGATATATACTTTCAAAGTGACAAGTACCGAAAAAATGACATCGAATCAATTGATGTATGCGTTAACGGCGAACGCGTAGGAGGTATTGCTTTGAATCCTGACACTGAAACAGTTGAGGGATATACAAAGTATAACGAGAGTCTATTTGCTAAGCAGCCATTTTTGCTCCACTATGACCTTGTTGTCCTTTCATTTATTATGAATTTTACTAACGGGGCATCAAAGGAACTCTTTTCTGAGTTCTTATTGTGTATGAGCAAGAACCAAGAAGATACTTCAAATATACAAAAAATTCTTCAAGAGCTAATTGCGTTTGATGATACACAAGTAGGAGAGTGGATTTTTTCCAATGCAGACCGAGGCACAAACAATAGCTTGTATGCAGGAAAGTGGAATAAGCATGCGTATAAATCTCTCAGTTCTTATATTCAATTATTGGAACAAGTAATTGCATGTTATAAGAACAACTTTGCATACTTCAAAACACAAGGCAAGCATACAATAAAGCGTACCGAAGTGCTTGTACCATATGAAAAAGTGAAGCAAGTTTCTCGTGATAGTTTTAATTGGATATTGCAGAACGCAGATCAGTTAGCTGCTGTTCCATATACAAGCGGGATTCAGTTTCACGGTAAAAACTTCTTACCATATCAAGTCAGAACAGATGCAAGCCGAAAAAGCTGGAATGTTTATGAAAACAGAGTTATCATCGGCTTTTTGAACACAGCATTGCTAAACGCAAAGCAGGTTTCTGCAGAATTTGATAGAGACGTTTTGAATGAGGAGCGCGTTATTTCAAGAATTCACGGTAGTTTTCCAAAAGAGTACCGTGCACCAATTATTACGATCAAGTCCTTGCAAATTTCATTTTGCAGGCTACTATTGAAAAAGCTTGATTGCTTAATCGACACACTTCAGAGTGTGGGCAAACAGTATTCATCATTATTTGATGTCCAACCGTTAGTACTGAATACCTTGCCGCGAAAAACAAACACTTTTTGCGAGATTAAGCCTTATGCACAAGTGTTCGAAATTATAGTTCGTTGGTTCCGGTACGGGGAGTATAGCTTAGAAAAAGAGCGGCTAATTCTGCAAGTAAAGACTTTGGATAAACTCTTTGAGTATTATTGCCTGCTACGGCTTCTGAAACTTTTAGCTGACAACGGATATCAAAAGGCAAATGTCAAAGAACCTGTTTTCAAATTTGACTATGTCTCAGCGGATGAGCATTATCAAAACGAAAAGGATGTTGCAAATACTTATCTACTTAGCAATGGTGAAGTAACTGCCACACTGTACTATCAACCGGTTATAAGTGCGGTTCAATTTGAAAACGATCTCACGCTTTTTAGAACAACGAAACCACCTGCAGGAAATCCGGACTATTACACACCGGACTTTGTGTTGAAATTTGCTTCTTCTGAGGATGACGAAGAGTATGCGATATTTGATGCAAAGTTCTCATCCAGAGCAAATATCAAAAAGCATAGTTTGCCCGAGGTTATTCGTAAATACTCCTGTGAAATAAGCGCTGCCTCTCGAAGTAGCGCCCCCAAAATGGTTTGGGTCCTGCAAGGGAGAGTTAATGGTAGCGAAAACGCAATTTGGAAGTATCATAATTCACAATTAGCTTCTACATATCGACCAATAACTTCATTCGGAATTGTCTCAATAAATACAGCGGTTGAGATTAGGCAACGATTGTGGAATGAAATAAGAAGTAGTATTTCACTCTTGCAATGAGCGTAGACAAAAAACTGAGAACCACTTACGTTGATAGCATCCCCTGATAGCTTTTTGATAGCAGAAAGTCGGATACCCCATAGGATTGGGATAATTGGTATCAAATTAAGCCAAATGGAATCAAACGGTCTATACAAAAAAGTTTAGAGTGCGTTTCCACTTGGCGAGTGGGAATAATTTCAGAGGTCGAAAAAAGCCTGTAAATACTGGACTTTTTAAGCCTTGAAGCCCCTCGCGGCAGCGATTTGGCAACAGAATTTTATGATTCATAAGAAAAGAGCTATCTGACTTCATTTGAAGTCAGATAGCTCTTTTTTTGTTATACGCCAATGACAATGAATTCTTCGTTCTCTCCGATTTCTTCTGTGACCCAACGGTCTATAGCAGATATCGTTTCCTTAGCATCACTTACAAATTCGGGGAGAACGGTTTCTGGAATGTTCAGCTGCATCATTTTTCACCATTCTCCTCTTGTAACACTAGTATCTTCAAACATATCGAATGACACAAAGACTTTTTGAAATGCGCTTGCCAGGAAAAAGTAAAACGCGTTGTCCAGTACATACAGTGAATCTTGTCGAAGAAGCTTCCTGCTGGAACCAGAATTTCCCTTTCTGAATTCGAGATAATCACTGCCGCTGAATTCTCCGAGCTTATAAACATATTTATTCATGTATCATTTCCTCAAGCAGCAGATTGTTCAGTCCCTGTGGCGGCGTGATTTTACGTCACTGACTGAAAGCGCCATGGTATTGCATGCACAGATTCAGGCGGCGGCCGTATGCTGCAAGTCACAGAGCATCCCGCTGCTCGGCCGGCATGCGGTATTCCGGTTTGACGTGGTAGGCGACCTCGGCATACTGCCGCGCACGTGCGCGCAGCGAGAAGTTACCCTTCTGACTGCACCAGACATAGAGTTCGTGGCAGACCAGATCCGTTGCGATGCGCGAGAGCAGATCCGGCGGCTCTTCCGTGTCGATAATGCCCGCCTTGGCACAGTTATTGGCCAGCGTTGCAAACAGATCGTCCAGCGCATGGATGGCCGTGCGGATGCCTTCGGGCGACTCGAACTGCATGATGAAGAGTGTGCTCGTCAGTTCGGGGCCGAAGTCATAAGCGATCGTGATGAATCGGTCGAACAGCTGCCAGATGCGCTCAAAGTCATTATCTGCGTGCGCAAACTTCATGAAGCTCTTGTCGTCATTGTGCTGCGGCTTTTCCACCATATATTCCAGAATGCTGCGCTTGCCGTTGAAAGAAGAGTAAAAGACGGAGCGGGAGATGCCGCACGCTTTGCAGATATCATTGACGGTCACGTTGTTATATCCGCCGCGCTTAAAGAGGGAAATGGCTGTTTCCGCGACTTCCTCTTTGAATTTCCAGGAAGAATCTTGCACTTCAAACACCCCTGACGAAAAATGTTTGCGTTTTTCAAACATTATACGACTTTTGTTTCTGTGATTCAACACACATAAGATTTTATTCGCAATTCTTTTACAGCTTTTTTGTGACTTGTTTCAAAAATGCCCTGAAGGCCTTGACATTGCAGGGTTAATAAATTAACATGGCGACGCTGGAAGCTGTTCAAGTGTCCGAACGGCCAGTCGTTATTTGGATGTAAACTATCAGAGAAGGAAGCGAGAACATGACAAAAGACGAGAAGATTGCAAAGCTCGGCAAAGAAATCACGGATCGCGCAACGGTCCTGCTCGGCAAGGACAAGATCACGCCGGATGCCCCGGAGTATCTGGGCATCAACTCCGCCCTGAAGTTCACGGCGGTGAAGTATGATGATAAGATGGCGGACGATATCCTCGATATCGCCCTGACGATGAAAAAGCGCGTGCCGCTCACGATCGAGCAGCTCGCAAAGAAAAACCCGCAGTTCGACAGAGCCTATCTGGAGAAGGCGCTGCAGGCGCTCAGTGAGAGCGGCCTGGTCGAGTTCCACTGGGAGAACCTCGACGGCAAGAACCCGAACCATGAGAAACGCTGGGTGCTGGACATGTTCGTCCCCGGCAGCGCCGAGATCATGATGATCAATCCCGAGCAGGCGGACATGTTCCCGGAGACGGCAGACTTCTTCGAGCGCATGGCGTATCTGCCGCTGGCGGGCATCACCGAGATGGTGCCTCCCGGAGGCGCCGGCATCGGCATGCACGTCATCCCGGTCGAAAAGGCCATCCCGGCCGAGAGCAAGTCTCTGCCGATCGAGCACCTGTCCCACTGGCTGAAGAAGTACGAGGGCCACATCGGCGTGTCCGTGTGCTCCTGCCGCAAGCAGCAGCGCATCCGCGGCGAGGGCTCCGGCGACGTGGAAGGCGAGTGGTGCATCGGCGTCGGAGACTTCGCCGACTACTGCCGCGAGACGAACCACGGCCACGACATCACCTATGAAGAGGCCATGGAGATCCTCCAGAAGGCCGAGGACCGCGGCTATGTCCACCAGATCACGAACATCGACGGTGAGAACAAGATCTTCGGCATCTGCAACTGCGCCGTCGGCGTCTGCAACGCGCTGCGCACTTCGCAGCTGTTCAACACGCCGAACCTGTCCGCCTCCGCCTACGTGGCCGAGAGCGACCCGGAAAAGTGCGTTGCCTGCGGCAAGTGCGTAGAGACCTGCCCGGCTGGTGCTGTCCGCCTCGGTCAGAAGCTCTGCACGAAGGAAGGCCCCATCCAGTATCCGCACCATGAGCTGCCGGACGACACCAAGTGGGGCGAGGATCACTGGAACAAGAATTACCGCAACGAGAACGGATGCATCCAGACCTGGCCGACCGGCACGGCGCCCTGCAAGGCTGCCTGCCCGGCACACATCGCCATCCAGGGCTACATCAAGATGGCGGGCGACGGCCGCTATGCCGACGCGCTCAAGCTCATCAAGAAGGATAACCCGTTCCCGGCTGTCTGCGGTAGCATCTGCAGAAAGTACTGCGAGGATGCCTGCACCCGCGGCACCGTCGACGAGCCGCTGGCCATCGACGAGATCAAAAAGTTCATCGCCGAGCAGGACATGAAGGCCGAGCACCGCTACGTGCCGCCCATGAACTCCTGCACACACGAGAAACTTGACCAGAAGATCGCCATCATCGGCGGCGGCCCGGCCGGTATGTCCTGCGCCTACTTCCTGGCCATTGAGGGCTACAGCCCGGTCGTGTTCGAGAAGGAAGCCGTGCCTGGCGGTATGCTCGTCAACGGTATCCCGAGCTTCCGCATCGGCAAGGACGTGGTCAAGTCCGAGATCGATGTGCTGCGCGAGATGGGCGTGGAGTTCAAATGCGGCGTCGAAGTCGGCAAGGACATCACCATCCAGCAGCTGCGCGAAGAGGGCTACCAGGCGTTCTACGTCGCGGTCGGCCTGCAGCAGGCGGCGAAGCTCAACATCGCCGGCGAGGATCTCAAAGGCGTCAAGAGCGGTCTCGACTTCCTGCGTGAAGTCAACGCCGGCAAGCTCAAGAAGCTCACGGGCGATGTGGTCGTCATCGGCGGCGGCAACGCGGCCATCGACGTGGCGCGCGCGGCCCTGCGTCTGACCAAGGGCAGCGTGAACATGTACTGCCTCGAGAAGGACGAAGAGATGCCCACCGTTCCGGACGAGAAGAACGCCGGCATCGCCGACGGCGTCGTCATCAACAACTCCTGGGCGCCGAAGGCCATCCTCGGCGGGGGCGGCAAGGTCACCGGCATCGAGCTGATGCGCTGCGTGTCCGTCCGCGACGCGAGCGGCAAGTTTGCTCCGGTCTATGACGAGAATGAGACCATCACCGTCCCGTGCTCCAACGTTCTGGTCGCCATCGGCCAGCGCTCGGTCTACGGCGACGTTCTGGCCGGCACCGCGGCGGAGACGGCTGACGGCCGCCTGATCGCACACGACGCCGTGACGTTCCAGTCCAACGAGCCCGATATCTTCGTCGGCGGCGACTGCGCCACCGGCCCGAAGTACACGATCGACGCGATCGCGACCGGCCGCGAGGGCGCGGTGTCCATCCACCGCTTCGTCAACAAGGGCCAGACCCTGACGATCCACCGCAACACCCGCGAGTTCAAGGAGCTCAACAAAGACGATATCGTTCTGCCGACCGAGAAGATCAAAAAGCCCGCGCGTGCCGCCGTTGCCATCGACAGCAAGAAGGTGCGCACCATGCAGGACGACCGCGTGACGTTCACCGAAGAGCAGATCCGCTCCGAGGCGTCCCGCTGCCTGAGCTGCGGCCGCAGCGTCGTCGATCCGAACAAGTGCATCGGCTGCGGCATCTGCACGACCAAGTGCGAATTCGACGCCATCCACCTCAAGCGCGTGCGTCCGCAAAACAGCAAGATGATCCCGGCCGAGGACAAGTTCAAGGCCATCGTCCCCTACGCCGCCAAGCGTCAGGTGAAGATCATCAAGAAGTCTCTGGCGGAAAAGAAAAAGTAATCCATCATTATGAGGCGGGCACAGAACCCTTCCCGCTGTGCCCGCCCGCTTGAAAGGAGCCCCCATGCACGAGCTGAGTATCGTTACTTATGTCGTCAAGCAGGTGCAGGAGATCGCCAAGGAAAACAACCTCACCGAGATCGAGTCGGTCACGCTCGAATTCGGTGAGGTCTCCGGCATTGTGCCGGAATATCTCGAGGACTGCTGGAACTGGTATACCAAGAAGGAGCCGATCATTCAGGGCACGAAATTCCTGTATGAGATCATTCCGGCCGTCACCTGGTGCGACGACTGTAAGACCACTTACCCGACCGTACAATACGGCAAGACCTGCCCGCACTGCGGCAGCGGCAACACCTGGCTGCAGCAGGGCAATGAGATCAATATCAAACAGATCGAGGCGCGTTGATTCCGGCACGCCTCCCTGCCTATGGGCAGCAAAAGAGACAGAAGCGGTCGCGCAGCCGCTTTTGATAGAAACACGAACGAAGAGGGAGTGAACCATGAAAGACCTGAAACATCTTTTGTACTTCGAAAACCTTTTGCAGGAAGCGCACAATGACCTGATTGCTCAGGCGCAGAACGAGGGGAAGATCTGCGTTGCCTATGCCTGCGAAAACACGCCTGAGCCGCTGTTGAACCTGCCCGGCTCGTTCTCAACGCGCCTGCGCGCGCCGCGCACCGGCTCTATGGAAATGGCCACATATTATATGACCAGCTTCCTGTGCGAGTACAGCCGCGCGCTGCTCGAGCGCGCCATTGAAGGCGGCTACAACTTTGCCGACTGCATGATTACGCCGGACGGCTGCTCGATGATGAACCGCGCCGTGGAGAACATGGAGCTGCTCAAGACCATGGGCAAGGACAAGCCGAAGTTCTTCTTCGAGTACATGGAGATCCCAATGAAGGCGGACGACAACGGCCTGAACCTGTACGTCCTGCAGTGCCGCAACCATATCCTCACGCCGCTGCACGATGTCTATGGCATCGACGTCTCGGATGAGGCCATCCGCAAGTCTGTCGCCGAGCACAACCGCGTGTGCGAGCTCATCCGCGCCATCGGCGAGTACCGCAAGGGCCCCAATCCGCGCATCACGGGCTACGAATTCCACGTCATCACGCTTGCGACCTATGTCGCGCCGAAGTATCTGCTCATCGACAAACTCGAGGAGACGCTCAAGGAGCTCAAGACCCGCCGCCCGGACAAGAAGAATCCGTACCGCGCGCGTGTGGTCGTCGTCGGCTCTGAGGTCGATGACATTGACTTCATCAAGCTCGTCGAGGAGACCGGCGCGTACGTCTGCGCCGACCGCTTCTGCTACGGCTCGTTCCCGGGCCGCGACCCGATCGTGCTGACGGACGATGAGGACGCACTGACCCAGATCTGCCGCCAGTACATGAACCGCGCCCAGTGCCCGCGCTATATGAACATGCCCAAGATGATCGGCCGCCGCGAATACGTCAATCAGCTCGCCAAGGAGTACGAGGCCGACGGCATCATTTACGAGCAGATCAAGTTCTGCGATCCGTGGGCGTATGAGCGCATGCTCGGCTCGCACATCCTCAACGATGACTACGGCTATCCCGTTTTGTCCGTTGACCGCCCGTATAACATCGCTTCCTCCGGCCAGATGCGCACACGTGTGCAGGCATTCGTGGAAAGCATGGAGATCAAGAAGATTCAAGGGGGGAAACAGTGATGTCCAACAAGAGAATCGGCTGTGAAAACTTCGGTAAGTTCTATACCGAGGGCAAGGTCCGCAACCGCCGCGAGTGGCGCGGCGTGACCGACACGCTCTATGATTATTCCCGCTGGCTGCACAACTGGATCACCATGGCGAAGATGGTCTCCAAGCCGCGCAACATCAAGGCCATGTTCCGCTATCGCTGGATGGCCAACTATCTGGCCGTGCCCATGATGGTCGACCGCCACACCCAGGGCCTGCGCGATGAATATCTGCGCATCTGCCACCTGGAGCAGGATCTTATCATCGAGGACGTGGCAAAGCTGCTCGACGGCCTCTTCCGCGGCGACCGCCGCATCGGCAAGGACAAGAAATTCTCCGACAAGGTCGTGCTCGTGGACGAAAACGAGATGACCGCCGTCATGATGGGCTTCCCGACGCTCAAGGGCCTGAGCCGTGAGACGCCGTCGACCTATGTCTCCGTGCTGCTCAACCAGCACGCAGCCGAGCATTATATCGACGTCGCGCAGGAGTACGGCCTCGCGGGCGATGTCTGCCCGATGCCGGAGGCGGAGGCCGGTGTGTCCATCGACGACGACGCGCCGGTGCTCGGCGCGTGCGCCGTGCAGTGCAACACGACGTGCGACGGCTCTCTGCTCGGAAACGGCGTCATTTCCAAGCGCCTCGAGCTTGAGGACGGCATTCCGGTGTTCCAGCTGGCAGCGCCCCTGCGCCACCGCGAGGACGACGTGCAGGATTACGCCGCGCAGGAGATCAAAAATGCCATCGCCTTCATCGAGGAGCACACCGGCGAGAAGTGGGACTGGAAGGCGTACTTCGAGTGCGCCGAGCGCGTGAACTACGCCACCAAGTGCCGCCTCGAGTGGCTGGAGATGAACAAGACCGACTATCCGCAGGTCTTTGGCTCCAACCTTGCGCTGTACACGGAGACGAACTACATGGCCATCTGCGGCAAGGTCCCGGCATTCCGCGAGGTCGACCGCAAGATCACCCAGCTCGCCGAGCGTGCCTACCGCAAGCAGAAGAAGGCCGCCAACGAGTACCGCCACCGCGCCATTGTCTGGGGCGTGCAATCGCACTTTTATATGGACTTCCTCGTCTGGCTGCTCAACTGCTGGGGCATCGTGCCGCTGACGGATATGCTCTCCATGGTCTCGACACGCGAGCTCGCCACGACTGACACGCCCGAAAACCGTGAGCAGGCGTATTACGATATGGCATGGCTGACCGAAAACATGATCATGCGCAACCGCACGCACGGCGGCTACAAGGTGCTGCTTGATGAGCTGTGGGAGTTCTGCGAGCAGTTCAATGCCGACATGGTCATTCTCTGGGAGCACATGAGCTGCAAGGCACTCGACGGCATGCACGGTCTGTTTGAAGAGCGCGCCCGCGAGCACGGCATCCACCTCGTCTGGGTCACGCACGATCTGTTCGACCCGCGTGTCATCTCACGGCAGGGCGTGCGTCAGCAGGTCAATGACTATATGCGCACCGTCATGCAGGAAGAGCCCGTGGATCCGAGCCTGGAGATCCTGAAGGACGAGAAGTCCTGGTAATCAGAGAGGAGATCGAACATGAACAATTTGAAATGCAAGCTGCTCAAGGCCCTGCTGGGCGTGTCGCTCGGTGCACTCGGCGCGTTCGTGGTCACGTTTGTTGTCTACTTCTGGAATCTGGACATGAAGCTGACTTCCGTCATGGAGGGTATCCTGCTCAAGCACTACGACAAGATCGACCGCGACCAGCACCTGTAATCTTTTTCTGTACAGCCCGTCTGCTTCGGCAGGCGGGCTTTTTTCGCATGTAAACAATTTGTGACGCCTCTTGACGACAAAAAATATTATCGCTATAATGCGTAGCGTGCTACACATTGGAGGCGTATCATGGAGCAATTTCAAATCGGATGTCTATTAAAAATGATTACGGATAAGATCAAAATGCGGGCAGATGCCGATCTTGCGCAGCAGGGGCTGACGCTGACGCAAAGCCGCGTGCTGGGCTATCTGGACCGCAGCGGCGGTCAGGCGACGCAAAAGGAGATCGAGGGCTTTCTGCAGGTGTCGCACCCGACGGTGGCGGGCATCATCAACCGCATGGAGCAAAATGGCTTCGTGCGCTGCCGGCTCGACCCGGCGGACAAACGCAGCAAGATCGTCAGCCAGACGGAGCGCGCTGCCGCGGTCGCGCAGGATATGCACGCCACGATCCAGACAACGGAGCAGCAGATGCTCCGCTCGCTGACGCCGGAACAGATCGCGGCGCTGGAATCGGCGCTGCGCACGATCTATGCCGATCTCGGCTGACAGGCCCGTGATCCAGGAAGGAGGAAATCCATGCTTCATACATTATCCCGCAGCCTGCGGGAAAACAAAGGCCCCGCGCTCGTGACGGTGTCGCTCTCGGCGCTGGAGGTCGTGTTTGAGATCGTGATCCCGCTGTTCATGTCCAACCTCATTGACTTCGGCATTGAGGGCGGCAGCATGGCGGCGGTCTGGAAGTTCGGTGCATTTTTGCTGCTGCTGGCGGCGTTCCAGCTGGCGACCGGCGTGCTCGCGGCGCGCATCGCGGCGCGTGCATCCGTCGGCTTTGGCGCGAACCTGCGTGAGGATATGTACAACAACGTGCAGACCTTTGCGTTTTCCAACATCGACAAGTTTTCCACTGCGTCCATCGTCACGCGCCTGACGACGGATGTCACGAACGTGCAGAATGCCTTTCAGATGCTCATGCGTATGGCGATCCGCTCACCGGTCATGCTGGTCTTTTCCATGATCGTGTCGTTCCGCATCAGCCGTGACATCTCCATGACGTTTCTCATCATTCTGCCGATCCTTGCCGTGGCGCTGTTTTTCATCATCCGCAGCGTGTTCCCGATCTTCACGCGCGTTTTCCGCACATATGACGAGCTCAATAACGTCGTGCAGGAAAATGTCCGCGGTATCCGTGTCGTGAAGTCCTTTAATCAGGAACAGCACGAGATCCGCAAATTCGGCGCCATTTCCGAGCGCATTTACAAGGATTTTTCCAAAGGCGAGCGGCTCATCACGCTCAACGCGCCGCTGATGCAGTCATGCATCTACGCGTGCATGATCATCATCTCCTGGCTCGGTGCCAAGGCCATCATCGCCAGCGGCAATGACCCGGCACTCGGCCTGACGACCGGCAACCTCACTGCGCTCATCACTTATGCCATGCAGATCCTCTCGAGCCTGATGATGCTGTCCATGGTCTTTGCCATGCTGACGATCTCGCTCTCGTCCGCGCGCCGCATCGCCGAGGTGATCGAGGAAAAGACGGACATTCAAAATCCGGAGCACCCGGTCATGGCCGTGCGCGACGGCGCCATTGATTTTGACCATGTGAGTTTTGTCTACGCCTCCAAGGCGGACAAAAAGGTGCTCGATGACATTGATCTGCACATCCGTTCCGGCGAGACGATCGGCGTCATCGGCGGCACGGGCGCGTCCAAGTCCTCGCTCGTGCAGCTCATCCCGCGTCTGTACGATGTCACCGGCGGCAGGCTGACGCTCGGCGGCGTGGACGTGCGCGATTATGATCTGGATACTCTGCGCGGTGCCGTCGCCATGGTGCTGCAGAAAAACGAGCTGTTTTCCGGTACGATCAAGGAAAATCTCCGCTGGGGCAACGAAAACGCCACGGACGAGGAGCTCCGTCACGCCTGCGTGCTCGCGTGTGCGGATGAATTCATTTCCGCCATGCCGGACGGTTATGACACCTATATCGAGCAGGGCGGCACGAACGTCTCCGGCGGCCAGAAGCAGCGCCTGTGCATCGCCCGCGCGCTGCTGAAAAAGCCGAAGGTGCTCATTCTCGATGACTCGACGAGCGCCGTCGACACGCGCACGGATGCGCAGATCCAGCAGGCCCTTTCCGCCTATATCCCGGAGACGACGAAGATCATCATCGCGCAGCGCATCAGCTCCGTGCAGAACGCGGACCGTATCGTCGTGCTCGATGACGGGCGTATTGACGCCGTCGGCAGCCATGAGGAGCTGCTGCGCACGTGCGAAATTTACCGCGAGGTCTATGAGTCCCAGCAGAAGGGAGGCGAGGACGATGCGTGAACGCCCGAAATTTGACAGCCGGACGCTCAAGCGCCTGCTGTCGTATATGCGCGCCTATAAGGGCACGCTCGTGCTCGTGACGGTCTGCATCCTGCTGAGCGCGGTCGCAGGCGCGGCCTCGTCCATGTTCCTGCAAAAGCTGATCGACGGCTATATCGTGCCCATGCTCGGCACAGCGTCGCCGGACTATTCCGGCCTGGTCCGTGCGCTGATCACCATCGGCTGCGTATATCTTGTCGGTACGCTGGCCACATGGCTGTATAACCGCCGCATGGTCACGATCGCGCAGGGCGCGCTCAAGCGCATCCGTGACGAGATGTTTGAGAAGATGCAGAGCCTGCCCATCCGCTATTTTGATACGCATACGCACGGCGACATCATGAGCCTGTATACGAACGATACCGATACGCTGCGCCAGATGATCGCGCAGTCCATGGCGCAGCTCGTATCGTCTGTGTTCACGCTTGCGGCAGTGTTTTTCTGCATGCTGTACATCAGCATCTGGCTGACGCTGATCGTGTGCGCCGTCATGGCGCTCATTCTCGTGTTCGTACGCAAGCTCACCGGCCGCATCGGCGGCTACTTCATGGCGCAGCAGACGGCGCTGGCCGATCTCAACGGCTATGTTGAGGAGATGGTCAACGGCCAGAAGGTCGTCAAGGTCTTCTGCCACGAGGGGCAGAGCAAGGCGGAGCTGCGCCGCCGCAACCGCGTCTGGGCGGAAAACGCCGCGCGCGCCAGCGGCATGGCCAACAGCATGATGCCGATGATGAACGCCGTAGGTTACCTGCAGTATGTCATCATCGCCGTCATCGGCGGCACGATGGCGATTGCCGGCACGCCGAACCTCGGCCTGACGGGCATGAACACGCTCACGCTCGGTATGATCGCATCCTTCCTCACGCTCTCGCGCGGGTTTACAAACCCGATCTCGCAGATCTCCAACCAGTTCAACTCCATCGTCACAGCACTGGCCGGCGCATCGCGCATTTTCGCGTTCATGGATGCCGAGCCGGAGACGGACGACGGCTATGTGACGCTTGTCAACGCCAAGGAGGAAAACGGCACGCTCGCCGAGACCGACCACCACACCGGTCTCTGGGCGTGGAAGCACCCGCACGGCGACGGCACGGTCACATACACGAAGCTTGCCGGGCGCGTCGTGTTCGATCACGTCGACTTCGGTTATACGTCGGACAAAGAGGTCCTGCATGACATCACGCTCTACGCCGAACCCGGCCAGAAGGTCGCCTTCGTCGGCGCGACCGGTGCGGGCAAGACGACGATCACGAACCTTATCAACCGCTTTTACGACATTGCCGACGGCAAGATCCGCTACGACGGCATCAACATCAATAAGATCCGTAAGGCAGATCTGCGCCGCAGCCTCGGCATCGTGCTCCAGGACGTGAATCTCTTTACCGGTACGGTCATGGAAAATATCCGCTACGGAAATCCGGACGCGACGGATGATGAATGTATCGCGGCGGCGAAGCTTGCCAATGCCGACCATTTCATCCGCATGCTGCCCGACGGCTACAACACCGTGCTCAAAGGCGACGGCAGCGGCCTGAGCCAGGGCCAGCGGCAGCTGCTGAGCATCGCACGCGCGGCTGTGTCCGATCCGCCGGTCATGATCCTCGACGAGGCGACCAGCTCCATCGACACCCGCACGGAGGCGCTCGTGCAGAGCGGCATGGATAAGCTCATGGAGGGGCGCACGGTGTTCGTCATCGCGCACCGGCTCTCGACGGTCAAGAATGCGGACGTCATCATGGTGCTTGACCATGGCCGCATCATCGAGCGCGGCAACCATGCAAAGCTCATCGCCGAAAAGGGCGTGTACTACCAGCTCTATACCGGCGCGTTCGAGCTCGAATAATTTCCTGCGCCCCCCTTGCGGCCGGCAGGGGGGCGCGGTATAATTGCGGTAACGAAGCAAAGGAGGAGAACCATGGAGTATCGAAGATTTGGAAACACCATCGTCGCCCGCATCGACCGTGGGGAAGAAGTGCTTGAGCAGGTTGCGGCCATCGCGCAGGCCGAGCAGATCAAGCTCGCGAGCGTGCAGGCGCTCGGCGCGGTCGGTGAATTCACGGTCGGCGTGTTCCACACGGCCGAAAAGCAGTACCACGCCAATTCGTTCGCGGGCGATTTCGAGATCGTCTCGCTGACCGGCACCATCAACACGATGGACGGCGCATTTTACACGCACCTGCACATGAGCGCCGGTAATGAGAAGGGCGAGGTGTTCGGCGGACATCTCAACCGCGCCGTTATCAGCGCCACCTGTGAGATGGTCATCACGGTTATCGACGGAAGAGTGGATCGTTTTCACAGTGAGGAGATCGGCCTGAACCTGTTCCAATTCTGAGCATCTGTGTCAAAAGCACGCACGGCTATTGAGTCGTGCGTGCTTTTTTTGCTGCCTTGATCCTATATTCCTATTGACAACATAGGAATATAGGCATATAATTCATCTCGATGAGGTAGGATTTTGTGCCGGACCATCCTGAGCCTCTCTGAATTCGTGTATACGTATGCAGCCGTGCCGTCAGGCACGGTTTGCCATTGGGAACGGAGGATACATATATGAACAGCAACCTGCTTGAAGTCAGCGGCCTGCACGTGAGTGCGGGCGAGAAAGAGATCCTGCACGGCGTGGACCTGACCGTCGGCAAGGATGAGACGCATGTGCTCATGGGGCCGAACGGCACCGGCAAGTCCACGCTTGGCTATGCAATCACCGGCAATCCGGAGTACACGGTCACGGCCGGAAAGATCGTCTTTGACGGCGAGGATATCACACGGCTGCCGGTCAACGAGCGCGCGAAGAAGGGCATTTTTCTGTCGTTTCAGAATCCGCTCGAGGTGCCCGGCGTGACGCTCAGCGCGTTTATCCGCAGTGCGCTCGAGCAGAAGACCGGCAAGCGCATCCGCCTCTGGGACTTCAAAAAGAAGCTTGCCGAGACGATGCAGCTGCTGGCGATGGACGCTTCCTATGCTGAGCGCGACCTGAATGTGGGCTTTTCCGGCGGTGAGAAAAAGAAAGCGGAGATCCTGCAGATGCTCATGCTCGAGCCGAAGCTTGCCATCCTCGACGAGACGGACTCCGGTCTGGACGTCGACGCGGTGCGCACGGTCTCCAAGGGCGTGCAGCTCTATCGTGAGCGCGTGCACGGCTCGTTGCTCATCATCACGCACAGCACCCGCATTCTCGAGGCGCTGACGGTGGACGCCGCGCACATCATGGAGCAGGGCGTCATTGTGAAAAACGGCGATGCATCGCTTGTAGATACCATCAATGAAAACGGCTTTGGCGGCATCCAGGCAGACTGAAAGCGAGGCGATCCGAATGAAGGAAAAAAGTCAGGTCGCGGACATTGACCGCAGTGTCTATGACATCCGCGACAAAGAGGACGATGCCTATCGTATGCAGGAGGGCCTGACGCCGGAGATCATCGACCGGCTCTCGAAGGAAAAGGGCGATCCGGTCTGGATGCAGCAGTTCCGGCTGCAGTCGCTGCAGATCTATAACGAGATGCCGATCCCGGACTGGGGCCCGTCCATCGAGGGGCTGGACATGGATCACATTGCAACATACGTCCGTCCCAAGACCGACATGAAAAGCGACTGGAAGGACGTCCCGCAGGATATTAAAGACACCTTTGAGCGTCTCGGCATCCCGCAGGCGGAGCGCAAATCGCTCGCCGGCGTCGGCGCACAGTACGATTCCGAGCTTGTGTATCACAACGTCCGGGACGAAGTGGCTGCGCAGGGCGTCGTCTATACCGACATGGAGAGCGCGCTCAAGGGCGAGTACGCCGACATGGTGCAAAAGTACTTCATGAAGCTTGTCACGCCGCGCGACCATAAGTTTGCGGCCCTGCATGGCGCGGTCTGGTCCGGCGGCTCGTTCGTGTATGTGCCGAAGGGCGTGCAGGTGTCCATCCCGCTGCAGTCGTACTTCCGTCTGAACGCCAAGGGTGCGGGCCAGTTTGAGCACACGCTCATCATTGTCGATGAGGGCGCGAGTCTGCATTTTATCGAGGGCTGCTCGGCGCCGAAATATAACGTTGCGAACCTCCACGCCGGCTGCGTGGAGCTGTACGTGAAGAAAAACGCCAAGCTGCGCTACTCGACCATCGAGAACTGGTCGAAAAATATGTATAACCTCAATACAAAACGCGCGCTCGTGGAAGAGGGCGGCGTGATCGAGTGGGTTTCCGGCTCGTTCGGGTCTCATGTCGGCTGCCTGTACCCGATGAGCGTGCTCAAAGGCGATAACTCCAAGATGGAATTCACCGGCGTCACGTTTGCCGGCGCGGGGCAGAACCTCGACACCGGTGCGAAGGTCGTGCACATTGGCAGGAACACGAGCTCGTATATGAACACGCGCTCGATCAGCAAGAGCGGCGGCATCAGCACATTCCGCAGCAGCGTCGTGGTGCAGAAGGGCGCCAAGCACGCAAAATCCTCCGTGTCCTGCCAGTCGCTGATGCTCGATTCCGAGTCCCGCTCCGATACCGTCCCGGCCATGGACATCCGCACGAAGGACGCCGCCGTCGGCCACGAGGCCAAGATCGGCAGCATCAGCAACGAGGCGGTGTTTTATCTCATGAGCCGCGGCATGAGCGAGGAGGACGCCCGCGCGCTGATCGTCAGCGGCTTTGCGGACAACGTCTCCAAGGAGCTGCCGCTGGAGTACGCGGTGGAAATGAACAATCTCATTCGTCTCGAGATGAAGGGCAGCATTGGCTGACCCACATTCCGAAAGGAGGGAATATCGTGAATACGAGTGAACAGCTGGTCGTCAACAAACTGCCGACCAGAACGTGGAACCATCTCCAGGTCAACGAAGCGACCATCCCGTGGAATGTGGCCGACACGGCCGATCTCGGGACGGATTCCTATGCAATTACAGCGGAAAATCAGGCGCAGCCGCTGCACATCGACCTGACCGGTGCGGCCGGCTTCAGCCGCAAGCACATCGCGGTCGATGTGGCCGCCGGCGTGCAGGCAACGGCGTATATGGTGCTCGACACACAGGGCAGCTTCGCCGTGGAAACAGCGTTCAAGCTCCACGATGCCGCGTCTCTTCGCCTTGTGCAGGTACTCGGTGCGCAGGACGGTGCGCTGCTCTATGCCAAAACGGACGCGGACTGTGCGCCCGGCGCCGGCGTGGACATGACGCAGATCCTCATGGGTAGGGGCGACCTGTATTCAGACAATGACACGGAGCTTGTCGGCGACGGCAGCCATTATTCGGCGCAGATCGGCTATCTCGGCCGCGGCAGCCAGACGATCGACGTCAACGTCGTCATCAATCACTACGGCAAAAACACCGAGTGCGAGATCGACACGTCCGGCGCGCTCAAGGACGCGGCGAAAAAGGTTTTCCGCGGCACGATCGATTTCAAGACCGGCTCGTCCAACTCCGTCGGCAACGAGAAGGAGACGGTGCTCATGCTCGGCGACGATGTTGTCAACAAGACGGTGCCGCTCATCCTCTGCGCCGAGGAAAATGTCGTCGGCAACCACGGGGCGACCATCGGTGAGCTCGATGACGAGACGCTGTTTTACTTTGAAAGTCGCGGCATCTCCCGCGCTCAGGCCGAAAACATCCTGGCCCGCGCATCGATCGAGCGCTTTGCGCGCACGGTGGACGATGAAGTGCTGCGCGCGCAGATTCTTCAGACGCTGGAGGAGGAACTCAACGATGACGTATGATTATAAGCAGGATTTTCCGATCTTTCAGCACACGAACGTCGCCTATATTGATAACGCGGCCACGGCGCAGCGCCCGCAGTGCGTGCTGGACGCGGTGGCGGATTTCTACCGCTGCCACAATGCCAACCCCCTGCGCGGGCTGTATCCGCTGAGCGTGGAGGCGACCGATATCTATGAGCAGGCGCGCGAGACCGTGCGCGATTTCATCGGGGCACGCTCGGCGCGTGAGATCGTCTTTACCCGCAACACGACCGAGAGCCTGAACCTCGTCGCCTACAGCTACGGCCTGACGCACGTCAAGGCGGGCGATGAGGTGCTCGTGTCTATCATGGAGCACCACAGCGATCTGCTGCCGTGGCAGATGGTCTGCCGCCAGACGGGCGCGGAGCTGAAGTTCATCGAGTGCGCGCCCGACGGCAGTGTGGATCTTCAGCAAATCGAATCGCTCATTACCGAGCGCACGAAGATCGTCGCCATGACGCAGGTGTCGAATGTTCTCGGCCGGAAGTACCCGGTCAAGGAAGTCGCCGCCATGGCGCACAAGAAGGGCGCGGTCATGGTCGTGGACGGCGCGCAGAGCACGCCGCATATGCCGGTGAATGTGCAGGAGTTGGGCGCGGATTTCTTCGCCTTCTCCGGGCACAAGGTCTTTGGCCCCATGGGCATCGGCGGGCTGTACGGCAGGGAGGACCTGCTCGAGGAAATGCCGCCGTTTCTCTCCGGCGGCGAGATGATCGAATCCGTCACGCGCACGGGCGCTGTCTATGCCGAGCTGCCGCATAAATTCGAGGCCGGTACGGTCAATGCCGCCGGCGCGGCCGGTCTGGCTGCCGCCATCCAGTACGTGCAGAGCGTCGGCTTTGACACCATCCAGCAGCGCGAGCACGACCTGACGGCCAACGCCCTCGCGCGCGTGCTGGCCGTGCCGCACGTGCACGTGCTCGGTACGGACCGTCCGGAGGATCACAACGGCATCATCACCTTCACGGTCGACGGCGTGCACCCGCACGACATCAGCGAGATCATGGCGTCCGACGGCGTGAACATCCGCGCCGGCCACCACTGCGCGCAGCCGCTGCTCGCGCACCTCGGTCTGAACGCGACGGCGCGCGCCAGCTTTGCCTTTTATAACACCGATGAGGATGTCGACCGGTTCCTTGAGAGCCTCTCGACCCTGAGGGAGCGTATGGGATATGGAAAATAGAAGCTTCTATAATGAGATCCTGACCGAGCACAACATCCATCCGGAGTTCAAGCACGACATTCCGGACGCGGACATTGAGCTCGCGGGTGTGAACCCGAGCTGCGGCGACAACATCGTCCTCAAGCTCAAGACCGACGGCGATGTCATCACCGATGGCGGCTTTGTCGGCGACGGCTGCGCCATCTCGCAGGCGTCGGCCGATATCATGCTCGGCATGATCGTGGGGCAGAAGAAGGAAAAGGCGCTGGAAATGGGCCGCACCTTCCTGCGCATGATCCACGGCGAGGCGACCGAGGAAGAGATCGAGAGTCTCGAAGAGGCCTCGGCTCTCAAGGACATCGCGCATATGCCCGCGCGTGTGAAATGCGCCATGCTCGGCTGGCGCACGCTTTCGGAGGCGCTGACCGGCAAGGTCGAAGAATAAGCCGTTCCCGCCGCCGGCGGATGCCGATGCGGTGTCTGCCAGCGGCTTTCTGCGCGCTGGAAATCCCCGGTTTGACAGCGCGCGCCTGTGGGATTATGATAAGACATCCTCTTGACGGCAGGTGCTGTGTATGACTGATTTTGAACCCGCTCTTCTGCGGCGCATCCGTGCGCTCGCGGCCGCGCAGCCGCGCGTGCTTGTCGCCATCGACGGCCGCTGCGCCGCCGGAAAGACCACGCTGGCCGCGTCCCTGCAGGCACAGTTGGCGTGCAATGTGTTTCATATGGACGACTTTTTCCTCCGCCCGGAGCAGCGCACGCCCGAGCGCCTGCGTCAGCCTGGCGGCAATGTGGACTTCGAGCGTTTCCTGACTGAGGTGCTCCGTCCGCTGCGCGATGGCGCGCCGGTGACGTATTGCCCTTATGACTGCCGAACGCAGCAGCTGTGCGCGCCGGTTCACGCGGAGGCAAGGCCGGTCAACCTCATCGAGGGGTCCTATTCCTGCCATCCGGCGCTGTGGGATCTTTATGACCTGCACGTGTTCCTCTCGGTCGGCCCGGAGGAGCAGCACCGCCGCATTGCTGCGCGCAATGGTGAAAAAATGCTGCCGATGTTTACAAACGTCTGGATCCCGATGGAGGAGACGTACTTTGCGCGGTTTCAAGTCGCGGAGCGCGCCGACCTTTGCCGGGAAAATTGAATCAGCCTGCGGATGACCGCGCGGGGCTTGTGTCCCGCGCGGTTTTGTGCTACATTAAAAGAACATATACGAAGTGAATTTTCACAGAAAGGCGGGAGCTACATGGATGTTCTGCGTTTCAAACAGGCCAACTGCAAAAACTGCTACAAATGCGTCCGGTTCTGCCCGGTCAAGTCCATCCGCGTCTATCAGGGTCACGCACAGATCATTTCCAGCGACTGCATTCTCTGCGGCAACTGCGTGTCCGTCTGTCCGCAGCACGCCAAGGAGGACATCAGCGACGTCGCGCAGATCCAGGAACTGATCGCGTCCGGCCATCAGGTTGTTGTGAGCGTCGATTCCTCCTACATCGCCTATTTTGATACTCCTGGTTTTGCGGGCATCGCCGAGCCGCTCAAAAAGCTCGGCTTTGCAGCGGCGCACGAGACGGCGGAGGGCGCCTACCTGGTCAAGAAGGAGCTGGAAAAGCTCGCTGCCCAGCCGGGTGATGCGCCAATCATTACGTCCGGCTGTTCGACGATTGTGCTCTATGTGGAAAAGCACCTGCCGGAGGCACTGCCGTATCTGGCCCCGGTGCTCTCACCGATGCAGGCGCATGCCGTGCTGCTGCGCAAGCGCTATCCCGGCGCGACCATTGTCTATGTCAGCCCCTGCATTTCCAAGAAAGAGGAGACGACGCGCTTTGAGAGTGTCGGCGCCGACTATGATATTACGTTCACGGAACTCGAGGACTGGATGCACGAGGCCGGCGTTGCCGTCAACCCCAATGTGCCGGCGGATGAGCCGCTGCTCTCGCGCGGCTACACGATCACGAACGGCGTTCTGCATTCCATGTCGCTCGATTCCGGGCGCGATTATCT
>ULWB01030846.1_pt1 | contig 25851 bp, 18 predicted proteins | sample 1959891 | NCBI WGS metagenome assembly ULWB01 (sample SAMEA4835799, study PRJEB28245) | human gut metagenome | biome: gut microbiome; material: fecal sample | place: Denmark | collected 2008 | reverse complement strand
ATTTATGCCGATTCCACAGAAAGCTTCGCTGTCGTAGCCGGTGAAAAGGCACGTGAAGTGCAACAACAAATGGCAGTGCAATTAAAAAGGCTATAAGCACTGAGCAACCATGTTTTATATTTGACAGCCGTCTGGGAATCCAAATCCGGACGGCTGACTTTTATAAGTCCCCATCCATATTTACACACCCTTTCCTACACGTCTTGACTACGGGGAAAGGTGGCTTAAATCGGGCTTGCCGTTTATTTTATTATCTCAAAATATGGTGTAATTCGATTTTTTTTGCGAAATTTGCAAAATTAGTAATGACAATAACTAAAGACCATGGAATTTACCGCTAAGCAGATAGCAGAATTCATACAGGGTTCAGTTGAGGGAAATGAAAACGCATCGGTACATACTTTTGCCAAAATAGAGGAAGGTATACCGGGAGCCATATCGTTTCTGTCCAATCCTAAATACACTCATTATCTCTATGACACACAGTCCAGTATTGTATTGGTGGACCGGAATCTTGAATTAGAAAAAGAAACCCAAGCCACGCTGATTCGTGTGGACAATGCATACGAGGCCGTAGCCAAATTATTGGCTTTGTATGAGATGAGCAAGCCCAAGAAAAAAGGCATTGATTCATTGGCATATATCGCACCTACGGCTCAAATCGACGGAGACTGTTACATTGCCCCTTTTGCTTATATCGGTGAAAACGTGCATATCGGTAAAGGTACACAAATATATCCCCATACCACCGTGTACGATAATGCTTCGGTGGGCGAAGACTGTGTACTGTATTCCAATGTTTCGGTATATCACGATTGTAAAATCGGCAATCGGGTCATTTTGCATGCGGGCTGCGTAATCGGTGCGGACGGCTTCGGTTTTGCACCGACCGAGAACGGCTATGACAAAATTCCGCAAATCGGAATCGTAACCATAGAAGACGACGTGGAAATCGGTGCCAATACTTGTGTGGACCGTTCTACAATGGGATCCACGTTCGTACGCCGAGGAGTCAAGTTGGATAATCTGGTCCAAATTGCCCATAACGTAGAAGTCGGGGAAAATACGGTGATGTCAGCCCAAGTAGGCGTGGCCGGTTCTACTAAAATCGGGAAATGGTGCATGTTCGGCGGCCAAGTGGGTATCGCAGGGCATGCGGTCATCGGTGATGAAGTCAAATCCGGTGCCCAAGCCGGTATTGCCGGGAGCATACGCAAGGGACACGTTACCGTACAAGGTTCTCCTGCCATCGAAGCTAAAAATTTTGCACGTTCAAGTGTTGTGTACAAAAAACTGCCTGAGATGTATGCGGATGTGAACCATTTGAAAAAAGAAATAGAAGAATTAAAAGAAATACTGAATAAGAAGAAATAAAGAGCTATGCTGAAACAGAAAACATTGCAAGGAAGTTTTTCTTTGTGCGGCAAAGGATTGCATACAGGTCTGAATCTGACCGTTACATTCAATCCTGCTCCCGAAAACCACGGATATAAAATACAACGAATCGACCTGGACGGACGTCCCATTATTGACGCCGTAGCCGAAAATGTGGTAGAAACCACACGCGGCACCGTCTTGGGACGAGGAGAAGCCCGTTGCAGTACAGTAGAACATGCCTTAGCTGCTTTATACGCCATGGGAGTGGACAATTGCCTTTTGCAAGTCAACGGCCCTGAAGTTCCCATTCTGGATGGAAGCGCGGAAATTTACGTGGAGAACATCAAACGTGTAGGCATAGCCGAACAGAACGCAGTCAAAGACTACTATATCATCCGTAAAAAGTTAGAAGTCAAAGACGAGGAAACCGGTTCTTGCATTACAATCCTACCGGATGAACAATTCAGCATCACGGCGATGATTTCATTCAATTCCAAAGTGCTTTCCAGCCAATTTGCCACTTTGGACAACATGGAGAATTTCGAATCTGAAATCGCCCCGAGCCGTACTTTCGTTTTCGTTCGTGAAGTAGAACAACTGATGGCTGCCGGTCTCATCAAAGGCGGAGACTTGGACAACGCGATCGTGATTTATGAGAATGAGATGTCTCAAGAAAAGTTGGACAAATTGGCCGACAGTATCGGAGTTCCCCATCATGATGCCACAGAAAAAGGATATTTGAACCACAAGCCTCTGGTATGGGAAAACGAACCGGCACGCCACAAACTACTCGACATTATCGGCGACATGGCACTGATTGGCAAGCCCATCAAAGGGCGTATCATCGCTACCCGTCCCGGACATACCATCAATAACAAGTTTGCCCGCTTGATCCGCAAAGAAATTCGGGCGCATGAAATACAGGCTCCAGGCTACGATTGTAACGAACCGCCGGTAATGGATGTCAATCGTATCCGCGAGCTTCTCCCCCACCGTTATCCCATGCAACTTGTGGATAAGGTCATAGAACTCGGGCCTACGACCATCGTAGCCGTTAAAAACGTAACAAGCAACGAACCGTTCTTCACCGGACATTTCCCACAGGAACCGGTCATGCCCGGTGTGCTGCAAATCGAAGCCATGGCTCAAGCAGGCGGTCTTTTAGTGTTGAATTCGGTAGATGAACCGGAACGTTGGAGCACCTACTTCTTACGCATAGACCAAGTGAAATTCCGCCAAAAAGTGGTTCCGGGGGACACACTCCTTTTTAAAGTAGAACTGTTGGCTCCGGTACGTCATGGCATTTCGTCCATGCGTGGTTATGTGTTTGTGGGAGAAAGCATTGTGACCGAAGCTACGTTTACTGCACAAATCGTAAAAAACAAGTAAGATAGAATTTATGAGCAAAATAAGTCCTTTGGCTTTCATAGATCCGGAAGCTAAAATCGGTGAAAATTGCGAAATCGGCCCGTTTTGTTTCATTGACAAGAACGTGGAAATAGGCGACAATAACGTGTTGATGAACAGTGTAAGCGTACTATACGGAGCACGCATCGGCAACGGCAATGTCATTTTTCCGGGAGCTGTCATCAGTGCCGTGCCTCAAGATTTGAAATTCCGGGGAGAAGAAACCACAGCCGAAGTCGGTGACAATAACAAAATCCGTGAGAACGTAACAATCAACCGTGGTACGGCGGCAAAAGGCAAAACCTGCGTAGGCAGTGGTAATTTGCTGATGGAAAGCGTACATGTAGCCCACGATGCTTTTGTAGGAAACGATTGTATCATCGGCAACGGTACCAAACTGGCCGGTGAAATCATCATCGACGACCACGCCATCATCAGTGCCAACGTACTGATGCACCAATTCTGCCGTGTGGGTGGATATACGATGGTAGGCGGAGGTACGCGTTTCAGCCAAGACATTCCACCTTATACTATATGTGCACGCGAGCCGGTTGCCTATTGCGGTCTGAATCTTGTCGGATTACGACGGAGAGGCTTTAGCAACGAACTGATAGAAAACATACATAATGCTTACCGCATTATTTACCAGGGGGGCGTACCTTTGAACGAAGCTTTGCAAAAAGTACGGGAAGAAGTGCCTGCCAGTCCGGAAATAGACTATATCATCGAGTTCATCGAAAACTCCAAAAGAGGATTTGTCCACTAAATATCATAAAAAGCCATGGTATACCGTTTTACCATTATCTCTAATGAAGTAGAAGATTTTATCAGAGAAATCAAAATAGATGCCGAGGCCACTTTTTACGACCTGCATCAGGCCATATTGTCTTCGTGCCACTATGCAGACAATGTGCCTACTTCTTTTTTCATCTGTAACCAAGAGTGGGAACAAGAACAGGAGATTCTGTTGGAAGACATGGGCACAAGCCGCTCGGACGAAGACCTGTATTTGATGAAAAAGACACGGCTCAACGAGCTGTTGGAAGACGAAAAACAACGTATGGTCTATGTTTTCGACCCGTTAGACAACCGTATGTTTTTCATTGAGCTGACTGAAATTAGTTTCAGAAAGACGCAGGAACAGCCGGTATGTAGCCGAAGCCATGGCGAAGCTCCGCAACAATCCATGGGTTTGGAAGAGTTCCTGAATAAGGAGACCACCAAACCCTCGGAAGATTTAAACGAAGATTTCTACGGAAGCGAGAGCTTCGACACAGAAGAATTCGACCCGGAAGGATTCGAGATCAGCGAAGGTAACCCTTATCATTGATTCATGAAGCCCCGACTTGTCGTATTGATAGGACCTACGGGAGTGGGCAAAACAGAACTCAGCCTTTCGTTGGCTGAGTTTCTTCATACTCCTATTATCAACGCGGATTCACGGCAACTATTCCGTGACCTGCCTATCGGAACCGCAGCACCAACTGAAGCGCAACAACAGCGTGTCAGACATTATTTCGTCGGCACACTCGGGCTAACGGACTATTATAGTGCGGCACAATACGAAACAGACGTACTTCGTTTGTTGGACGGCCTCTACTCCCAACATCCATACGCCCTACTGACAGGTGGAAGCATGATGTACATCGACGCGGTTTGCAAGGGTATCGACGACATTCCTACCGTAGACGAAGAAACCCGCCGCCTTATGTTGGAAAGATACGAAGAAGTGGGGTTGGAACAACTTTGCAAAGAGCTGAAACTGCTCGATCCGGAATACTACAACCTCGTAGACCACAAAAATCCCAAACGTGTCATTCACGCATTGGAGATATGCTACATGACGGGGAAACCTTATTCAAGCTTTCGCACCAACCAACCCAAGGCACGTCCGTTCGACATCCTTAAAATCGGATTAAGACGGGAACGGGAAGAACTATACGAACGTATCAACCGGCGCGTGGACCAAATGATAACAGACGGATTAGTGGAAGAGGCACGGAAAGTCATAGCCTATAGGCATACCAACGCCCTCAATACCGTAGGATATAAGGAAATATTCAAATACATAGACGGTTCCTGGACTTTGGAAACATCTGTGGAGAAAATCAAACAAAACACCCGCATTTACTCACGCAAGCAAATGACATGGTTCCGCCGCGACGAAAGCATTCATTGGTTTCATCCGGATGAAACGGAAGCCATAAAAAAACTCATGGAAAAAGAGATTATGCCATAAACTTTTTCTAAATTTGCTCCTATTAAACATCATTCAACCTACATAAGTCAAATCACATGAGTCGCATTCTTCAAAAGACAATCCATTGGTTGAAAAAGGCCGGAAGGGGATTCACCAACCTCTATCGAGGCCCTTGGTACAAGAAAACCGTGGTATGGGCCACCACCTGTGTCCTATCGGTTATTTTACTTCTCATTGCCGTTGACCTCAACTTTCTCTACCTGTTCGGGAAATCTCCCGGATTTAAAGACATTAAAAACCCGGTCACTAATGAAGCATCCGAGATATACAGTGCCGACAGTGTACTTATCGGCCGTTTTTTCAGCGAGAACCGAACTCCGGTCGAGTACGAAGATATCTCCCCCATTATCATCCAGACCCTCATCGATACTGAAGACGAACGTTTTTACCGCCACCATGGCATAGATTTTCAAGGACTTTTTGCAGCGGTAAAAGACATCGCAAGCGGACGTGCCCGCGGTGCCAGTACCATCACCCAACAACTGGCCAAAAACCTGTTCCGAGTACGTACACAATACTCTACCGGACTGCTCGGCAAAATTCCCGGGGTGAAAATCCTGGTCATGAAAGCCAAAGAATGGATTGTAGCCGTTAAGTTGGAAATGATATTCAGTAAAGAAGAAATACTCACCATGTATTTCAACACCGTGGACTTCGGCAGTAATTCATTCGGCATCAAGACAGCATGCCGCACCTACTTCAACACGACTCCCGACCAACTGACCTACGAACAAGCCGCCACACTGGTAGGCTTATTGAAGGCGACATCCAGCTATAACCCGAAGCTCAATCCCAAGAACAGTACCAAACGACGTAATGTGGTACTGACCAATTTGTATGACCACGGGCATATGGTCATCAATGGACACAAAGCCACCCGTGCACAACTGGACTCTCTCATGGCATTACCTATGATAGTCAGCCCGCGCAAGGAAGAAAGCAGTTATGACGGTATCGCACCTTACTTCCGTGCGACCCTGCCGGAGTACATCGACATGCTGTGCAAGAAAGGCGCGATAGCCGGCATAGATGAAGAAAACAAATTAGACCTCTATGCCGACGGTCTGAAGATATACACCACATTGGACACCCGTATGCAAAAATACGCGGAAGAGGCTGCCATCCAACAAATGGAGGTACTCCAACAACGTTTCAAGCAACATTGGGGCAACACAAACCCGTGGCAAGACGAAAGACACCGGGAGATTCCAAACTTTATCGAGGACTTAGCTAAAAAAACGACAGCATACAAATATCTCGAAACCCGTTTCCCCGACCAACCGGACTCCATCGCTTACTATCTGAATCTGCCCCACAAGGTCAAGGTATTCAGTTACGACGGTCCGAAAGAAGAAGAGATGAGCACCATGGACTCCATCCGTTATATGGTCAAATTCCTACATTGCGGTTTCGTAGCCATAGAACCGGACAGCCGCCAAGTCAAGGCATGGGTGGGCGACATCGACTTTGGATCGTGGAAATACGACAAGGTCACCGCCATGCGCCAACCCGGTTCAACCTTCAAACTCTTTGTATATGCAGAAGCGATGAACCAAGGACTGACCCCCTGCGACACCCGTATCGACGAATGGCAACAGTACCCGGACACGGTAAACGGCAAACCTACCAAATGGACACCCCATAATGCCAACGGCACCTTCTCGGGAGCGGCGATGCCACTTAAATCGGCTTTCGCACAGAGTATCAATAGCGTGGCAGTCAAATTAGGTTATGAACTGGGCATCCACAACGTGGCACAGACCGCACATGCCATGGGGATCGAATCGCCGCTGCACGAAACTCCGTCGCTGAGCTTAGGTTCCTCCGATGTCAATCTGTTGGAACTGGTCAACGGCTACTGCACGGTCATTGACGACGGCAAGATGAATCCGCCCATTCTTATTACTAAAATTCTCGACCGCGACGGCAACATCATCTATGCAGCAGAACAGGAAGAGCAACAGGCAATCCCATACCGTTCCGCCTTCTTTATGCAGCGGCTTTTGCGGGGAGGCCTGACTGAGCCGGGCGGAACTACGGCTGCCCTGTGGAGCTACATCCACCCGGTACTGAAATACACCGATTTTGGAGGTAAAACCGGTACATCCAACAACCATTCCGATGCCTGGTTCGTGGGCGTAACGCCCAAGTTAGTCGCAGGAGGATGGGTCGGAGGAGAATACCGGAGCATACACTTCCGTACCGGAGCCTTAGGACAAGGCAGCCGGACGGCCTTGCCCATATTCGGCAACTTCATCCAAAAGGTTCTGTTGGACGACCGCTTCGCCCAATACCGTGCCAAGTTCCCGAAACAACCGCTCGAAGACATAGACCCCACCACGTACACATGTGAAAGCTATTACGCGCCACAAGAACCGGATTCGATCACGGCATCCTCAGATTCATTGGGCATAGCCCTTCCGGGGGATTCTTTACGCAACGACTCCTTGACACCATAGCCCCAAAGACTTGAAAGAAGAACTCGAAATAGACCTTCAGAATTCTGAATTCCAGAACACGCTGAAACTCATACAGTTTACCCGCAACTCGCTTTTCCTCACAGGCAAAGCCGGTACGGGTAAGTCCACTTTGCTGAAATATATCTGTAGCCACACACGGAAGAAGCACGTGGTATTGGCACCGACCGGCATAGCAGCCATCAATGCCGGAGGCAGCACCCTGCACAGCTTTTTCAAGCTCCCTTTTCATCCGCTCCTGCCCGATGACCCACGATTCAGTTTCCGCAAACTGAAAGAGTTCCTGAAATACAATTCTGCCCACCAAAAGTTAGTGCGTGAAACAGAACTGATCATTATCGATGAAATCTCAATGGTACGGGCGGACATCATCGACTTCATCGACCGTATCCTGCGCCTCTACAGCCGTAACCTCCGTGAACCGTTCGGCGGAAAGCAGCTATTGCTTGTCGGGGACATATTCCAACTGGAACCGGTTGTCAAAGCGGACGAACGCGAAATCCTGAACCGTTACTACCCTACGCCTTATTTCTTCTCGGCCAAGGTGTTCCAGGAAATGAGACTGGTCTCCATAGAACTAAAGAAAGTGTACCGCCAAAAAGATGCCGCTTTCATCGCCGTACTCGACCATATCCGTACCAACCAAGCCGGAAATGCTGACTTGCAACTGCTCAACAGCCGTTGGAACCGGACGAACGACGACAAGCTGAGCCATGGACTGAATATCACCTTAGCCACCCGGAGGGACAACGTAGATTTCATCAACCGCCGGAAACTATCCGAGATAGACACCCAAAGCACACTCTTTAAAGGCGAAATACAAGGTGAATTCCCGGAAAGTTCACTCCCCACGCTGATGGAACTGGAACTTAAACCCGGCGCACAAGTCATTTTCGTCAAAAACGACCAAGACAAACGTTGGGTAAACGGAACTTTGGGTACCGTTTCGGCCATAGACGAGAAAAACGGCCATATCTACGTCATCACGGAAGACGGAACCGAAATGGAAGTCACCCGCGAGATATGGAGCAACGTGCGCTACACTTACAACGAACAAGAAAAAAAGATAGAAGAGGAAGAACTCGGCATCTTCCGGCAGTTCCCCTTGCGGTTAGCTTGGGCCATCACCATCCATAAGAGCCAAGGACTGACTTTCCGTAAAGTGACCATTGATTTCACCGGCGGTGTCTTCGCCGGAGGACAGGTATATGTAGCCTTGAGCCGTTGTACCTCATTGGAAGGTATATGCCTGAAAAAGGAAATATCCCGTTCGGATATTTTCGTCAAGCCCGAAATCATCAGGTTCGCCCAACAATTCAATGACGAAAAGGCTATCGAACAGGCCATGAAGAAAGCCAAAGCCGACATCGAATACCAAGCCTGCGTGCAGGCGTTCGACCGCGATGACTTCCGCGAAAGCCTCGACCACTTCTTCACAGCCATACACAGCCGGTACGACATCGAAAAACCGGCTATCAAACGGTTCATCTGCAGCAAGCTCAATATCATCAGCCGTCTCAAACGCGAGAACGAACAGTTGAAACGACAAATGACAGCCCAACGCAAGCAGATGCAGCAGTACGCCCATGAGTATTACGAACTGGGCAACGCTTCCATCCTTCAAGCCCACAATCTGCGAGCCGCTTTAGCCAATTACGATAAGGCCCTGTCGCTCGACCCGTCGCATGTAGACGCATGGATACGCAAAGGCGTCACATTGCAAGACCATGGGGAATACGAAGATGCACTCCAATGCTTCAACAGAGCCGCCGAACTCAGCACGGCCAATTTCAAAGTACACTACAACAGAGGGAAGAACCACTTGCTTTGCGAACGTACCGAACAGGCTGTCGCCGATTTCGACAAGGCAGTTTCCCTTAAACCCGAACACGCTAAAGCCCACGAACTTTTCGGAGACGCCCTGTCCCGTTCCGGCAAGGAAGAAGAAGCAGCCATCCATTGGGCCATTGCAGAAACGCTTCGGGAAAAGCGCAAGGGGCGTTAATCTTAGTTAATAAGCAGCCGGTTTACGCACACAAATAAAGCTATTTTCGTACATTTGACTGTTTATTAACCTATTCATTCCAACATGAGAAAAAACCTAAAGACAGTGTTAGGCATTTGCCTTGTGTGTGCCGGTACATTCGCAAGCACCACAACCCTCCAAGCAAAGAAGAAAGTGGCTTACCTTTTTACCTATTTTACAGGTAATGCTCCCGAACAGGAACAAATCTGTTATGCCATCAGTACGGACGGGTTCAGCTATACTCCGTTGAATGACGGTAACCCCGTCATTTCCTCCGACACGATTTCTCTAAAAAAAGGCGTACGCGATCCTCATATCCTGAGAGGTGAAGACGGCTACTTTTACATGGTAGTCACCGACATGCGTTCCAGTCAAGGATGGACTTCCAACCGGGGTATCGTACTGATGCGCAGCAAAGACATGGTCAACTGGACGCACCATACCGTCAATTTCCCCGAAAAATATGCAGGCACGATGTTCGCTAACGTCATCCGCGTATGGGCACCGCAAACCATCTACGACAAAAAGGCAAAAAAATATATGGTGTACTTTTCTATCCTGACCGATGACGGACAGTGCCCCTACGACAAGGTCTTTTGGGCCTATGCCAATGAAGATTTCAGCGACCTTGAAGGGGAACCCAAAGTCCTGTTCGACTACAAGAAACCGTCCATCGACACGGATATCGTGCAAGATGACAATGGAACTTATCACATCTTTTTCAAAACCGAAGGCGAGCAGAAAAAAGGCATCCGCCAATATTTGGCCAAAGACCTGCACAATCCGGCAGAATGGGAACTGTTGCCCGGCACGTTCGAAGATACAGACAAAGCAGTGGAAGGTTCCGGCGTGTTCCAACGGATAGAAGGAGATTGGGTATTGATGTACGACTGCTACATGAACGGGCACTACCAGTTCTGCACCAGCAAAGACCTGATGAAGTTCAAACGCGTACAGGATACGGCCACGCAGGGCGCATTCACTCCGCGCCACGGCACGGTCATCGCCATCACCAAGAAAGAGCTGAAACGCCTGCAAAAAGCTTTCCCAAACACGAAATAAACAAAAGACCAACCCATTATTTTTTTTAAAAACCTATTAGTAAATAATGAAAACGCAACTATTAACCTTTGCACTGGCTCTCACATTAAGTCAGACCGCCATTGCTAAAAACACGACCCAGAAGATTGACAAAGTGACCTCGTCCGTCACCGTGAGTGAGGACGTGGACTACATCATCACCGGGACGACACCTTTCAGCACAACCGGAAGCATCAACATCACCAACACGGAACATGCCGTCGTAATCTTGGAGAACCTACGTCCAAGCGAAGCTCTCAGCTACCTGTCTTACATCAAGATTAATGGGGAGCCAGCCATTAACGACGAAAACTGCCAAGTGAAGATGTACGCCCACGGAGCCATCATCCTGCCTTACGACAAAGACTTCAAGCCTCTGACCGTGTATTCCGAACCTGATTTCGGAGGAGAGTCCGTCAACGATTTCGGACTGGAAAACTCCGGGGGCTACATGAATACCCTCACCACAGCCAAACTCAACAACCGCATCCGGAGCTTCAAGCTGAAGAGGGGTTACATGGTGACTTTCTCCAACAACCCCTCAGGACGGGGATACAGCCGCTGCTTCATCGCCGACCAAGAGGACTTGGAAATAGCTTCACTGCCTTTGGAACTCGACCACAGGATTTCTTCCTACCGTGTGTTCAAGTGGCATAATTTCCAGAAAAAGGGCATTGCCAGTGATGCAAGTGAAGAAATCATCAACGCCCTCAAGGTCACCTGGTGCTATGACTGGGGGCAGGGCAATGCAAGCCGCGAGCCGGACTGTGAATGGGTACCTCATCACATTTACGAAGATTGGCCGTCCGTCCCGACTTGCGGTGGCGTGACCCAATCCTGTCACATGCAGACCAACAACGAACCGGGCAACAGTGCCGACGATCATCCGCAAAGCGTGGAAACCGTACTCAACAACTGGGAAAACCTTATGGCCACCGGTATGCGCCTGTGTTCCCCTTCGTCACATGACGGAAGCCTCTCATGGTTAGAACAGTTCATGGCAGAAATAGATAAGCGCGGTTGGCGTTGCGACATCCTCGACATGCACTGCTATTGGCCCGAATGGAACCTGAACAACGCCCTGAAAGATTATTATAACAAATACAAACGTCCTATCTGGGTGTCCGAGTTCGTCTGGGGAGCTTCATGGAACAACAACGGCATCTTCGCCACCGACCGTTCTTTCTCGAAGGAAAACCAACAGAAAAACTACGACGTAATGAGCAAGGTGCTCACTAACTGGAACAGTTTCGACTATGTGGAACGATATGCCTATTGGAACAGTGAAGCCGATTGCTCCAAACTTTACAAGTATGGAAAGGAAGGCAATCCTTCCGAAATTTCCATCCTTGGCAAATGGTACGGCGAAATGAAATCCGGAATGGGTTACAAAAAGTCATACGATTACGTACCCAAAGTAGTGTATAGCACGCCCTCTGGAATGAGTTTGGAATATACCGAACGCACGCGCAAGTTGGCCATCAATTGGGAATATAAGAACAATATGGGCTTCACCGATTCCACTCTTCTGGAAGTTCGCATAGACGGAGGCGAATGGCAGACCCTTCAAAAATATGAAGGTCCGGACAAGACATCTTATACCTACAACGAGGTTTTCCCCGAAGATTTCAAACGGGGCACTTACACGTACCGGGTACGCAACTTCGACATGGATGGTAACGTGCGTTCTACGGACGAGGTACAGCTCTCGTTGGTGGCAGCTAAGGGCGAAGCGGGCTTCCAGTACGGCACATTGGAAATCAGCGATACGGAAGAGTTCAATACGGAATTCGATGCCATCGGTGAAGATGAAAAACCGGCTGTTTTTGCAGGCTTGCTTTCCTATAACGATTCAAAGGTAGTACCGGTCAATACAGTAGTCAGCGTGTTGAGCGACAAATTCTCTTTTTGGGCCTTCCCTTGGAACGAGGGAGACTATGAGCAAACTATCACGGAACCGGAAACCATGGATTTCATGGTACTGCGCAAGGGTGCCCACCAAATCGGCGGCATCACGATGGAAGTGGGAGAAAGTGCCAACAAAATCAAGAACGACACCACATGGATCAGTTTTGCCACCCCATTCCCCGAAGGGGTCACACCGGTGGTCATTGCCAATGTGTTGTCACGCTATAAGGCATATCCCTACGTAGTCAAGGTTTGGGACATCACAAACAAAGGTTTCGCCGTCAAACTGGCCCGTCAAGCCGCTGTGGACGAAACAACCAACACTTTTGCCGGACAAGACATCTTTTACGTGGCAGCCACGCCGGGAACCGCCAAGATGGATGACGGCAAAATATTGACCGTAGGCCGCAGCACGGAAGACAAAGTGGACGGACGGCGTGCCCGTGATGTCAATTTTGTCGATGAGTCCGGCAACGCCGTGGCCTTGTTCAACCCTGTCATGCTGTTTGGCCCCCAGACCAACAACTATGATTGTGCCTCCGTATACCGGATTAGCAGTGACCTCACGGATGAAGACAACGTGGACGTTGAGAACGTGCCCGCTACCACGGGTGTGAAAATCATCCGCCAAAAGGACAAGACCAACGAAACAATCAAAGAAATAGACAACGCCACCAACAATGGCGATTTCATGGGTTGGATAGCCATCAGTACTCCAAAGGAGGGTGAATCAAGTATCCAAGGCACGATTGCAACCGCCCCGTTCAAAGTTTCCGTACGCGATGGCCATGTCATCGTAGACGGTACTGACAATTACCGGATTTACGCCATCAGCGGCCAACAGGTATCCCGTACGGTACGCCTTTCAAGAGGCATTTATGTGGTAAAAGCCGGAAACCATTCTGTCAAGGTCATGGTTCCATAACCTTCCACAAGGATTTCCGCAAGGCATTCAACGGCATTACTATAATATCAACAGTTCGCCCCCGAACGGCATATCCGGCCATTCGGGGGCGAATTGTTTTTCCGATTTATATTGACATTCCACGAAACGACAACACCTTTTAAAAGGAAATACAATCAGCTATGAAATAATGGTTTATGGGCATAAAGAAATTAGCATTCCGTTCTGCGCCAAACGATTTTCGGCTTTCAGCCAAACGAAAGGGAGCTTTCCTACATCCTTACATGCTGAAACCCACAGGACACATTTCCATGTCTAAAGTGCCATAAAAAAGGGGCACCTTCTCACGAAGACACCCCTCCATAATTAATTTAATTTCAACATAATAATATGAAAGAATTCATATCATTATAACGGACGGATTACGTAAGTAAAGTTGTAATCCTGATAAGGCATGCGGTACTGTTCGAGCGGAATAGCCCCCCAACTGTTCACACAAGCCAATCCACGTTGACGCGCAGCCAACTTGACCACACTGAAATCACGGGGTGTCAAGTCGCCGGAATGGCTCTGGTGGGCATTCTTATCCCAACCGTCATCCAAATCCGAAGCCAGATAGTTCAACGTGCTGCATTCCATCGGAGCGAAAGAATAGAACTCCAATCCCTTGCCGTTCTCATCCTTCACCTGCCAATAGCGCACCTCGGTCTTGTTTCCGCTTTCCTGCGGACGCACATAGCCCCAATACTGGTCGGCCACCTTCGCATCGTACACACCTAAACGGTCTCCGTGGTTACGGTCGATGTAATTCTCACCCGGTCCCTTTCCGTAATAGGTCAGCATATTATAGGCTTTCGGCATAACCAACTGCATACCGTAACGCATCAGCTCCGGCTTGTGCTTGGCATCCTTGTTTACCGTCATGGCCTCGTTGACCATCAATTCACCAACCGGAGTCAACGTATAAGTCATCGTCAACGTAGCCTCTACCGACGGCATTTCATATACCACTTCTACACCCTTTTCGGCTTTGCTTTCGTCTTCCACCACCTTGAACGACTTCATCTTCATTTCAGGGTTCTTCCAAGCATGCAACTTACGTTGTGCACCTGCCCCATAGTCGTTATCGGTCGGCGCACGCCAGAAATCGGGCGTAATGGCATAGCCTTCTTCCAACATGGGCTTCCCGTCCACGTCAAGGTAATCAATCCAACCGTTCCAATGATTGAAAGTAACGGAAGTGCGGCCTGCCGTCAAAGTAACCCATGCCGACTTTTCTTCTTTTTCCACCTTTCCGGCATCATGTTTCCCGGGAGTAGCAGCCAACACAGTTTCCATCGTCGGGAACTCATACGGGTTCACCACGAACTGTTCGCGTGCCACGGCATAACCGGCATCAAGCATCGGTTCTGCTTTCTTCAGCACGAAGTCAAGGTTCAACACCACTTCGCCTTTCACGTCCGCAGGCAGGCTGTAGCCATCCAGTTTTACCACACGTTTCTGCTGTGCCGGCACATCAAGCGTATTCCGCCCGTTGGCCAATACCTTTCCTTCCGCCTCCAACGTCCAATGCAATTCCACATCATCGAGCGACTTGAAGAAATTCTCATTGTAAACCTCTACCTCACCGGCTTTCAAATCTTTGGCCGTAGCCCAAATGCTTTGGTAGTAATAGCGTACCTCATTGGCATGTGGATTCGGTTTACGGTCAGGATTGACAATACCGTTGTTATTGAAATTATGGTCACTGGTGGGATAACGTCCGAAGTCGCCCCCGTAAGCGTATATCGTCTTACCCTGCTTGTTCTTCACACGCAAGCCTTGGTCCACGAAGTCCCAGATGAAACCACCCTGATACTTCGGGTATTTGCGTATCATGTCCCAATATTCCTTGAATCCCCCCATGGAGTTACCCATGGCATGAGCGTATTCGCACTGTATGAGCGGACGGGGATTATCGCCTTTCGAATACCATTCACAGCCACCGTAATCGTAATACATCGGACAGAAAATATCTGTCTTGCCGTTCTGTCCGGCCTGTTCGTACTGGCACGGACGGCTTGGGTCGTAAGCCTTCACCAAATCATAGGCCTTCTCGAAGTTGGGACCATAACCAGCCTCGTTACCCAAGCTCCAGAATATGATGGAAGGATGGTTCTTGTAAATCTTGATATTGCTTTCGTTACGCTCCAAATGTGCCTTCTCATAAGTCGGCTCCTTGGCCAAAGTCTTGTCGCCATAGCCCATTCCGTGGCTTTCGATATTGGCTTCGGCCACCATATAGATACCGTAGATGTCGCAAAGTTCATACCAACGGGGATCGTCGGGATAATGACAGGTACGCACGGCATTGATGTTCAGTTCCTTCATCAAACGGATATCTTCCAACATGCGGTCCATCGACACCACATAGCCCGTCACCGGATCGAGTTCGTGACGGTTGGCTCCTTTGAACAACACTGGCTGCCCGTTCACCAACACCTGGGCGTTCTTGATTTCCACTTTGCGGAAACCTACGCGCTGCGGCACAACCTCGGCCACCTGCTTGCCGTCCATCAAGGTAGTATATAAAGTATAGAGGTTCGGCGTCTCGGCAGTCCACTTCAAAGGATTTTTGATATCGAAGTTTACTTTTACTTCACCGTTTCCTCCGACTTTAGCCGTCTGTGCAGCCACTTCTTTTCCCTCCTTGTCTTTCAGAGAGAACATCACGGTCTCACCCTTGGCCCTGACGGCATTCAGTTTCACCTCCAGCGTCCCGTCCTGGTAATTGTTCACCAAATCAGGCGTAATGAATAAGTCGGCAATGTGAGCCTCCGGACGAGCATAGAGATACACTTCACGGGCAATTCCCGTAAAACGCCAGAAGTCCTGGTCTTCAAGATATGAACCGTCGCACCAACGCATCACCTGCATGGCAATCAGGTTCTCCTTGCCCGGCGTGAGGTACTTCGTCAGGTCGAATTCCGCCGACACTTTGCTGTCTTCACTGTATCCCACGAACTTGCCATTCACCCATACCATCAGGTTGGACGTAGCCGAACCCACGTGCAAGTAAATCCGCTCACCTTTCCAATCGGTAGGCACGGTCACCATCTTACGGTATGAACCCGTATAATTGTTACGCTCTTCCACAAAAGGCGGTTCGGGTCTGAATTGTGTTCTCCATGGATAACCATTGTTGCTGTAAATGGCATCTCCGTAACCATTCAACTCCAAAATGCCGGGTACGGGAAAGTCCGTCCACTGCGAATCATCGTACTTCAGGGAATAGAAGTCGCGAGGGGCTTTGTCGTGGTCATTGGAAAAATTGAATTTCCACTTGCCTTCCAACGACAGGTAACGTTCCGACCGGGCTTTTTGGTCAGCCTTTGCCAGATTCTCTGTCTCGTACGCGAAAAACGCCGCACGCGGAGCCATGGTATTTACTTCGTTCACCTCGGGATCCAACCACCAAGGTTTGTCTTTTTGCGCACTAGCCGAGAGAGCGGCCAGACAAGCACAAGAAAACATCAATTGTCTAAACATGGTACATTTTTTTATTGCGTCACAGACGCGGTTAGTTAATCATTTAGAAACTGCCTACAAAGATACTTCTTTTGTTCTATTTTCATACTAAAATACAAAGTTTTTGCTAAAATATTACGTGTTCGCATCAAGATTTATTAACTTTGGAGGGTAAAACCTAATCATTAGTGGAAAAAACAACTAAAATATCATGAATACTGATTTTTCACAACCGTTCAATCCAGAGGCTTACGCGCCATCCGCCAAGACGGACACACGGTTCCGGTGTTGCGTGGAGAAAGGGATGCCGTGGCTCTATGGCATCATCTTTCCTGTCATTCTCGGCCTTTGTCTGTACACTTACGAGAAAGAAACCCTTTTCCGGATACAAGAACTCAACCTCTTCTTGCCGGACAGTACTTTCTATCATACACTCGCGGCATATCCGGGCGGCACATTGCAATGGGCATCCTGTTTCCTCACCCAGTTCTTTTATTATCCGGCTGTGGGGACAGCCTTTCTCGCAGCCGTTTGGATCTGCATTTGCTTCGTCATGCGCTCGGCCTTCCGGCTGTCCCCCTCGTGGAGCTTTCTTCCCGCTTTGGTTCCGGCAGCCCTGTTGGCCGGTATCGTGGAGATGGGTTATTTCATTTACTACATCAAATTACAAGGTTATTTCTTCACGGCCTCCCTTGGCATATTGGCGGCCCTGTCAGCCGTATGGGTTTTCAGCCGTACAGCTCACCGGCGTCCATATTGGGGTTATGCGTGGCTGACCGTATGGCTCCTCGCCGGTTATCCTTTATTCGGGGCATACGCATTGGCCGGCACGGCCTACATGTTGGCGCTCTGTTGGCGTATGCCGGGCACATTATATAAGCACCGTGTCATCCCTACGGCATGGGGACTGTTGCTGCTCGCCGGAGTGCCCCTTGCGGCATGGCATTTTTATAGCCAAACGGCCATCAGCGAAATCTACACGGCCGCCTTGCCAAGTTTCGATGCGGGTGGAAAAGTATTCACAGACTATCGCATACCTTATTATATATTGTTCCTCCTGCCACTAGCGGGTGCCGTCATCTATGATTACGTACCGGCCATAAAGAAATACCCCCTCATCCTCTTGGTTCACTTGCTCGTATGGACAGCTACCGCATGGGGATTGAAAAAGGCGTGGTATGTGGATGAGAACTTCCGTAAGGAACTGCTGATGGCACGTGCCATAGAGGAAGAAGACTGGGAACAGGTGCCGGCCATCTTCCTGGGCGGAACGGCAGAGCCTACCCGCCTGATGGTCATGAACAAGAACCTGGCTTTGTTCCGCCTCGGACGGGCGGGTGACGAAATGTTCCAATACCGCGAAGGGGGCGCACGTCCCAATGCCCCGTTCCTCGTACGGTTGGCCCACGTAGGCGGTAAAGCTTTGTACTATCACTACGGGCAGGAAAACTATTGCTACCGTTGGTGTATGGAAGACGGCGTGACCTACGGGTGGCGGACGGAATACCTGAAATACATGGCCAAAACTTCTATCGCGGGCGGCGATTACAAAGTGGCACGCAAATACATCGACATGCTTAAACGTACCCTTTTCCATAAAGGTTGGGCTGAAAAATACGAGGCTTATCTTGACCACCCGGAACAGATACGGAAGAGCAAAGAGTTTGCACCGATTATCCGCCTGTTGCCTAAGGAAGACAAGCTTAACTCGGACCTGAACGTCATCGAAATGTTCCTGCTGAAGACCTTTGCTTACGGCGAAAGCAACGACCCACTCTACCAAGAACAGACCTTGATAGCGGCCTTGCAAATGAAAGACATCGACCTGTTCTGGCCCCGTTTCTTCCAATATGCCACCCTGCATAACGGAGCACCCATGCCGCGCCATTATCAGGAAGCCGCCTACCTGTATGGCCACCTGGAAAAGAAGGTAGATATCAGCCACATGCCTTTCGACCAGGAAGTGAAAGACAGTTACCAACGGTTTATGGAATTCACCCAACAATGCGCCGGTATGACGGAAGCACAAATGGCGGAAGCCTTCCGGCCTCAGTTCGGCAACACTTTCTATTATTTCTATTTTTTAGTCAACGGATTACAAACCTACTAACCATGAATGCTATCTTCAAATATCTCGGCTGCGCAGTGATGGCCGCCGTTTTGTACGGCTGCACACCCCGTGTGCCCGAAACTTACACCGACAACCGCGAACTGCCGGACATCTATCCGGACTATACGGAAGTGACCATCCCTTCCAACATCGCCCCCTTGCATTTTATAGTGGACGAAGAAGCGGATGCCTATATCACGCGCATCAGCTACAACGGAAAAAAATGGGTCACGGACAAGCGTGAGGTCACCCCAGGGATTTCCCTTTGGCGCGACATGTTGGAAGCAACCCAAGGAAAGACTATCGGCATAGAAGTTTTCGTGGAACACGACGGCCAATGGACACGCCACCAACCGTTTCAAATCCATGTGGCCGAAGAGACGATAGACCCCTACCTCTCCTACCGCCTCATCAGTCCTTCGTATGTCACTTACCGGGACTTGACCCTCAACCAACGTGATTTGACCAATTTCGATGAAAGCGTCATTTACGGCAACATGATGAACACCGACGTGGAACATGCACAATGTATCAACTGCCATTCTTACCAGAACTACAATCCCCGGCGTATGCAGTTCCACGTGAGGGAAGACCGTGCCGGAACAGTCATCGCATACGACGGTACATTGGTCAAAGCCAACCTGAAAACGGATTCGCTCATCTCGGGCGGGGTATATCCCGCCTGGCACCCGACAGAAAAACTCATCGCCTATTCGGTCAACCAGACCGGGCAAACGTTCCACACACGCGACCTGCAGAAAGTAGAAGTGCAAGACATGCGTAGCGACCTGATACTTTACGACGTGGAGAAAAACGAAGTGACACGCATCCCGGGCGATGCCGATGAACTGGAAGTATTCCCGTGGTGGAGTCCGGACGGCAAATACCTTTATTATGCCTCGGCCCGTTTCGTACGCAGAGACACGGCAGAGAACTTGGACAATGAAACCATCCTGCGTTATAAGGAAATCAAATACAATCTTTTCCGGAGAAGCTTCGACCCGGCCAGCCGCCGGATAGGTCCGCCCGAATTGGTATTCGACGCGGCCGCACGCGGAAAGAGCGCCACGTTGCCGCGCATATCGCCCGACGGACGCTACCTGATGTTCACTCTCGGAGCGTTCGGCGTGTTCCACATCTGGCACAAAGACGCAGACCTCTACCTGATGGACTTACGTACACGCCAAGTACGTCCAATGGAGGAGATCAACTCCGACGACGTGGAAAGCTACCACTCGTGGAGCAGTAACGGACGGTGGGTGGTCTTCAGCAGCCGGCGTTACGACGGGAACTACACACGGCCTTTCATTGCCTACATAGACAAGGACGGCAAGGGGCGCAAACCTTTCGAGTTGCCGCAGGAAGTGCCTGACATGCACCGGCGTTTCATGCGGAGTTACAACATCCCGGAATTCATGGACGGGCCGGTCGAGGTTACCCCGCAAGAATTCGCTTCGCTCATCAGGGGCACCGAAGCGCGGCCTGCACGGCAAAGGAATTAGACACGATAAAAACCTATTAAAAAGTAATGAGAAACAAAACAATCAAAAGCCTGCTGCTCCCGATGCTATGCTTCATAGCGGCAAACGGACAGGCACAAGGCACACTGGAAGACTACCGGAGGGCATATTCCCTCTACGGGAAGTTCAATGCCACACAGGTATATAACGACCCGGCAGACATACGGTGGGACGGAAAGACTGCATTCCACTACTCTGTCTATACGCCGGAAGGGACAGACTATTACGTAGGCAAAGTCACGGGAGACGTGAAAACGGCTGACGTAAAAGCTATTCACATGAAAGCCTTGGCGGAACTGCTTTCCCGCGAGACCGGAAAGGACATCCCACGGAACACGCTAAGACTGTCACGCTTGAATGTGGACGAGAACCAACCCACGTCCGTATCCTTTGAATTCGACGGTTACAAATGGGAAGTCGAAGAAGCTTGCACGGCCGGACTACGGTTAGGCAGCAAAGAAGCCCTTCCGCCCAAGGATCCGTGGCGAAAACCGCGTCACTGGATGGAAGTGGACGATGAGAAAGGAGCAGCACCAGTAGTCTCGCCCGACGGGAAACGGCAAGCCTATATCAAGAATGACAATGTATACGTCAGCGACCGGGACGGCCGCCACGAACGGGCGTTGAGCAACGACGGGACGGCCGGCAATTACTATTCCAGTTGGCTCAAATGGAGCCCGGACGGCAGATACGTATGTGCCAACAAGATACGTCCGGCTCAGAAACGGTATGTATATTACGTGGAAAGCTCGCCCAAAAGCCAGCTCCAACCCATCCTTCACCAACAGGAATACGCCAAGCCGGGCGACGAACTGCGCTTCAAGGTGCCTTGCATATTCAACGTGGAAACAGGACAGGCCGTCATTTCGTCTACCGAACTCTTCGACCGACAGTACGACTTGTACGGCCCGGAATGGAAAGAGGACGGAAAAGCCGTAACTTTTGAATACAACGAACGCGGACATAAAATATACCGTGTATTGGAACTCGATGCGGAAACCGGCAAGGTGCGCACACTCGTGGAAGAGAGCAGCCCCACTTTTGTCAATTACAGCCGCATGTTCCGCCACATTCTGAAAGGCGGAAAGGAAATGATATGGATGAGCGAACGCGACAACTGGAACCACCTCTACATGATTGACATGGAGAAAGGCAAGGTGATCCGGCAAATCACAAAAGGCGACTGGGTGGTGCGCCGCGTGCTCAAAGTGGACGAAGACAACCAAGTGATTTATTTCACGGCCAGTGGCGTAAATCCCAAAGAAGACCCTTACCATGTACATTATTATAAAATAAACATGGACGGCAAAGAAATGACCTGCCTCACACCGGAAGAAGGAAACCACTCGGCGGTATTCAACGAAGATTACACCCTGTGGATTGACAAATACTCCACTGCGGAACAGGCACCCGTCACCGTGCTGCGCACGGCACAAGGCGAAAAGACAGAGGGACGGACATTGGCACAAGCGGATTTAAGCAAAATCAAATCGGCCGGATGGACTGCCCCCGAAATCTTCACCGCTCCCGGACGGGACGGCGTGACACCGATGTGGGGCATCATCCAACGTCCGACCAATTTCGACCCACAAAAGAAATATCCGGTCATCGAATACATCTATTCCGGCCCCGGAGATGCCTACACGCCCAAAAGCTTCCTTTCTTACAACGGATACACGACGGCATTGGCCGAACTGGGATTCATCGTCGTGCAGCTCGACGCCATGGGGACGTCCTATCGCGGAAAGAAGTTTGAAGAAGTGTGCTACAAGAACCTGAAAGATGCCGGTTTCCCCGACCGTATCCAGTGGATCAAGGCGGCAGCGGAAAAGTACCCCTATATGGACAGTACCCGTGTGGGGATATACGGTTGCTCTGCCGGAGGACAGGAAGCTTTGGCCGCCGTACTTTTCCACCCGGAATTCTACAAGGCATCCTACTCCAGTTGCGGTTGCCACGACAACCGGATGGACAAAATCTGGTGGAACGAACAGTGGATGGGCTATCCGGTGGACAGCAGCTACATCGCTTGCTCCAACGTGGAAAACGCCCACCGGCTGACGCGCCCGCTGATGCTCGTGGTAGGAGAAATGGACGACAACGTGGATCCGGCTTCCACCATGCAAGTGGTCGATGCCCTCATCAAAGCCAACAAGGATTTCGAGTTGGTGGTCCTGCCGGGCGTAAGGCACAGCATGGGCGAAAGCTACGGGGAACACAAGCGTTTTGATTTCTTCGTAAAAGAACTCATGGGCGTGGAACCGCCGAAATGGGATGAACTAAAACAAAAATGAAAAAACTTTCATACGCATACAGCCCGCCGGGTTCCGGCGGGCTGTATGCGTATGAAAGCCATAGGATTACGCATCCAACAAAGTTTCCAACTTGTACGAAACAGGTTCGGAAGTTTAGTCAAACATCCCACTAAAACTTAAATCCTCATCTATTTGTGGCCAATGAATACCACACGGCGAAAGATAAAAATCTTCCCGTTGAGCCTTCGTGGCATTTGCCAAACGCGGCCAATCAGCAAATGCGTACGACGCAACCTTTCCTTCTGTCGATTCAGCATAAACACAATTATCATCCGTCCATACTCTTTTTACTTCCAAATTCATGAAAACCTCCTTTCACCTTTGTTTAAAAAAAGATTGCCAACGCTCTTTAATAATCTCCGTATTCTCTATGATTACAGATTCAATCAAGGCTATCTCATGCTTTTTAAATCCGTGATTACAAATTTGTTCTAAAGGTTATATATTATACTTCGCTTCATGTCCATCTTTAATGACATGCACATGAATAGGTTCATGGTCATCTGAATAAAACAGAAAACGAAATCCAAATATGACAAATAACGTTGGCATAATTTCAAATTTTCACAAATATAGAAAGGAGTAATCAAAATAACAAATACTTCTTTATTATACTCTTCAAGATTGTACATATTTAACGGTCAAGAACAAAAATGGTATTGAAAGGATATGGATAAACGGAGGTTACCGAAGTACCCTTTGCGTTTCTTTCCTGCCTCCCGTTTTTGCCGCAAAGCGGAAAATCATTGTGCTTTGATTGGTTTTCCACCTTGCGGTAATTGTTTTTGTTTCCTTTGCTTGTCTTTCCAAGCCCCTCCCTCCATACAGGAATATATATTGGAAAATCCATTCGCATCCTTCATACTTATTGGTTAACAGTCTGTTAAGGTGAACTTTCATGGTGTGTAGAGTTCACGTGGCATTCACCGTAAGTGGTAGGTGGATACCGTTGGGGATGCCTGCCCCTGAAGGATGCCTGAAAGATGAAACCTGTTTTTGCAAACTTCTGGTGTTGGTCATTTGTAAAGATGTCGCAGCCTTATTTTAGCCCATCCACCTGTTGTAAGATTGGATTTACCGTTAACGTGGCGTTAAGTGGAGAAAATACGGTACTACCGAAATTACCAAACATTTGGAAATGAGGCGTTAATATCTCGTTAACGGCGTTACTAAAATCGGTAACGAAAAAATACGGTCGTTAACATTGCCATTCCGAAATTTTGTGATTATTTTGCCTCCGAATCTCACGCGGGTGGTCGGACAAACAGAGAGCACGACGGCGAAACCAGCAAAGGGTATAATTAAAAAAAACAAATGTTATGAAGAAGAAGTTCCTCGCGCCCGTATTAGGCGCTGTGGTGTTAGGCTTGTCGGCCTACACGGGGTATCGCACGTATGATACGTACCATGAAGTGAGTGAAAGTGATTTGTTGTTGGCGAATGCGGAGGCGTTGGCAACCGATGACGAAGGTGGTGGAGGCTTGTCTCAATGCCAAGGTCCACAGTTGTACGATGAAGTGGGTACAAGCGTAGGAGAAAAAGTTGTCCGTACTCATTGGGGATATGGATTGGATTTTGTACAGACTTTCAAATTGTACAGATGCTATGCTATAGGAAACGGAAATTTAGGCGGCCAAAATTATATCTATGAAACAGAGCCCGTAAGCAGCGAGTATAAGGCATGTGAAGGTAACCAATACCACAATAGTCTTTTGGATTGAAGTTTATGGAATATTATAAGAAAATCATGTGTATGGCATGCTTAGGATTGTCTCTGTCGTGCCAAAGCACAAAAGTAAATACGGTGGGGGACGAGATAACTGTAGAATACCAAGATGGCATTTTGAAGACCTCTTCTTTCTTGAAGGATTATAGAATCGTGTTGTTAAAAGCTCCTAACAACGATGCCATTATCAAATATATAGACCGTTTGCTTTTTGCCGAGAACCGCATCTTCGTAGTAGACCAAATATCAAATAAAATTCTGGCTTTCGACGGAAATGGTGAATTCCTTGCTTCAACAGCCCGAATGGTGGGAAAAGGCCATAATGAATATATTCGCATCGTTGATGCCGCCATAGACGAGAAAGGCCATAAACTTTACGTGCATTGCGACGCTCCATACCAAATAATGGTGTTCGACTTCAACCTGAAGTTAGAGAAAATATTCCCGATGGAATATTATTTGAATGAAATGGCCATGGACGGCAATTACATTTACGGCTTGCGCCACAACAGCATGGACGATTCCGGATATGAAATCATCTCTATCGCCAAAGACAGTTTGGCTTCTTCCCCCAATATCGTATTGTCAACCCCAATATCCGTCAGGGGGAGAAAGGCTATGGGGAAATCCATGGTTTCAAATCAAGGCTCCATATATGCAAGCATCCCTTTTGATAATAAGATCTGCAAGCTCAAAGACGGGAAAGTAACCGAAAGTTACATTATCGATTTTGGAGGGCAAGGACTGCCGAACCGTCCCATTGAAAAGGACATGTCTCCGGAAACTTTCGACAGGCTGTACTCCGATACGCATTGGAGCATGGTCAACATGAGCGGTTCCGATTCACTCATGTTGTTCAACACGAATAGGTCTACCCAATTCATATTGAATCAAAAAAATAAAAAATGCCATGCTTATGGAGAGATATATAATGACATGTTGCCTTTTTCCAATTCTTATATCACACCATCGCAAGGACTGGAGAACGGCATGGCATATGAAATAGAACCGGAAATCTTACTCAAATACTCGAAACACGCGGAACAGAACCACGAAAGTATCGATCCTGCACTTTTAAATGTAATCCAACAAACAACTCCTGACGGAAACCCTCTAATCATATTGTGGAGTTTTAAATAGCACTAAAATTACGGGATAAAGGTACATTGATGTATCTTTAACCCGTAATTTACCTTATACAATTTATTACAAAAGAGTTATCTTCAACTTATTC
>ULWB01026510.1_pt1 | contig 25878 bp, 17 predicted proteins | sample 1959891 | NCBI WGS metagenome assembly ULWB01 (sample SAMEA4835799, study PRJEB28245) | human gut metagenome | biome: gut microbiome; material: fecal sample | place: Denmark | collected 2008 | reverse complement strand
CCCCGAAAGAAGCCATTGTCGCCCTGGCAGAGCTGACCGGAAAGGTGGTTGCCGAGGCGGAGCCCCTTGTCTCCATGCGCCGCTGTGACATCTACCACGGACAGGTTGCCACCACCTTCGAGTACCGCGGCATACCGTCCTGCGCTGCGGCTACACCCCTGCGTGGTGGGCAAAGCGCCTGCAACAACTCCTGCCTTGGCTACGGCGACTGCGTGCAGGCCTGCCCCTTCGAGGCCATGAGCATTGTGGGAAACTTGGCCTGCGTTGACGTTGAGCGCTGCACTGGCTGTGGCGCCTGCGTGAAAGCCTGCCCGCGCGGAGTGCTGGAGCTTGTACCCAAGCGCGCCAGGGTATGCGTGCCCTGCAACTCCAGGGCCAAGGGCAAGGCGGTCATGGAAGTGTGCGAGGTGGGCTGCATCAAGTGCGCAAAGTGCATACGCACCTGTCCGGCCAAGGCCATACGCCTGAAGGACGGCATCATAGAAGTGGATCACAGCCTCTGCCTGTCCTATGGAGAGGAATGCGGCATGGCCTGCGTGAATGCCTGTGCGCGACAAATCCTCCGCCCCATCGATCTTCTGAACACGGGGCATTTGTGCAAGAACGCTCCGGAAGGCTCAACAAATCCGGACAACGAACAGGCCGTTGCCTGAGGAGTCATCCATGTCCAAGAATGAAATATCCGGGCTTTCCAGGCGTCATTTTCTGGCAGCCATGGCTGCAGCAGGCCTCGTTCAGGCAACGTCTCCCCTGGTTGCGGCGAAGACGTTTGGTTATCAAGAGACGGCCCTTTTCATGGGCACACTGGTGCGCATTGATGTGGCAGGCGTGTCCGAGGCAAGGGCAGAGGATGCGGTCGAGCACGCCTTTGCAAAGGGTCGCGAGCTCGAAGCTGTGCTTACGCGCTTTGACTCGTCCTCTCCCCTGGGTGTTTTGAACAGTCAGGGAAGCCTTGAAGACGTTCCGCCGCAGCTTTCCCTCATGCTGGAAAGAAGCCGCCTTGTGCACAGGCTGACGGAAGGTAGCTTTGAACCGAGCATATTGCCGCTTTTGCAGGCCATGCAGGACGCGTCTGCAAGAGGCGAGCAGCTTCACTCGGATAACGCAGGAGAACTCTTGTCCCGCGTGGACTACACAAGGGTACAGACCGGGAATGGCGTTCGTCTGGGAGAAGGCATGTCGCTCACCCTGGACGGCATAGCCAAGGGCTACATTGCTCAGGAAATGAGCAGGGAACTTGCAAGGATGGGCTGCCCCAACCATCTGGTCAATGCCGGAGGCGACATAGTGGCAAGCGGAAGGCCGGACCATGCCAGGGCCTGGAACATTGCCATACAGTCTCCCTTCTCAAGGACCAGGGTGCGCGGAAGCGTGCAGCTGAATGGAGGAGCACTTGCCACCTCGGGCGTCTACGAGCAGAGGCTTTCCGGGGGAAGAAGTCATCTTGTGATTCCCCGCACCCTGGAGAGGCCCGATGCCGTGTCCGCCACTGTCTGGGCACCGGACGGGGCCATGGCCGATGCCCTGGCTACGGCCTTTTGTGTGCTCCCGTATGCGAAGGTCCTGCAGATTTGTTCGTCCCTGCGCGATGTGGAAGCCATGATTGTGCTTTGGGACGAAAGCCTTGTGTGCTCGCAGGGCTGGCCTGCCTGATTCGAGCAAAAGACATAACCGAAAGCTCCCCGGAAATCCTTGTATTTCCGGGGAGCTTTCAATTTTGCACTCTTCCTGTACCCTGTGTGTTAGGCATGCATATTCGAAGTTGTTTTTTCTGTGATTGCAGATGGATAGCTATAGGCAGGACAAAAATTTACCCTGTCTAATTGAGGTATGCCTGGCGGTAATCCGGCTTCGCGTGAAGATGATCTAACTATTTGACATCATGTATATTACTGATTTTGATTTTAGTCTGCATGCTGATGTCGCATGTCTGATTTCTTTTGTGATTACAATGATATTAGCTCGAAATTAGACAGCCCTAAATACTTCAGAACATGTGCTCGTAGCGTTTGGGACAGGTCAGGCACGTTGGCGGTGTGACCCCATGGGCCAAATCTGCCCTGAAATCCCGATAGTCAAGCATGTCCCAGATCTGGACAGGATCCGTGTCCAGGATATTGCCGTACACAAGCCTCTTTTGTTCGAGGAGTGTTTTTTGCTCGAACATCTCCTTCCTGAAGGGGACGTTCAGGTAGATGCAGGGCGAAAGATACCCTTCAGCGTCCACGTAGCAGCTCTTGTCCACATCTTCACGGCAGATGCCGGTTTTCTTGCCAGGCAGGCAAAAGCGCAGGCTGCGCCCCTTTTCGGCAACGTCTGCACTCACCCTTTCGAGCACGTCCCTGGCCCTTGCAATCTTGTCGTTTTCGTCGGGCTTGTAGGCCCATTCCCAGTGTTCGGGAAGGACAGGCATGTCCAAGGTGCTGACAACGCATTCCGCTATGTCCCAACTCTCCATGAGTCCTGGCAGGGCCAGTGTTGCCTCGAGGCGATCCGCAAGAAGAAGGTAGGAAAAATGGATGTGGGGCAACGCACTTCCCATGTCTTTTTTTGCCTTTTGCAAGAGGCGCACAGCCCTTTCAACGCCTGCAAGGGGGACATTTTTGCGTGCGCAATTGCTTTTTTCGTCCGTGCCAACCAGGGAGAAGGCCACAATGTCCATGCCGGATTCCACCACCCTGCGGGCAAGGGCCTCGTTCATGACAAGGCCACAGGTGGTCGTGGAAACTGCGCAGCCTGCCTTGCGGGCAAGGTGTACGTAGTCCGTAAAGCGCGGGTGGGCAAAGGGCTCGCCCCAGCCCTGCAGATGGACGCGCCTTGAGCGCAGCATGAGCGGTGTGAGTGCCGCGAAAACCTTGTCCTGCATGTGTCTCGCCTGCCATGCGCTGTGCAGGATACCCCTTGGGCAGTAGGCGCAGGCTCCGGGGCAAAAGGACGTGACCTCGACCTGTATGTGCTGCAGGGGACGCGGTTTGGAGTCAAGGCGCGCAAAAAAGCGTTTCAGGGGCCCTGGCAAAAGGTTCTGTGCTTCAAGAAGGGGATCGTGAAGGGGGTCGTGAGTGTTCTTGCTTGGCATGACTATCTGCCCTATGACCTTCCGAAAAGTCTGGCAAAAAAGCCTTTTTGAGGCTTTTTGAAGGAGCATTCAAAAAGCGGGAACCAGGGAAGAGCCCCCCATTTCCCCTTGAAGAAGCGTATACCCTCGTTGATGGAAAGTCCGAGATTGCAGCGAACCTGTCCGAGAGCAAGACTGTTTTGCAAAAAGGCATTGAGTAGTGCATCCGCTGTCCCTGGCGGAGCGTCCGGGGTTTTCAGTGCGAAAAGATAGAAGGATGTGGTGTAGGAGGCGTGATCGCCCACAACAAGGCCTGCCAGGGCCTGATTGTCCCTTCTTCGTGCGGAGTAGAGCACGATATTGCCCGGATTTTGGCGCACGAGGTTCGGCATGCGCGAAAAAAGAAGGGCAGAGTCGGAGCTGAGCTGCCTTTCTCCGGGACGCTTGCGCATGAGGGTTACGGCATTGGCAAGCAGGACATCGTGTTCCCTGGACCAGGCGGAACCGGTCTCGATCACAATGTCACGCTCGGCCCTGCGCAGCATGTTTGCAAGCTTGCCCGATAGGTGGAGATTTTCGAGGGCAAGCCCCTGATACATGTCCTCGTGAACCCGTGCGTTTTGCGGAAGGTTTGTGGGCCTTGCAGGCGCAAGGACGGTCACGGTGTCCACGTTTGCAAGCTCAAGGGCCTTGGCAATCGCCCTGTCAAGCCCGGAGGAGGCTCTGGCTACCCTTGCCCTGATATTACTAGTCTCGCTGAAAAAATCTCTCTCTTCCCTCGGGTAGCCTATGAGAATCAGGGAAGAGCCGGCTTTCCAGGTAAGGAAATCGTCAATGCGCAAAGGTGTGCAAAAGCTCAAGGAGAGCACGTAGTGCGCAAGATGCTCCGGAACCAGGGCGCGTGCGGTATAGTCGCTGAAGCTGTCCATATGTCCCTCGTAGCCTATACCTTGATTTTGCTGAAGAAACCACGGTTGCAGGCTGTGACCGCAAAGCCGTCCTCTTCCAGCATGGAGCGCAGGTTGAGCAGATGTGCGGAACCGACCAGGGCCAGGGCATTGCCAGCCTCGAGGTAGGGCAGCATGCGCTCGCGAAAGCGCTGATCGCGCTTGCCTATGATGTGCCCGGTTCTGGTGGGAAATTCCGTGGTTGTCCCGGAAAGCCCCAGCAGATCGCCGGCAAGGTAGGCCTTTTCGTTGGCCTTGCGGTATTTGGGCCAGTTGTTGCAATCCTTCAGGAAATTGACTGCCCTTTGGACCGGCACTGCGCGCAGGGCATCGATCTGTTCCTCGATGTCCTCCATGGCGAGGATGCGCTTGCCCTCTGCCTGGGCTATGCGCCAGGCCTCGAGGTCTACGGAGTACTTCCAGCCCGAGCGCTCAAGATAGGCACACCACAGGGCAAAGAAGGCGTACCAGTGGCGTGTTCTGCGCAAATACCAGCCAACGTCCGCCTTGTTGGGAGCCTCGATGTTCAAAAGTCTGGCCCAAAAGCCCTCTGGTCCGCGGACAATGCGCTCGAGATTGTGTCTCTCCTCTTCGGTAAGCAGATTGTACAGGCATTCGGAGGGCTCTGGCGGCGTCTTGCCCGCAAGGCTGACCTTCTCAAGGCTTGCGTCATCGAGATGGCCCTCGAAAAGGACAGTGTCTATGTGGCGGTAGAGTTTTTTGAAGGACTGTTCAAAGGATTTGCTGAAAAAGTGGGAAGTGCCCCCAATCCAGGACGTGCGGCCGTTCTTTTCCAGCTTCCAGAGCATGCGGAAGGGGCGCTGGGCGTAGTCGTGCTCCCTGCGTTCGCGCTCGTCCATGTCCAGATCCATGCTCGCTTCGAGGCTGTGCAGGATCACGTTGACGGAAACACTCTTTTTCGCTTCCTGCCACTGCCCCTCGACATAGGGAAAGGCCGCAAAGCCGCCCCACTTGCGCTTGAATCTGGCAATGCCCTGGTTTACGCCAAGCCCAAGATGCAGATAGCTCTTTCCGGCATTTCTTGCCTCTTCAATCATGCGGGCAAAAAGGACGTCCGATGCGTGGGGCGCGTAGAATTCCTTCGAGTGGGCACCAAGAAGATAGGTGTCGAAGCCGGGCATGAAGGTGTCTACCACAAGGCAGGCCGCAAGCCTGTTCTCTTCAGTCCAGGCGTTGAGGGCAAAGACCTCGCAATCGGGTGCCTTGAAAAGCTCTTCTACCTTGGTGTACAGGGCCTGAACGTTGGCTGGCAGGGTATTTCTGGTCAAAAACTCGCCCCACAGGCGCCTGTGGGCAGGAGTGAAGACCCTAGCTTTTTCCATCCGCAAGCTGGGACCATAGGTTGTGGCAATGCTTGCAAGACGTTTTGGAACGGGTTTTGCCAGATCAAGAAGGTAGTACTCATCCCTCTTGGTCGTGTGCCCGGCAAGGCCCTTGGGCAGAGATGGCGCAGCAACCCGTATGTCCCTTGCCCCGCTGCGGGAAATGGCGCTTTTGAGGGCAGCGTCAAATTCTTCTTCACTGCCCGGAGCACCCTCAAGAGGAAAGCCTATGCCCAAAAGCCAGTCCCTGTCGGCAAGGAAGAGATAGTTGCCCTCGCGAAAGGCCCGTCCGTTGCTTGCCCTTGCCATGAGGGAAACGGAATGTTCTGGCACACCCCCTACCCTTGCATACAGTTCTGCGTCAAAGGCCTGGTCTTTGAGGTGGCCTTTGGGTTGGAATGTGGTCAAATGTGCAGTTTTTGCGGCAGTATCCATAAACTCTCCAGGATGCGCCAGTTGTGTGGCATTTTTTTCTGACGGATGATCGCAAAGAAGGGAGAGGCTGGCAAGCCCGGAAAAGGACACTTTCAGAGGGCACTTTGTCTGTACAGATGAGGACGGAAGATTGGATTGCGAAAAAAAAATTGCGACAAACTCTTGACAGCCAGGGGGTTCTTGGCTATTTTTACAAATGCGCCGCGGGGTGGAGCAGTTCGGTAGCTCGTCGGGCTCATAACCCGAAGGTCGTAGGTTCAAATCCTGCCCCCGCAACCAGCTTCGAATACAACAAGGATCCATGAAGACATCATGGGTCCTTTTTTTGTGCCCCTTGCAGTTCCAATACCGCAAGGGGCCTTCTGTATCCTATGCCTCAGGTTCCGTGTAGAACCAGGTGAGTTCGTGCTTGTTGCAGGAGAGATGCCGTATCTTCGCCCCTTCTATCGAGGCAAAGGCGGCAATGAGATTGTGGTCTTCGTCGGACTGAAACTTGATTGTGCAAAGTGCGTGGCGCATGGCCCGGGCATCAATGTACTGTCGCACAAGGGACAGGAGTCTCTCGGGATAGCAGATCATGTCCGAAAAGAGCCAGTCCACACGACCTGTGAGATCGGGTGTCAGGGCAAAGCCGCTGCCAAGGCAGTGATTGACATTGGGCATGCTCTCGATGTGGGGTGCAAGGGGAGCCTTGTCTATGGAAAAGACGCGGGTGCCCAGATTGCCCAAAACCCATGTCCAGCTTCCGGGTGCTGCCCCAAGCTCAAGGCAGAGAGCGCCTGGCGCAGGGCGTACGCCAAAGATGGTAAAAGACTCCCAGAGCTTGAGATAGGCTCTTCCTGGCGGATCCTCCCTGTTTTCCACAAAGTGCACTTCTCCGTCCGCAAAGGGGGACGTTGTCTCGGCAGAAGCGAGGACAAGCTCCTTGTTCCAGAGAAGGTATGCGCCCATGGGATGCGGGGTAAACTCCTCGCCAAAAACCAGGGGTGTGCGTTTTACACGCGGCAGGGCTTCCTCGATGAGGGTGGCCCTGCGGTTGAGGCCGCTTTCCCTGTCCAGATGGGCGCTCCAGCGGCGCTGAATGGCAGAGAGCTTTCGCGCCGCATCCGAAATGGAGGCTACGGGAATCCAGGCGGGATGAAGCCAGCTTGTCTGGGCCCAGCAGGGACGGGATTCGCCCCTGGCAAGCACGGCCCTGCCGCGAATGGCAAGGACACTGTCGCCCAGCTCCTCCACAAGCGGCCCCATGAGTCCCCTGGGGGCTATGTGCACGCAAAAGCTGCCCTCTTCGGGAAGAGTCTCAAGCCTTTCCGGGGCATAGCGCGCCACAATGCGTGCAAGTTCCGGATCCTCGCCAAGGCCGTGCAGTCTTCTGCCATGCCCCTTGCCACTCCTGCTCCCCTTTTCGGAGGACATGCCGCCCTTTCTCTGGGACGTTTTGGGACGTGTGCCTTCCCGAAAAGTTCTGTCGGGCGCCTTGTCGGCGGCCCTTGCGCCGTTCGGGCGTCTAGCCTTGCCGTACACGGAAAGAGCCATGGTACCTCTCTTTGATTTCGGATTTGTAGAAAGAACTGCGACCCTTGGGGACAAGCTCAAGAAAGTTGTTTTCAACAAGATTGCGTAGACTCTTCCCCGGTTGAAAAAACGGCTTGAGCCTAGCGCATGTCTACGACACGCTTGGATTTGCTGAAGGTACGCGGCAGCGTCGAGGGATCGGCTATTTCGACAGCCACGCGCACAAAGAGCGAGGTATGCATGTCCTGGGAAATTTTTTCTGCAATGGCCGCATCTGCGTCGCTTGTCCTGCCTTCTGCCCTTTCCACGGTAATCTTCATGGAATCCCTTGCCTGATCGTCACGGGTAAGCAGAATCTGGTATTCGCTGCCAACCTCTTCGTATCTGGAAAGGACGTCCGCAATCTGTCCGGGGTAGATGTTGACACCACGGAAGATGATCATGTCGTCCGAGCGTCCGAGTATGGTGCTGTGTCTCGGCATATTGAGGCCGCAGGCGCATGTTCCGGGCACAATGCTTACCAAATCGTGGGTACGGTAGCGTATGAGCGGCACGGCTTCCTTGCACAGCGAGGTCACGACCATCTCGCCCACCTGTCCGTCCGGCACGGGCTTCTGGGTCACGGGATCGAGAATTTCTATGATGAAGAGATCTGCCCAGTAGTGGAGGCCTGTGTGGCAGCTGCATTCAATGGAGGATCCGGGACCGTACATTTCCGTCATGCCGCCGATGTCGTAGCTGCCCTCAAGGCCGAGCTTGGATTCCATGGCAAGGCGCATCTTTTCGCTGCGCATTTCCGAACCGCAGATAATGGTGCGCAGTTTGAGCTTGTCGCGTATGCCTGCCCTTTCCACTTCTTCGGCCAGAAGCAGGGCCATGGACGCGGTCGCGCCAAAACAGGTGGTGCCCATGTCTTCCATAAGCTGCAGATGGATCTGCAGATTCCCGGGACCTACGGGAATGGTCATGAGGCCGAACATCTCGCTGCCCATCTGAAAACCCGCACCAGCAGTCCACAAACCGTACCCCACGGCAATCTGCATGCGATCCTTCGGCGTCAAGCCAGCCATCTCGTAGCAGCGGGCCATTTGTGTATTGAAGGTGTGGATATCCTTCTCGGTGTAGGCCAGAATCTTGCGCTTGCCCGTTGTGCCGCTCGACGCGTGCACGCGCACAACCTTTTCCGGGGGCACGCACAAAAGCGGCAGGGGGTAGCCGGCCCTCAGATCGTCCGCATCGGTTGTGGGCAGGGCTGTTATGTCCTCAAGGCTTCTGATGTCGTTGGCATTGACGCCAGCCTTGCGGAAAAGCTCCCTGTACTGAGGCGAGTTCTGGGCATGGTGCACGGTCCAGACAAGCCCTTTTGTGCGGATATCAAGCAGTTCTTCGTCTGTATGATTGGGAATAAAGCGAAATTTCTTGTCCATGATGCTGGCCCCGGAACAGAGTGCAAGGCAAAAAGGAAAATGGAAGGAGCGTGCGTTTTTTTCGGCAATCAGACTCTTCCACACAAGTTCCCCTAAGGCAAAACGGCCTTGTGCGCAAGATTGCAAAGGTAATCTGCCCCCGTCATTTGGTGCAATACGCAAGGGGCAGGCGCTGTGCAAGATGGACACCTTTGGGGGTGACCCTTGCCACATAGGGATGGATTTCAACGCCCATGGCTTCTGCCTGCCAGAAAAGCCGTGCGTAGTCCTCGTCGATGCACTCCGCAGGCCCGAAGCAGCAAGCGTCCGTGCGCTGGACAAGATAGAACATGGCTGCCCGCTCGCCACAGGCGACAACATCCATAAGTTCCTCAAGGTGTTTTTTGCCGCGCTCGCTTTTTGCGTCCGGAAACATGGCCACATCGTCTTCAACCATGGTGACGTTCTTGCATTCGACCCACAGACGCGGGAGCCCCTCTCCTTCGAGCAGGGCATCAAAGCGGCTTTTCTTGCGCGTGGTTTCGGTGCGCAGCGTCTCGTAGCCTTCGGCAAAGTCTAGCGCACCTGCCAAAAAGGCCTGTACCAGCATGCGGTTCGGGAGAGAGGTGTTGACGCCCACAAAGCAGCCAGCAGCCTCGCAGAAGATGGCCTCCTGTGTCCAGCAAAGCTTGCGCTTGGGGTTGTCCGAATAGGAGGCCAGGATCGTGCTTGATGGGCGGGTAAGGCCCAGCATGGAGCCTGTGTTGTTGGAATGTATCCACGTCTCTTCCCCGTCCATGAGTGTCAGGACAAGAAAGCGCTTTTCCCTGCGGACAAAAAGGGCCTGCCTGCAGGGGCCGGAAAAGGGGACCATGGCCTTGGCCTCTTCCTTTCGAGTGTCTTTGCAAAAAAGCATGGCGTATCCTAAGCGTAAGGCATCATCCAGGGGATCCCTTGTGGGTGTTCCCGGACAAGGCCAGGGGAAAATGGGGCCAGAAAGTATTTTTTTAGAGCTGCGTTCTGTCAAGAAGTCTTGCTCCCTGCAGCTGCCAAAGGCTTTTGCTCTGTTGTCTATGCCTTGCAAAAAGGATATCTGACAAGGACGTTTTGCACGAAATTGTCTGCCTGCGAGCGGGCCTTGTGGCACGGCAGGGGAGACAGGCAAGGAGAGAGGACATGCAGATTTCAGACAGACTGTCGCAGATCAAACCGTCGCTGACCCTGGCCATGAATGCCAAGGCCCTGGAGCTCAAGGACAAGGGAATCATGGTCACAAGCCTGGCCATTGGCCAACCGGATTTCCCCACCCCGAAACACATTTGCGAAGCTGCCAAGGCAGCCATTGACGCAAACTTTTGCGGCTACACGGCAGTGCCCGGCATTCTCGAACTGCGCAAGGCCGTATGCGGCTATTTCCGCAACCAGTACGATCTGGAAACAGAGGTCGAGAACATTCTTGTCTCTGCCGGAGGCAAGCACGCCCTCTACAACTACTTTGCCACAGTCCTGAACCCCGGTGATGAGGTCATCATTCCCGTACCCTACTGGGTCAGCTACCCGGATATGGTGAAACTCGTGGACGCTGTGCCGGTCTTTATCTCGGCCACAGCCGAGGATCATTTCAAGATCAAGCCCGAGCAGCTGGCAAAGGCCATCACACCCAAGACAAAGCTCTTCATCCTCAATTCTCCCAACAACCCCACCGGTGCCGTGTACACGGAAGAGGAGCTGAAGGCCCTCATGGATGTGGCCATCAACGCAGGCATCATGGTCATAGCCGACGAGATGTACGATCAGCTCGTGTTCGAGCCTGCCCAGATGAGCAGCGTCAGCCCCTATGTGGCAAAATATCCGGAACAGGTGAGCATTTTGGGCGGTCTTTCCAAGAGCTTTGCCATGACAGGCTGGCGCGTGGGCTACCTTGTGTCCCATCCCGATATCATCAAGAAGGCCACGGTGATGCAGGGGCAGACCACATCCAACATCTGCTCCATCACCCAGAAGGCTGCTCTCGCAGCCCTCACAGGTCCCATGGACTGCATAGCTAGGATGCGCGACGCCTTCATGAGAAGAAGGGATCTTGCCCTGAAGATCATTTCCGGCTGGCCCTTTGCAGTCTGTCCCAAGCCCGATGGCGCCTTCTATCTCTTTGTGGATGTGCACAAGTGCTACACCCCGAAGATCTCCGGCTCGCTTGCCTTGAGCCAGTATCTTCTGGAAAAGGTCCATGTGGCCATCACCCCAGGCATTGCCTTTGGCGACGACAACTGCATCCGCCTCTCCTACGCAGTTTCTGACGAGGTTTTGCAGGAAGCTGTCTTCAAGCTGGGCGAAGTCCTGGCAGAGCTGGCAGACGAAGCATCCATGTAGCGCAAGCGCTTTGCGCATGTCCGTCACACCCTAGTCCCTGTCCCAGAACGACGGGAACAGGGGGAAAGTTCAGGGCCCGAAGGCACAGCCTTCGGGCCCTTTCTGCCGAAAAAAGAGGCTTCGTGAAAATTTTTCGAAAAATTTGAAATTTTTTGTTGACAGACACCCCGGGTTCGGCTATCTAGTTCTGGTGCTTGGGGTTGTAGCTCAGTTGGGAGAGCGCTTGAATGGCATTCAAGAGGTCGTCAGTTCAATTCTGTCCAGCTCCACCAGAAATTTCCAAGGGTTCGTGATTAGGTCACGGACCCTTTTTTCATATCCAAAGTGAAATACGGCCTTGCGGAAAGCACAAGGGACAGCCAGAAATAACGCGGGCATATGGCCGCACAGGGCGTGAAAAAAGGGGAGCGGATTCTACTCCACTCCCCAGTGATTTCTTGTTGGTGCGGCTAGTTGTAGCGAGCGCTCAGCTCTGCACCGGCCTTTTCAATGTCGGCCTTCATCTTTTCCCTGGCAGCGCGGATTCTGTCTGCCAGATCCTTGTCCGTGAGGGCCAGGATCTGTGCGGCAAGCCAGGCAGCGTTGCGAGCGCCGGCCTTGTCGGTTGCCACAGTGGCAACGGGGAATCCTGGGGGCATCTGCACTGTGGAGAGCAGGCTGTCCATGCCGCCGAAGGCAGAACCGGAAATGGGAATGCCTATGACAGGGCGGATGGTGCGGGCAGCCACGGCTCCCGCAAGGTGCGCTGCCATGCCGGCTGCGCAGATAAAGACCTGGGCCCCCTTTGCCTCTTCCTCGGCAATGATCTGTTCGGTCCTTTCCGGGGTACGGTGGGCAGAGGAAATGGTGATGAGGCTTGTGATGCCGAGCTCCTTCAGAACGGACACACAGGGAGCCACCTTTTCCTCGTCGGAAGCGGATCCCATGAGAATGACAACTTGTGCCATGGAACCTCCGTATTGTTTGTACTCTATTTGCCTGTCTTGAGCTGTTCGAGGCGCACTATGCCCTTCATGCCGATGTCCTTGCGGAAACGGCTGCCGGGAAGATTGATGCGCGAAACGCCCTCGTAGGTCTTGTCCCTTGCGCTTGCAAGGTCGTCACCAAGGGCTGTCACGCAGAGAATGCGGCCGCCGCTTGCGACAAGCCTGCCGTCGGCAATCTTTGTGCCGCTGTGGAAAACAACGACTTCGGGCAGCTTTTCTGCGTCCTCGATGCCGTCAATGGGCATGCCCTTTTCGTAGGAGCCGGGGTAGCCTTCTGCAGTAATGACAACGCCCACCGCGGACTTGGGCGTAAAGCGCACAAGCTCGGGGGAAAGCTCGCCCTTGACCGCAGCAAGCATGATGGACAGAAGATCGCTGTCGAGGCGGGAGAGCAGGGGCTGGCACTCCGGATCGCCAAAGCGCACGTTGTACTCAAGAACCCTCGGGCCGTCTGCGGTCATCATGAGGCCAGCGTAGAGCACGCCCACAAAGGGATGGCCCTTGGCAGCCAGATGTTTGAGCACGGGACGGATGACCAGATCGGTCATTTTTTCCAGCTCCTCGTCGGGAAGAATGGGGGCCGGGCTGTAGGCGCCCATGCCACCAGTGTTGGGGCCCTCGTCGTTGTCGTAGGCTGCCTTGTGATCCTGGGCCGAGGGCAGCGGCACGGCGTGTTCGCCGTCGCACAGGCACAGGAGGGAGACTTCCTCGCCCTGCAAAAGCTCTTCCACAACGACAGTGCTGCCGGAATTGCCAAAGGTCTTCTGGGTCATGATGACGTCAATGGCGTCAATGGCTTCCTCGGGGGTGTGGCAGACAATGACGCCCTTGCCTGCGGCAAGGCCGTCAGCCTTGACCACAAGCCCACCCTTGTGCTTTCTGATGAAGTTTTTGGCCTCGTCGGCGTTGTCGAAGACAGCGCAGGCTGCGGTGGGCACACCGCTCTTGTTCATCACTTCCTTGGCAAAGGCCTTGCTGCCTTCGAGCTGTGCGCAGTAGCGGTCGGGGCCAAAGCAGGCAATGCCTGCTGTCTCAAGGGCATCGGCAATGCCCAGGGTGAGGGCTGCCTCCGGACCCGGGACAACAAGATCCACCTTCTTTTCCCTGGCCAGTTTCACAAGGCCAATGATGTCGTCTGCCTGAACAGGGACGCAGGAAACCTTGTCCATGTTCATGCCACCGTTTCCAGGGGCCACAAATATCTCGGTGACCAGAGGGCTTTGGGACAGCTTCCAGACCAGGGCATGCTCCCTGCCACCGGAACCGATTACAAGAACGCGCATGTGAGCTCCTTTTTTGTTTTCAGAGTCTTCCTTATTGGGTTTGCGAGACAGTCTTTTGAGCCTGAGGTTTGCCATTGGCACAAAATCCGGCAAATGAAATCCGGCATATGATTGGCGGCATATGATTTGCAAGAAGGCAGAAAGGAGAGTTCATCCCCTTTCTGCCTTCACAAATAAGAGCCTCAAGCCCTGAAAATTGGGCCTAGAAGTTGGGATTGACTTCGAAGTCGCTCATGTCGGCAGGCGTGTTGGGATTCATGGCGCTCACATCCAGAGGATAGGCCGTGATCATGCACTGTCTGCTGCCAACGCCGAGATCGGGCGAGGTGTTGAGGCCAACCACAAGGTCGAGCACGCCGTTGTTGTCAACGTCAGCCAAAGACACGGCAGCGACGGAACCGCGGATGCGGCGGGTCTTCCACTTGAGGGCAAGACCCACACCGTCCCAGTACAGGGCGTGGATTTCGCCCTGGGGGAAGTAGCGGTAGCGGTCAAAGAACTGGGAAGCCGTGGATATGGGCTTGTTCACAAGCAGCACGGGCTCGCCAGTGTTGCCGATGTCGGCAGTAATGAGTTCCATGGGCGCGTAGTATTTGGTGGGCATCTGGTAGTTTCTGTCCACGCCGAGGCCGGGCATGCCCTTGTAGTGGTCAATGCCCACTGCGGAGCCGGAGAAGCGCTCCATGGTGGTGTGAATAAGGCTGTGGTTGTTGCCCTGATAGAGCTTGATGCGCTCGTCATCGGTAAGAACAATGAGCTGTTCGGGATTGTTCTTGCTCGGGGGCATGTAGGAGAAGTTGTAGCAGGTGGTTCCCTTGGGAAGGTTCAGCTTGGAGCCCAGGGCATAGCTGTCGCCATTCTTCACAACCTGACGCACGCCGGGGGAGAAGAGGCGCACGCTGTCCCAGCCCTGACCCACGAGAGTGGGAGTGTAGTAGGGCGGAATCTTGGCAACGGAAATAAAGTAGGGAACCCTGCGGGTCAGTTCGCGGAACTTGCCACCCTTGAAGGTGTAGAAATAGGTGTAGGGCCTGCCGTCTTCCTCGGAGAAGGTGGTGATGACAAGATCCGGCACCCTGTCACGGTTCAGATCCATGTATCTGAAGCTGAAACAGTCGTTGGTGGCGGAAACCTTCTGGCGGCCAAGCTCCTGCATGCGGGAGTTCTTGCCCCTCCAGGTCCAGATGGACACATCGTGATTGCCGAGGATGGCGATCTCGTTCTTGCCGTCACCGTTGAAGTCGGCGATGAGCATGCCGGCCATGTTCTGTTTCAGGCGCTGGGTGCGCAGACGTGAACCATCGGATTCGCCGGCTCCCTGGTAGCGGAACTGGGGATTGAGATAGGTGCCGGAAGAAGCATTGCCGCTGCTATTCCCGGTTTCGTTCATGATGATGCCGTTGTCTCTGGCTGCAAAGGCGGGCACATTGAAGCACAGGCCGAGCGCAAGCATGCAGCACAGGGAGAGGGCAAGACGGAATACAGGCATAGGATATACTCCTCAAGAAATTCGCTGTTTTGCCTGCCCTTGCGGCAACAAGGTGTGCGGCAGGCACGAACAGGAAAAAGGGTCCTTTGTCGGAATTTGAATGCGGCATGATAGCCGGACTTTTCCGGCTGCGCAATGCTCTGGCAAGACTCTTCGGCGCCAGAAAATGTGCGGAGGAAAATCTCCTTTCGGGACAAATGGCCCCAAAGGGCTTTCCCCGGGCTTGTGCTAAGCCTGGGGGGCAGGTACAAGGAGGCCATGACAAACAAGACCCTGCGATCCTTTCGCGTCACAACAGAAGACCAGACCCCGGTTCTGGAGCTTTTGACCATGGAGGGCTTTCGCTTCGAGCCCGAGCCCTTTTCCGCAAGCTGCTTTCGCCTTGTCGAGGAGCCCTTTCCCCTGGGAAGCTCGCTTGCGGCCCATTTCGGCTATGTCTACATCCAGGACAGATCCTCCATGCTGCCCCCTCTGGCACTCTCCCCTCAAAGGGGGGCTGCCGTGCTCGACATGTGCGCAAGCCCTGGCAGCAAGACGGGATTTCTGGCCCAGATGGTGGGAAAGGACGGCTTTGTTCTCGGCAATGAGCTCTCGCACTCGCGCCTTTATACCCTGCGCATGAACCTGCAGACTACCAATGCGGTCTGTGCCGGGACATGCTCCTTTTCGGGCGATGCCATCCCCTTGGTGGAAAGCTCCTGGAAGAACATTTTGCTGGATCCGCCCTGCTCCGGCTGGGGAACGGTGGAAAAGAATCCGAAGGTGCTCGAGGTGTGGCGCGAGGACAAGGTCCGCCCCCTCATTGTTTTGCAGCGCAGGCTTCTTGCCAGGGCAGCCGCCCTGCTTGCGCCTGGCGGAACAGTGGTCTACTCCACCTGCACCACCAACAGCGAGGAAAACGAGCAGCAGGTGGCCTGGGCAGAGGCAGAGCTTGGCCTTGTGCGCGATCCCATTGAGCCCTTTGCGGGCTTTGCCTGGGACGATCGGGCAGGAAGCGAAGGGACACTGCGCGTGGACGGCAAAAAATCCCAGGCCCAGGGCTTCTATATCGCAAGGCTCAAAAAACCCGGAACCAGTCCCGACACAGACAGGATGTCCGGAAAGTCTCTTCCCATGCCAGGGGAAATGAGCAAAAGTGCCCTTCACTGTGCGACCATTGACCCGGAACTTTTGCCCAACGGGCGCATTGCCGTCTTCTCGGGCACAGTGCGCCTTTTGCCTGCCCAAAGCCTTGAGCTTTTGCCAGAGGGCTTTGTCTGGCAGGGCTTCCCTCTGGGGCGTCTTGGAAGCGGCGGCTTTCAGGCAGAGCCAAGGCTGAGGGCCTTCATGAGGGACAAGGAACAGGCTCTGGTCCTTGAAAGTGTGGCCGAGGTGCGCAGCCTTTTGAGCGGCGCAAGCATGAAGACCGGTCTTTCCGGTAAGGAAGCAGGGTTGTGGCTGAAAGACTTGCCCCTTGGCAGGGTGAGCTTGCGCAACGGCAGGGTTATTGCCGGCTTTGGCAAATGATGGTCTCCCCCTGAGACACCATATTGTTTTCGAGCAGGGCAAGGCCAAAGGCTGCCTGACCCAGGCTTATGCCCCCGTCCCCGGGAGGAGCCATGTGGGGGACAAGGACCTGAAAGCCTTCCTCTTCAAGAAGGGCTGCAAGCGCTGTGCGCAAAAGGGTGTTGTTGAGAACACCTCCGGCAAGGGCCAGAGTGTTGCCCAAAATAACGGTTTTCCTGCTCGCGGCAAGACGGCTCAAGGCTAGGGCTAGGCTGTAATGAAAATCCAGGGCGACAAGGCCTGCGTCTATCCCGTTCTCGCGCAGCGCAAGGGCCCTTGCAAAGAGGGCCTGTGAGCTGACTGTGCCCATCCCCTTGGCAGTTCTTGCAAGGAAAGCGTCCGGCTTTGGAAGAGTCCCCAGTTTTTGGCGAAGGGTTTGCCGTATGGCCTTGCAGGAAACGTCCATTTCCGGAAGCGTGCGCAGGGCATGGGTTTCCAGGCGGATAGCGGCCTGCCCCTCGTAGCTTGTGCTGGTTGTGATATCGAGCAGGGCAGAGACTGCGTCAAAAAGGCGCCCGCAGCTTGAGGTTTGGGGCGTGTTCAGCCTGCGCTCAAGCATTTGCAGGACAATTTCCCCTTCTGTGCCGTACTTTTCAAGCATGGCCTGCACAGTTGCCTGCGCGCCAACGTCCCTTGCAAGAGTCAGGGCAATACGCCAGGGGGCCCTGGTAGCCCTGTCCCCGCCAGGAAGGGCAAAGGTGGAAAGATGCCCTTCCCTGCGCCAAAGAGCTTTTGGAAGATCCATGGACAAGAGCTCGCCGCCCCACACGGTCCCGTCCTCTCCAAGGCCAAAGCCGTCAAGGACAATGGCCAGGGCAGGCGCTGTTACCTTGTGTTCGGCAAGAACGGCAGCTGCGTGGGCCGCGTGATGCTGCAGGCGCGCCAGGCAAAGCCCATTTTTTTGCGCCATTTCTGTTCCGCAGATTGTGGAGGTGAAGTCCGGGTGCAGGTCCGTGACAACAAGGGCTGGTTCCACCTCCAAAAGCTTTGCGAGATGGTTAAGGACCTCTTTGTAGAAGCCGGCTGTTGCGACATTTTCCAGATCCCCGGTATGCTGTCCCACAAAGGCGTGGTTTTTGCGCGTAAGGCAGATGGTCGCCTTGAGGTCAGCACCCATGCCGAGAACGGAAGGTCCTGAGCGGCCGAGATCAATGGGTGAAGGAACAAAGCCCCTGGCCCTGCGGAAAAAGAGCGGGGCATGATTCTTCTGGCATTTGTCGAGCACAAGGACACTGTCGTCCACGCGGCAGAGGATGTCGCGATCGTGCAGCAAAAAGCAGTCGGCTGTGTCCCCCAGGCGCCGTATGGCCTCCCTGTTGCCAAGGCATATGGGGTCACCGCTGGCATTGCCCGAGGTCATGACAAGGGCAGGCACCGGACGCTTGAGCTCATCGCAAAGCTTCTGCAGATGGTGGAAGAGGACAACATGCAGGGGTGTGGTGGGCAGCATGACTGCCAGGGTTTCGAGATCCGGGGCAACACCTTCGGCCAGCCTGTGCTCAGAAGCCACACAAGGGCGCTTTTTCAGGATGACAGCGGGCCTTGCCGGCGAGGAGAGCAGCTTTTTTTCCTCAGCGTCTGCAAGGCAGATGTTCTCCACAGCGTCCATGTCCCGCACCATGAGGGCAAAGCTTTTGTGAGGACGGTTTTTTCGTGCGCGTAAAGTTGCGACAGCGTTTTGATTGTGCGCATCGCAGGCAAGCTGAAAGCCTCCAAGGCCGCGCACAGCGACAATTTTTCCCTGCAGGAGGGCCAAGCTTGCGGCAAGGAGGGCTTCCTGTCCATGGATTTTGCTCTCCCCTGGCGCTGTGGCATCCGTTTTTTGCTCCACAAACCAGAGAGCGGGGCCGCATTTCGGACAGGCTATGGGCTGGGCGTGAAAGCGGCGATCCAGCGGGTCCTGGTACTCCTTGGCGCACTCTTCACACATGGGAAAGCAGGCCATGGAGGTGACGGCCCTGTCGTAGGGAATGGAGCGCGTTATGGTGTAGCGCGGGCCGCAATTGGTGCAATTGGTGAAGGGATAGAGGTAGCGGTGATTGTCCTTCGCGAACATGTCTGCCAGACAATCGTCGCATATGCCTACATCCGGGCTTATGAGTACATTGTGTCCGTGCTGGCCGTGGCTTTGCACAATGCGAAAGGCTTCTTCCCCCTGGACTACTTCCGTCTCCTCTGTCTCAAGGCCTGTCAGGGAGGCCAGGGGAGGGAGCCTGTCGGCAAGAAGTTTGGGGAAGGAGCGGACGTTTTCGGCCCTTCCCTGCACCTCGATATTCACGCCAAGGCTTGTGTTGCCCACATGTCCCGTGAGCTCAAGCTCTTTTGCCAGCCTGAAAACAAAGGGGCGAAAGCCTACGCCCTGCACCTGTCCCTTTGCTGTGACGCGCAGGCGCATAAGAGTCTTTTGGGAAGATGTGCACTGTGTGGTCATATGCGTCCTTGCCTGTTTGCGGTTTTCCCTGTCGGCCGTCTTGTCAGTCGGCCCTCAGGGTCTTGGCAAGGGGCCCGGCAGGCACTACCTTGTCGCAAAGGAGGGACATCCCTCCCGGTATCCCGAATCACGGACAAATACGGAAGGATTGGATATGCAGGAAGAAAACCGCACGCCCGACAGCGGGCCTGAAACAGGCAGTGTCACTATGCCAGCAAAGGAAGAGAGTGACAAGGAAGGCAGGGCAGTTTTGCAAAACGTAACACTTGCCACAGTGCCGGACTATGTGTGGAAGCGCATCGCAAAACCCTCCTTTTTCGCAAGGCATCCCATTCTTGCGGTCCTGTTGCTGCTTTTTGTCCTTGGTCTTGCCTTTGGTCTTGGCAAGGGTGCTGGTTCCGGCGCAGGCCCGGACATGGTTGCGGACGAGCCCTCGCTTGCCCTTGTCGCCATCAAGGGCCCCATTCTGGATGTGACCAAAGAGCTCGAATGGGTGGACAAGATAGCCCTGGAAGACAACATACGCGGCGTTGTCCTACGTGTGGATTCCCCCGGAGGAGGTGCCGCAGCCTCGCAGGAACTCTACTCGGCACTGAAAAGGCTCGCAAAATCGAAGCCCATCGTGGTTTCCATGGGCAGCACTGCCGCCTCCGGCGGACTCATGGTGAGCATGGCAGGCGAGCGCATCTTTGCCAATGCCTCCACAGTAACTGGCTCCATTGGCGTTCGCATGGACATCCCCCAGGTGCAAAAGCTCATGGAAACCATTGGCATAGGCAAGGAGACCCTGACCACAGCACCCTACAAGGACGCGGGCTCTCCCCTGCGCCCCCTGACCGAAAAGGAACGGGCATATCTCGACGCTGTGCTCAAGGACATGCACAACCAGTTTGTGGGCATTGTGGCCGAAGGGCGCAAGATGACCCAGGAGCAGGCAGCTGCCCTTGCGGACGGGCGCATCTTCACCGGACGTGAAGCCATGGAAAGGGGCCTTGTGGACGAAATCGGCGGCATGCGCGAGGCCATAGACTGGCTTTCCGAAAAGACCGGCGTGGACAGGACACGGGAGCTTGTGGAAAAGCCGGAGGAAGGGACATGGCTCTCGCGCCAGCTCTCGACCATGGCGCACTCCTTTGCCAGGGGCATGCAGTCCCTGAAGGAAGAGGCGCAAAGCCCGCAGTTTCTGTTCATGTGGTGATGCGAAACAAAGCCTGAGCAACCAGGGCTGCAAAACCGGCTGCAGGGCCTTGTTTGGCCCTTGCACAAAAAAAGAGGGGACAGATCCAAAAGGATCTGTCCCCTCCCGTCTTTGGAGTGCTGTTTTTGAGGCCTAGTTCTTGTCGTCCTCGGCGGGCTCGGCTTCCATGGTGGCGCGCTTCAGAAGCTCGCCCAGATTCATGGTGCCAGCCTCGGCAGGACCGGCGTGGTATTCCTTGCCCTTCTCTTCGGCTCGGTTGTGCACCTGCTTGAGAGAGAGGCCCAGGCGGCGCTCTTCGGCGCTCACGTGGATGACCTTGGCTTCGATTTCCTGACCGTCCTTGAAGAGCTCGGAAGGAGTCTTGCCCTTCTTGCCAAGACCCAGTTCGGAGACGTGCACAAGGCCTTCGACGCCTTCCTCAACCTCGACAAAGATGCCGAAGTCGGTGATGTTGGTCACAATGCCCTTGATGGTGCAGCCAACGGGATAGGTGTCCGGCACATGGGCCCAGGGGTCTTCGACCAGCTGCTTGATGCCCAGGGTGAACTTTTCGTTGTTCTGGTCGACAGTGAGGACCTTGGCCTGCACTGTGTCGCCGACCTTGTAGAATTCGCTGGGATGGCGGATCTTCTTGGTCCAGGAAATGTCGGAAACGTGGATGAGACCGTCGATGCCGTCCTCGATGCCGATGAACATGCCGAATTCGGTGATGTTCTTGATGGTGCCCTCAAGGATGGTGCCTTCGGGGTACTTCTCGGCCACCAGCTCCCAGGGATTGGGATGGACCTGCTTCATGCCGAGGCTGATGCGCTTCTTTTCTGCATCAACGCCCAGGATGACAACTTCCACCTCTTCGCCCGTGTGCACAAGCTGGGAAGGATGGCGCAGCTTGCGGGTCCAGGAAATTTCGGAAATGTGCACAAGACCCTCGACGCCGGGCTCAAGCTCCACAAAGGCGCCGTAGTCCACAAGGTTGGACACCTTGCCATGGACCTTTGTGCCCACGGGGAAGCGGGCGGCAATGTTTTCCCACGGATCGGGCACAAGCTGCTTGAGGCCCAGGGACACCTTGCAGTGCTCGCGGTCGAAGGAAAGGACCTTCAGGGTGAGATCCATGCCCAGGGTGACCATTTCCTTGGGGTGACGGATGCGCTTCCAGCTCATATCGGTGATATGCAGAAGGCCGTCCAGACCACCGAGGTCCACGAAGACGCCGTATTCGGTGATGTTCTTGGCCTTGCCGGTGACAATCTGGCCCTCTTCGAGGGTCTCCAGCAGAGCCTTGCGTTTGCTGTCCCTCTCCTCTTCGAGCAGGACACGGCGCGACACTATGACATTGCTGCGGCGGCGGTTGATCTTGAGAACGCGGAACTCAAAGTCCTGGTTAACCAGTGCGTCCATATCCGGAACAGGACGAAGGTCCACATGGGAACCGGGCAGGAAGGCTTCCACACCGCCGATGTCCACGGTGTAGCCGCCCTTGATGCGGCGGGTGATGCGACCGCTGATGGTCTTGTTGTTTTCCTGCACGTCTTCGAGCTGATCGAACACCTGCATGCGCTTGGCCTTTTCAAAGGAGAGGATGACTGTCCCCTCGCTTTCGTCCTTGCGGTCCACATACACGTCGATCTTGTCGCCTACCTTGACGGTCACATTGCCTGCACTGTCAAGGAATTCGCTTGTGGGTATCTGTCCTTCGGATTTGAAGCTGACATCAACCAGAACATTGTCGTCACCAACCCGGACGACTTCTCCTTTGACGATGGAACCTACTTCGATCTCGCCAAAGTCGGGGGTTAAGTAGTTCTCGAGGGCAGAACCGAAATCAAAGGTATCGGTGTCACGCCCTGCTTCCTGCATTGCCATACTGCGCCGGCCTCCAAACAGAATTTATGGTCCGTTATTGGGACCAATTTCGGGCGTCTACAAAAAAAGAAGAAACTTGTCAAGGAAAAGACTGGAAATCCTTTTGTCCATGACTGTGATTGCCTTGGAAAATCATGCTGTTTCGCACACAAGGCAAGTACTGTATTTTCAATACGCGAGAAAATCACTATGGTATTTGGGAGAAATATCTCTGATGCATCCATCAACTGCCTGTGATTTGCGCTCGCTTGTTCCGCACAAGAAAGAATGTGCATGTGTCTGTCAGGCAAAACATTATCTACTGCAAGATGTGCTATTGTGTTGCCGCTTTGGCCTGGGCCTCCGATTTGCCGCAAAATCTCACCCTCATTTTCAAGGCTGTAGCGGAAAGGGAAGAAGGAAGCCTCAGGAGAAACAATGCAAAAGTCTTCCCTCTATTGTCGTTGCAGGGGCAAATCACTATACTTGCGCAACCCTTGCCTTCTTCACCCTTCTTCACCCAAGGCGGCAGCCTTCGCCGCAAGGCCCGGCAAAAAAACGCCTTGCCGGGCAGTCAGCCTGATTGTCGCGGGACAAAGTTATGGAACTCGAACTGCTGGTTTCGGTATGTGCCTGGTTTTTTGGCTCCTTCATCTGCGGCCTGTGCGGCCTTGGAGCTGCCATCATAGCCATGCCCTTTATGATGCTGGTCATGCCTGTTCAGAAGGTCATTCTTGTCTCCTGTTTCACGGCAATAGGGCTCACCGCGGCCATGGCCTATGTGTATCGCAGGCATTGCCCCTGGAAAACGGTCCTGCAGATGATTGTCGGCGCCCTTCCCGGCAACGTGGTAGGCCTCTTCATCCTGAAATACGTGCCGGCAACGGTGCTGGAAATTGTTGTGGGCATGATGCTCATATTCTGCATTGTCGGCATGCAGCTTCTGCAGAATAGGGGCAGAATGGAGAGCAACCTCAAAAATGCCCTGATAGCAGGTTTCTTGAGCGGCATGATTGGGACAAGTATTACCATCGACGGTGCGATCGTGGGCCTTTATGCCCTTTTGATCGGTCTTGATCCCATGAGCTTTCTGGGCTTCACAAGCGTGTTCTTCTTCCTGCGCAATCTTGTGACCGACATCATGCAGGCAATGGCAGGCCTGTACACGGAAGAAATCGTCACCTATGCCCTGTACTGCCTTCCCGCATCCGTCCTGGGGTTTGCCCTGTCCGTTCCTGTTGTACGCAAAATCAACGTCAATGCCTTCCGCATAGTAGTCAAGGTCGTCATCCTGCTTGCAGGGATCATGTGTCTTTTGAGGGGGCTTTGGGCCTAGGCCATGTGCCAAAAAAAGGGGCAGACCTGCCTTCATGCAAGTCCGCCCCTGAAAAGTTCGGGAACAAGATCGGTAACGATGGGGCCCTAGGCGTAGCCCAGGGTCACGGGATAGTACTGCGCAGGTGTTTCGGTCACGCGCAGGATCTGAACGCTGAACATGCCGTGTCCGCTGCAGGACGGGCAGCCGTTGGTGACAAGAATGCAGGTTGGGTCAAGCTCCAGCGGATCAATGCCGGCTGTACGAAAGAGCTCGCTGGTTTTGCCCTGTTCCCAGATGACAGGCGCGCCGCAAACACCGCATTGCACGTAGACCATTTCGGGATCAAAGCCCTTGTGCAGTGGGTCGGGGTACCTGCTTTCACTTACTGTGATACAGATCGGATATGTCTTCTTGTTGCTGATACTGGGCATATGTGAATTTCCTGTTGCAAGCCGAGGAAAAGGAAAAGTCCTGGAAAAGGCAGTTTGCGCACAATGGACAGAAAGTTCTGGCTGTCCTTCCTGCAAACTGCTGACTTGATCCTGGCAAATGCCCTCCATATGTACGGGGACATTCTGACAACTATCTTTTTATTAACGAAAACTGTTTTCGTCAAGAGCCCCAAGGCCACAGCTTTCCTGCAGGATCCGGACTATGGCAGACCTTGCTCCTGTCCGGTCTTTTCCCTAGAATTTTTGTTTGCGAATGAAGCTGTACTATGGGGTTAAGCCCCAAATCGTGTACGATCCCAACCGACGCTTTTGAAGAAGGAAGAACCCATGCCCCTGCCCAGAATTGTGCTCTTGCCCCCGGAACTGTGCAATCAGATAGCCGCCGGTGAAGTGGTGGAACGTCCTGCAAGTGTTGTCAAGGAACTGGTGGAAAACAGCCTGGACGCCCTGAGCACCTTTATAGAGGTGCGTCTTGAAAATGGCGGTCAGGGGCTTATCCGCGTGCAGGACAATGGCACAGGCATGGCAAGGGAAGACCTTGAGCTTGCACTCACAAGGCATGCCACAAGTAAGATACGCACAGTGGAAGATCTGGAAAACATCAATTCCTACGGCTTTCGTGGCGAGGCCCTGCCGAGTGTTGCCTCGGTTTCGCGCTGCACCCTGACCTCTGTGCCCCAGGGAAGCGACGAGGCATGGACCTGCAGGGTGACCTTTGGCAGGCTTGAGGGGATGGAGCCCTCTTCCCTGCACAGGGGAACCATTGTCGAAGTGCGCGATCTCTTTGCCAACGTGCCAGCCAGGCTCAAGTTTTTGCGCGGCATCCCCACAGAGGTGAAACACTGCCAGGACTGGCTTTCAAGGCTTGCCCTGACAAGGGCAGACGTGACCTTCCGCCTTGAGAGCGAAGGCAGGGAACTTGTGCACTTCAAGGCCGGACAGGACGTCTTCGATCGCCTGCAATCCATGTGGCCGAAGCTTGTGACCGAAAATCTCGTGTCCCTCGACAGGGTTGCCTACGGCATGCGCGTGCACGGCTTTGTCTCGCGCCCGGGTGTCAGTCAGCCAAAGAGCAACAGGATACTCATCTTTGTCAATGGCCGCAGTGTCAGCGACAAGAAGATATTCGCTGCCATACGCGAGGCCTACAAGGGCAAGATCACAAGCAGGGATCACCCTCAGGCAGTGCTTTTTCTGGAGCTCGATCCGCACGAGGTGGATGTGAATGTGCACCCTGCCAAGAGCGAAGTGCGCTTTCGCGACGAGAAAAGCGTCTTTCGGGCCATCCTTGCAGCAGTGGGCCAGACACTGGAGCGTGCAGGCTCTGCCAATACCCCGGTCACGGAGACGATTTTTCAAGACTCCGAAGACGCTGGGCCTGGACAGGAAGTGCAGAAGGCCCCCTTCTCTGCCGATTCCGGCATCCACGAAGCCTCTAGCCGGCAAGAAGATCGCAACGACAATTGCCCTGATGCCCCTCTTGCCCGCCCCTTTGTCTCTAGGCCCGTGGGCTTTTGGGGAAAGGCAGACGAAGAGCTCAACCCTGGCATGACCATTGGCAGATCCAGGGAGCAGGAGACGGACATTGAATGGTTCGTGCCCGAGGAAGATTGCGCGGCACAGGCAAATGCGTCGCAGGGGAATGTAGCCCGGGATGCAGACTCTTTTAGGGTGGCAAAGGCCTTTCCCGAGGAGCCGGCCAAAGAGGACGCCGCACGCTATGAGCCACTCTCCTTCACCTCCAGACCCCTGCCGGCAGAGGAGGAGAAAATTGGGCCTTGCGAGGACGAGGATTTTGCTTCCGGCACAATCAGGGGGGTGACCTATCTTGGACAGGTGGCCGAAACCTACCTTGTTTTGCGCGATGCTGCCGGAGCCCTGCTCCTGCTCGATCAGCACGCGGCCCATGAGCGCGTCCTCTATGCGCGGATACGGGCGCGCGGGTACTGCGGCGAGGGGCAGGGACTGGCTGTTCCCCTGGAACTTTCCCTGCACGCAAGCGAGTCCCAGCGCTTTTTCGAGGTGGCACAAAGGCTTGCCGAGCTTGGCTTTGCTGCCAGGATGTCCGGCATGACCCTGATTGTGCGGGCCATACCGGCCCTTTTGCAAAGATCCGAGGCTATGCAGTTCTTGCGCGAGGTTTTGGCAGGAACAAGGGAAGAAATGGACGCGCGCTTTGCCTCCATGGCCTGCAAGTCCGCCATCAAGGCTGGGGATACGCTTGCCCGCGACGAGGCCCTCTCCCTCTTGCGCCAGTGGC
>ULWB01005211.1_pt1 | contig 26509 bp, 10 predicted proteins | sample 1959891 | NCBI WGS metagenome assembly ULWB01 (sample SAMEA4835799, study PRJEB28245) | human gut metagenome | biome: gut microbiome; material: fecal sample | place: Denmark | collected 2008 | reverse complement strand
GTTTGCCTACCATAACGAGATGCTCGGCGAGCTCTCGGCATGGCTCAAGAGCCTCAAGGCACCCGACGCCGGGGCCAAGCGCGTGGCTTGCGTGGGCAACAGCATCACCGACGGGCACGGCATTGACATGGCCGACGTGCAGGGATATCCGGCGCAATTGCAGCGCCAGCTGGGCAGCGGATACTGCGTGCGCAACTTCGGCGTCAGCGGCCGCACGCTGCTCAACCATGGCGACCGCCCTTACATGAAGGAGAAGGCATGGGCCGAGGCCAAGGCTTTCGAGCCCGACATCGTGGTGGTAAAGCTCGGCACCAACGACAGCAAGCCGCGCAACTGGGACAACTACGGCAAGGAGTTTGCCGCCGACCTGCAGCAGATGGTCGACGAACTGAAGGCGCTGCCGTCGAAGCCTGCCATCTACTTGTGCTGCCCTGTGGCCTCGGACACCGGCCGCGGCAAGCAAGACGACAACCAGATACGCGACTCTGTGGTGGTGGCCGGCATCATGCCCGTGATAAAGAAGGTGGCCAAGAAAAACAAGTTGCAGGTCATCGACCTCCATTCTCTGCTCGACCCTAAGTCTGACTCGATGCAGCGCGACGGCATTCACCCCACGGCCAAGGGGGCGGCGGCCATAGCAAAGGCGGTGGCCGGAGCTGTGGTTGCAGGCGGGCGCTGACACCGCGTCGCGGGCTTGCCGAAGACATATCGAAAGCGTTTTTGTACGATATTACCAAAAAACGGACGAAAGTATACTTTTGCAATGGTTTCGTTGCCGTAATTTTGCACCCGTGAGTCGGCTGCGCCGCGCTACGGTCTGATTGCCGTTGGGCGCGCGCCTCTGCCGGGCTGCTGTTCGCGGCGGCCATTCATGAAAGTTTGATTATGTTAGTTTTGGTTAGTACAATACGTTTTTAGAAAGTACATTTGGTAGATATCTTTTTCTGGAAAGGCCTGGCTGTGAAGCCGGGCCTTTTTTAACTCCTGCATGCCGGCAAACCGCCGGTGATATGGCTTTGTTTCTTTCTCCGGTTTCCAAGGGATTGGCAGGCCGCCCAACGCGGCAGGCTTCGTGTCGGTTTTTTGTCATCCGGCGTTGCCGTCTCTTGCTGCCGAGCTTGCGGCCTGTGCCACAGCTGTTTGCGATAGCTGCCGTTTTGCGTTGCCATAAGGGCCGTTTTACGCCCTGAAACGGCCTGTATCGCACAGCAATACGGCCTTTGTGGGATGCCTGTTGGGCCGCGTCCGGTGGCTTTGCGCTGCCGTGTCGCGTTTTTTCATCGCCTGCGGCGGCCTTCCGCCCGGGCTGCCTTGCCACAGCGTCCCGGCCGCCGGCACATGGCCCGGGCATGTTGGCTCATGGCGGCAGATTGCAGACCCGAGGCGCGCCTTGCTTAGGCTGCGGTGCCGCAACCGCGGGCCAAAGCGTACTAAATTACCGGTTTTTGTACGATTGTCGTGCTTATGTCGGGTGTTTTTTGGTAATTTTGTGCCGTTAAATGCTTTTGTAGCACCTCGCGGCAGCATGGCGCGCATGGTTGCCGAGGGTGATGCGGATGAAGAAAATACTATCATAACTCAGCTTAAAACTAAAAGACAAAACGGCAATGAGAAGATTTTACATCGGTCTTTTGATGGCGGCCATGCTGCCATCCTGCCTGTATGCACAGCGGATACAGCAGAAACTGGGACGCTCGGTGGTGGCCGTGGCCGGCAGCGACAACGTGCTCGTGACGTGGCGCAAGCTGGCGCAGGAGCCCGAGAACTGCACGTACAACCTGTACATGCGTAAGCAAGGTTCGTCGGACTACACCAAGGTCAACGCCGAACCTATTGTCAACACCAACTACCAGGCCACGGTTTCAACCATACCCTACGGAACTGAGCTGGCTGTGACCATGGTTTCGCCCGACGGGACGGAAGGCGACAAGAGTTCCCCATTCCTCTTTCAAAGCCATGCTTACAACAATGTGTTCATGGACATCGACTTCGAGGCGGCGGTGCTCAATCCCAACAATTACGAGTTTAAGTATGCCTGGCCCATGGACAACGACGGCGACGGCGAGTTTGACGCGCTGCTCGTTGACCGCAGATACTGCGGACTGGCAGGGCAGGCCGACCCCGGCACCACAACCACGAGCCACAAGCTGCAGGCATATACGTTCGACGGGCGCTGCCTCTGGACGGTAGACATGGGCCCGAACGTTGACATCGACGCCGGCCAGGGCGACATGGTGGTGGCCTACGACATCAATTGCGACGGGCGCACCGAGGTGATTGTGAAGAGCTCTGACGGCACGCGCTTCTGGAACAAGGCCGCCGAGACGTGGGGAAGCTACGTGGGCGGAAGCCAGGATGCCGACACCGATGCCGACGGTATTGTCGACTACACCAAGCAGGGCAAGCGCAACCCGCCTTATTATGTGTCGATAATCGACGGCGCAACGGGCGAGGAGATTGTGCACTCCGAACTCAACTACTCGGCCGTTACCGACGGGGCCGACAGCTACGGGCGCGACAACAGGGCCGACTATCGAGACGACAACAACGGACTGGAGTATGCTTTCCTCGGAGGTTCGTTCTCGATATGCTACTTCGATGGCATACACCCGTCGCTTGCAGTGCAGTGTGTGAATCGCCGAAAGAGCGACGGCCACCATTACTACATGTGCGAGTGGACGTTTGACTGGACGGGCGGCAAGCCCCAAAACTGGCATCACGCCTACACGTGGCCCATGCGCAGCGCCAATCCGCCGGCCGCAGAGTTCCACCAGTTGCGCGTGGCCGACGTCGATGGCGACGGCATCGACGAGCAGCTCGGCGGCGGCTATGCAGTCAACTCGGTCAAGGGGCTCGTCATGTCGCCCGGAATAGGCCACGGCGACCGCTACGACGTGAGCGACATAGACCCCGACCGGCCCGGGCTCGAGGTCTACGCAATACAGCAGACCAACCTGATGGGGCAGCTGCTCTACGATGCCGCCACCGGCGAGCACATCAAAGAGTGGTACCTGCCGACCATCGGCGACGTGGGGCGCGGGCGCTGCATCGACGTAGACCCGGCACACAAGGGCTACGAGGTGTTCTCGACCATGGGCAACCTTTACGATTGCAAGGGCAACGTGATAAAGGAAGGGGAAACCGCCTACCCCGTGGAGGCCGTGTGGTGGGATGGCGACCTGCAGCGCGAACTGATTGCCTCGAGCGGCGGCAGCGGCCGTGGCACCAACGTCCACGTGGCCAAGTACGACGGATCGCGCCTCATTCAGTTCTCGCGCGAGAGCGACTGGGCCGTCCATGCGGGCGGTGCCGTGCGCCCGGCGTTCATGGGCGACATCACCGGCGACTGGCGCGAAGAGCTCGTTCTCATGAAGCAGAACGACAATACCAGCACCGGACTGATTGCATATTCGACCAACATACCCACCGACTACAGCTTCTACACGCTGCAGGAAGACCCGCACTACCGTCTCGACTGCACCACACGTGGCTACTACCAGATGCCGTGCACGGGCTTCTACCTCGGTGGCGACATGCCCTATCCTCCGCTCCCGCCAGTGATGGTGACCGACCTGCGTTGGCAGGGAGGCGGCACATGGGGCGCGTCGGGCTCGGGCTTCACCTCGTTTGACATGACTGCGGCGCAGGATTACGCCGACGGCAAGAGCGTGGTGTTCGACCTGAGCGGGCAAAACGGGCAGCCAATACAGGTGAACTCTACGCTGAAGCCTTCGGCCGTTTACATAATGAACCCCAAGGGTCACGACTATGCCTTCAACGGCACAGGCTCACTGGCAGGCGACATGGAGCTGTGGAAGTCGCAGCAGGGCACTGCCACCATCGACATCAACCTTGACTTCACCGGGCGTATCATAATAAGCGAAGGCACGCTGTGCCTCAACGGCACCGTGGCCGGGCCGGTCGAGCTGCGCGCCAAGGGCACACTGGCCGGCGTGGCAAGGCTCAATGGCGACATCTCGTTTGAGAAGGCGCTCAACTACGAAGGCTGCCGCATCATGCCGGGAAATGACGCCGACAAGTTTGGCACAATGACTTTTGGCAAGAGCCTGACACTGCCGGGCGACGTTTACATAGAACTCAACGCCTCGGCAGCGCAGATGGGGCATGTCAAGGTTGATGGCGACCTGACGCTTGAAGGCACAAACACGTTTACCATCAATGCCGCCGAAGGGCAGATAGCCGTGGGAAGCTATGTGCTGGCCGAGTGTTCCGGCAAGCTCACGGCCGACCCCGACAGCATAGCCATGCGCGGACTGGACGGCGTGAACTGCGACGTGACGGTGGAAGGCAACCGCCTTGTGCTCACTGTCAACGAGTCGAGAACCCCGATGAAGGATGTTGTGTGGACAGGAAACGAGTCGGACAAGTGGGACTACAAGGCCGACAACTTTGTTGCCGGCGGCGCTGCCACGCCGTTTGTAACCAACGATGCCGTGGTGTTCAACGACGAGTCGGCCAACCGCAATGTGGCTGTGGCCGACAACATGGTGACGGATGGCGTGACGTTCGACTTTGACAACGGCACCTATACGCTCTCGGGCGAAGGGGCAATAAGCGGCAACGGCGGCCTGACAAAGAACGGAAAGGGCGAAGTGAGGATGAAGCTGGTGAACAACAGCTATACCGGACCGACCGTCATCAACGCCGGAACGCTCACTGTGACCAATCTCGCTGACGGCGGAAAGAACAGCTCCATAGGCGCCTCGACGGCCAAACAGGGCAACCTGCAGCTCAACGGCGGCACGCTGAAAGTAGACGCCACCAACATGGCCACAGACCACATAGTGACCCTGAGCGACACTGCGACCATCAACGTGGCGTCGGCTTCGGGCACCATCTCGCTCAAAGGGCTTGTCATGGGCGACGGTTACCTGGTGAAAGACGGTCCGGGACAGCTTAACTTTACATACGAAGGAAGCAACACGTTTGCCGGCCTCATAGTGAGACAGGGCAAGGTTGCCACGGGCGCATGGAACGCAACGTTCTGCAAGCCCGGCTCGACAATGGTGCTGGCAGGCGGCACTGTCGACCTGCTCGACGTAAACAATTCAAGCACGAGGCCCGAGTTCAACTACAAGGTCACCGTGGTTGAGGGCACCGACAACACCGTCATGGGAACCATTCGCGGCGACATAAACGGCAGCTTCACCGGCAAGGGCAACCTGACCATCGTTTCCGACGGTGTTAGGAATGACATTGGGGCCGACTTCTCGAAGTTTGAGGGAACGCTGACTGCACAAGGCGAGAACTTCCGCCTGCAGGACAACGTCACCGACATGGGCATGACGAGCCTCGTGCTGGCCGACGGTGCCATCGTGAGACACTACAACGACAACGGCGGCAACAGCCGCGCGGTGAAGACGGTTGTGGGCTCTTTGGCCTCGAAGGCCACCGACTGCGAGCTGGGCAACGGCATCGACAGCTACGAGGTGGGCCAGAACAACAGCAGCACCAAGTATGCAGGGCGACTCACTGCCAAGACCATTACCAAGCGGGGAACGGGAACCCTGACCATCAGCGGCACAGAAAGCACTTCCGACCTGGTGGTTGACGAGGGGGCGCTCGACCTTTATTGCAATCCTTACACCGCCGCGCCGACATCGCTCACCAGCGGTACGATCACTGTAAACGACGGCGCCCGTGTCATTGGCTACGCCGGGGCGGCTGCCATGGTGGTAAACAAGGGCGGCGTGATTTCTGCCGGCTACGACGACAGGACGGGCATGATGAAGTCTACGGGAAGCCTCACGCTCGGCGAGGGCAGCACCATCGTGGTGCGGCTCGGCCTCAGTTCGGGCTCAAGGAGAACCTATGACTCTTACAAGTTCAACGGTGCTGTGACCCACAATGCCGACACCGTGCTGGTGGTTGTGCCCGAAGGGCGCATGCTCGCAGCCGGCGACGAGTTTGATGTGTTTGACGGCGAGGGCAAGCAGAGCGGTTCGTTCATCATCAAGACTGTCAGCCCGGGACAGGACATCACGTGGGACAGCTCCGACTTCCTGTCGGAGGGAGTGCTCCGGGTGGCCACTGCCGACGCTATCGGGGGCGTGGCGGCCGATGCGGCCCGCGTGGATGTCTACTCTGTCGACGGCATCAAGCTGCGTGGCGGGGTATGCCGCGACAAGGCACTCGACGGGCTTGCACCCGGAGTATACATCGTCGGCGACCGCAAAATGGTGAAGGAGTGACCTTAAGGCAACATGTAAAGGGCGCGCGCAGCGGTGTGCGCGCCCTTTTGCTACAGTAATTCAACCAATCAACGTTTGTTTCATCATGAGAATAATCCATAGATTTGCCAAGGCATTGGCGGCGGTGGCGCTGTCGGCCTGTGCTGTTTGCGCCACGGCCCAGGAGCCGGCTTCTGTGTTCATAACGGCGGGGCAGTCGAACGCCGACGGCCGCGAGTATGTCAACAAGTTGCCATATTACCTCAAGGGAGGGTACAAATACCTTAGATACACCAACGTCACGTCGTCGGGCGACGGTACGTTCCACGAGTTCAAGTTCGACAAGCGGTTTGCTTTTTGCGACATTACCAACTACTTCATCGAGCAGTCTTTGCAGACAGAATTCTACGCAATAAAGTGCGCTTACGGCGGAACGGCCATCGACACGGCTGCCACTTACAGCCATTTGCCCGTTTGGTGCGCCGACGAAGGGTGGATAGGGCGCAACAATGCCTACAGAGGCGACATCAACAAGGGCAAGTCGCTCACCAAGTCGCTTACCGAAGGCTTTGCCGCCTGCGCCGACGTCACGCTGTCGAAGTTGCCCCAGGGCTATGACGTGAAGGCCATCATGTGGCACCAGGGAGAGAGCGACCGCAAGCAGGCCGGCCACTATTACAAGAACTTCAAGGACATGATAAACTACATGAGGGCGGCGGTGTACGCCAAGACCGGGCGCGAGAAAGACAAGACGCTGCCGTTCATCTTCGGTACCGTGCCGCATGCCAGCAAGCAGTACAGCCGCGGCGTCGAGGAGGCACAGCTGCGGGTGGCTGCCGAGTTGCCCAATGTCTACTGCATCGACATGAGCGACGCTGGGCTGAGGTCGGACGCCCTGCACTTCGACTCGGCCTGGACCGAGTATCTGGGCAAGCAGATGTACAACAAGCTCGTAGAGCTGAGGCTTGTCGACGGCGACATGGTTGAGGCCGAGAAACCCCACAAGCCGGGTGCAAGCGACACGCTGCAGGTAGAGGCCGAGCGCCGCTGGGACTTCACCGAGGCGTGGGCTCCCGAGGCCGAAGAGAGGCTCAAGGCCGACAAGGCGTGGCCCATGTTCCAGAAGCTGGGCTACCGCTATTCGTCGGCAATGCCCGAAAACCGTGAACTGGCGGCCTCAGACGGCTACGTGTTTCCGGCCACCAAGGGGCTGTTCTTTAAGTGCAGCACGGGCAACCGCATCATTGTCAACCCCGGAAACCACATCTGTCTTTACGGCGACAACCTGTACCTGACAGTGCCTAAGGTAAGTCCGGGGCAGACGGTGACCATCGTCACCGAGTCGGCCAAGGGCGAACGGGGCATCACCACCGACAATGCCGACTTGGTGGAGCTGGTCCGCGGTGGCGGCAAGGCCACGGGAAAGGTGGTCAACGAGTGGCGCGTGAAGGAGTCGCTGACAGGGCCTGTCGACCTCGTTTTCCACTCAGACGGAGGCGCAATCTATGTCTACAGCATACAGGTGGCTTCACCCTACGTCCAGATATTGGTTGGGGCCGACGGCAAGGTGACCTTCAGCAGCGACAAGGCATGCGACGTCAGGCCTTGTGCCGGCATGATAAAGGCATATGTGGCCACCGACTATGACGCCTCGTCCGACGTGCTGACGCTGCAGCAGGTGGACACAATCCCGGCAAATACGGGCGTTGTGGTGATTGGCGAGGAGTGTCTCGTGGGGGCGCCGCAGGTGAAGCCGGCCCCGGCCGTTGCTCGCAACCTGCTTGTTCCGGTGGTTGGTGAGTCCGCTGTAGGCCCCACCGAGACTGTTGGTGGCGTTGATTGTTGCAACTATGTGCTTCAGTCTGTCGGCGGTTCGGTAGACTTCCACAAGCTCAAGGCGCCCATCCTGTTGTCGGGTCAGGCCTACTTGCGGCTGCCGGCAACCGAGGCTGCAGGTGCCGAGGTGGTCAGGCCGGTGGTAGACACGGGCTCGGGCATCGGGCTGGTCAGTGCCGGCGGCATGGCCCGCGGGATGTGGTACACCATCGACGGAGTGGCGGTGGAGCGCCCGTCGCGGGGGCTCTATGTGTGCGACGGGCGCAAGTATCTGTTCAAATAGGCCCCCCGCGCGCTCCTGCATTATATATTATAAAAGTTTACATCATGCTTGATGCCAGTCATAAAGAGCCATTCGGACGTTCAAAACGGCCTCTTTTGCATTGCGGCAAGGCCCGTTTCGGAAAGCGAAACGGGCCTTGCTGCATGTTGATATGTGTGGTTCTGGAATGTCTTGGCTGTCAGATGGTTACACGGTAGGGCCGGAAACCGGGCCCTGGATGAAATATCTTGACATGCGATGGCCTGCAGGCCGCGGCCTTGTGGCGTGAGTGGCAGGTGGCCACGGGGCTGTGTGGGCTATGCCGCGGGGGTGGGGCGGCGCAGCGCCAGCGCCGGCCTTGTGGCGTCATGGCTTGCCCTTGCCATACTGCTTCGGGCTCACCCCGTACTTGGTCTTGAAGCATTTGTTGAAGTACGAAGCGTCTATTATGCCCACCTTGTAGCTTACTTCGGTCACGTTGAGCCGCCCCTCGAGCAGCAGTTCGGCGGCAAGCTCCATGCGCTTGTTCAGCAAATACTTGTTGGGAGATACGCCGGTGAGCTCTTTCACCTTCTTGAAGAACTTTGAGCGGCCTATGTACAGCATCTCGGCAAGGGCCGTCACGGTGAAGTCGGGCGCGCTGATGTTCTGCAGAATCAGTGCATCCATCCTGTCGATAAACTTCTTGTCGGCAGGCGACATGATAAGCCTGATTTCGTCTGCCTGGGCGACAGGCGTGTCGCAATGGCCGTTGTCTTGCGTCGCCCGCCTTTTGGCCTTCTGCGCATTCTTTATCAGTTGGGCCGCGCGGCCGGTGAGGAGGCGGAAGTTGCAGGGCTTCACCATGTAGTCGTCGGCCCCGGCGTTGTAGCTCTTCAGCTTGTGGGCGTCGTCGTCGAGGGCCGTAAGCATGATCACGGGGATGTCGGCCGTCTCGATGTTTGTCTTCAGATGCTTCACAATGTCGTATCCGCTGATGTCGGGCAGCATCACGTCGCAGATTACAAGTGCCGGTTTGCGTGCCGCCACCCCGTCGAGCCCGGCCTCGCCGGTGGCGTAGCTGTCGATGTGGAAGTAAACGCCCATCTCGCTTTCCGTCTGCTGTCGCATGTCGGGGTCGTCTTCGATGACGGCAATGGTCACATCGTTGAACGCCTTGGGCACCAGTTCCTTGATAATCTGCTCACATTTGTCGTTCTTCTTCTCCGTGCCCGTTGTGGTGGTGTCTATGGCCTTGCGCCTGTCGCCGTCGGTGTAGGCGTCGCCGGTGGCAGGCAGGCTGATGGTGAACACCGAGCCCCCGCCGTTGGCCCCCGGGCTGTATGTCAGCGTGCCTTTGTGCAGCAGGGCCATCTGGTAGGCGTTGTACAGGCCTATGCCCATGCCCCCCTGCGACGCGTAGCCTCCCATGAACGGCTTGAACATGAGCTGCCTGCGCTCGGCGGATATGCCCGGGCCGCTGTCTTCGACCACTATCTCGAGGCTGTTGCCGGCCAGCCTCACCGAAAGGGATATGGCACCCCGCTCGGGCGTATACTTCACGGCGTTGCTCAGCAGGTTGTATACCATGGCCTCGACCATCTGCCTGTCGAACTCCATCTCGTGGCTCTTGGCAAACGGAGTGAACGTTATTTGCTGCCGCTTCTGGTGGGCCAGGCTCCAGAAGTCTTGGTAAATGTCTCTCACAAAGGCAATGATGTCGGCCCGTTCAACGCTAAGCCGCATGTTGCCGGTGTTTACCTTGCGGAATTCCATGAGCTGGTTTACCAGCTTCAGCAACCGTTTTGTGCCCCGGCGGGCCGTTTGCAGCGCCGCCTTCGAGGGCGGTCGGTCGCTGTGGTCGGCCAGCTTGTCGACCGCTCCCTGTATTATGGCGAGCGGAGTGCGGAACTCGTGGGTGACGTTGGTAAAGAAGTTGAGCCTGAACTCGGCCATCTGCTTTTCCAGTTTCATCCGTTGGTGCAGCCGCAGCTTCTCTCTCGCGTTGTTGTAGACGTAGAGCCCGAAGGCCGCGGCCACCATGAGGTAAATCACCCATGCCCACCATGTGTTGTACCACGGCTGGTGCACCACGATGGCCAGCTGCGTCTCTTCGCTCCACACGTTGTCGCTCAGCGACCGGAGGTGGAAGATGTATGTTCCCGGGGGCAGGTTGGTGTATTCCACGTGGTTGACGCTTGTCATCTGCCGCCATCCCTTGTCGGCGCCCTCGAGGTAGAACTGGTAGAGCGACGACTCGATGTTTGAATACTCAAAGTTTGAGAACGACAGCTTGACGGTGTTCTCGTTGTGCCTGAGCGACACCCTGTCGACGTGGCCCGGAGCCCGCTCAAACCTGCCGCTGTCACTTGCCGACACGCCGTTTATCTCGATGTCGGTGATGTAGACGTGGGTGCTGTCGGCCCGGTTCGCCTTGGTGGCAAGCCGCGGGCTGACTATGGTAAGCCCGTATTGAGTGCCGAAGAGCAGCCGTCCGTCGCCCATGAGCATGGCGCTGCCCTCAGAGTAGATGTTGCGCTGCGGCATCTTGCCAAACTGAAAGGTCTTTACCTTCATGTCATGGTCGTATATCAGCGACAGGCCGCTTTCGGTTGCAACCCATATATTGCCGTCGTTGTCTTCCAGTATAGAGCAAATGCTGTTGTTGGCCAAGCCTTCCCTGTCGGTAAGAATCTTGAGGTCGAAGCAGGCCGGGCCCTTGCCGAATGTGCATCTCACCACGCCGCAGCCCTTGCCGCCTGCCCACAGGTGGCCGTCGGAGGTGTATTCCAGGCATCTGACCTCGTCGAACGGGAAACTGCCGTCTTTTGTGTTGAAGCACTTGAAGTCGTCGTTGGTCAGGTCTTTCTTGTTGGTGTCGGCCACATACAGGCCGTTGTTCGAGGCCACCCATATCCTTCCCATGGCGTCGATTTCAATCTGGTGGAGCCTGCTCTCGTTGGTGCTGCGGTCGAGCAGGCGCCTGAACGACAGACGCCCGCCGTTGTCTGTCTGCGCCATGAGCAGTCCGTCTTCATACGTTGCTATCCATACGCGCCCATGCTTGTCTTCCTTCAAGTCGTAAAGGTCGTTGCTCGGGCAGTGCATCCGCCTGTCGCCCTTGTTGTAGCCGGTGCCGTCCACGTAGAGCCCGTCGCCCCGTGTGGCCATCCATTCCCTGCCCCTGCTGTCTGTGATGTACGAGTATGCGCAGGCCTTTGTCTCGTAGAGCAGCGTGGCTTGCCCCCTTTCGGCGTCGAGGGCGTATATCTTGTTGTCGCGCGTGCTGAATATGGTCTTGCCGTCGCTGCGCTTCGCAATCATCTTCACGTTGTTGGCCCAGTCGCCTTTGTGCCCCTTCGCCGGCAGCACGAAGTCGGCTATCGACTGGTCGGCCACCGATATGCAAGCCACTCCCATCATGTCTTGCGCCACCCACAGCGTTCCGTCTCGGTCGATGAACATCGTCGTGAGGAAGTTGCTGTCTATAACGGGTTGCGGGTCGTTGGCCGAGTAATGCCGCAACGCGCCGCTCCGGTGGTCGTAGACGAAGAGCCCGTTGCCGAATGTGGCGATGTAGAAAAGCCCGTGGGGGCCGCGCCTCACCGTGTAGCGGCGCATGCGGTCGGTTGTGAACTTCACGTCGGGCAGCAGCTTGAGCGTCTTTACCTCGCCCTCGGGGGTGAACACCCATAGCGTTCCGCTGCTGTTCGACTCAAAGTGGTAGCCGTCTGCCGTGTCGAGGAGCAGTCCGTTGGGCACCTGTACGCCGTCGGGCTTGGTGGTGACGCCCGTGTTCAGGTCGACCTGGTAAGTGTCTTTGCAGAACAGCATCCATCGTCCTCTCCACACGAAGTTGCTCTTTATGGCGTTGACATTGCCCACGGCAGATGGTATCTTGAAGCTTTTCGCCTTCTTGCCGTCGGGCGAATATATCTCGACGGTGTTGCTTTCGGTTAGGCAAACAATGTCGCCACGGTATGTGTTGGCTTCCTTGTAGCGCTGCCCTTTGGCTATCGTCGTGAGCCGGCCTTGCCTGTCTATGCGCAGCAGTCCGTTGTCGGTGGCTGCCCATACGTTTCCTTTGCCGTCGGCAACCATGCGTGGTATGTGGTTCCCGGGCAGCCTGCCGTTCTGCACGGTGTAGTCGGTGCACTTGAAATTGCCGCCCTGGCAGCTCACGTGGCGTATGCCCGAGCGGTCGTCATACATCCAAAGGTCGCTCCCGTTTTTTATGAATCGCCGGTAGGTGCGGTTCTCGTCGCCCCGCCGGGTGTAGTCTACGAATCGTCCGGCGGTCAGGTCGTAGCACGCGAAAGTGAGCGTAGCGGTGTGAATCCATAGCAGCCTGTTGCTTGAGTCGCAGTGTATGTTGCCTATGTTGGCGTCGATGTTGCGGTTCTTGTCGCTGCTGAGCGACAGATAGTTGACAAACGAGTAGCCGTCGTAACGGCACAGCCCGTAGGCCGCCCCCATCCATATGAAGCCGTCGTTGTCTTGCGCCATGTCGTAGACGGTGTTGCTCGAGAGCCCGTTTGCGGTTGATATCCTCTTGCCGGTGAGCACCATCTGGTCGATGGACACTGCCCGGCAGACTATTGCAGAGATGGCGAATATGGTTAGTAAGAACGTCTTTTTAAGCATTGTTTCTGATTGGTTGGCAAACAACAGTATTGGTAGCCGCCCGTGCCGGAGCTGTCGCTGCCCTGCGGCATGCGGGCTTTCTTTATTTGCAAAGGTACGAAAAAAAACAAGATAAGGGCCGTGAAATATATAAAATAGGCCTGTTGGCGCCTAAAAAAGCCACCCCGCCCCATACCTCGGCCGCCTTTGTGCCGGGGCCATGGGCCTGGCGGCACAGTGAGGAGGCATAAAGGTATGAGGCAGGGTGGACATGTGCCGGTGTGGCCCGCGGCCTTGCCGGCCCGGTCAGTTGCACGTCATGACGGCCTATTTCAGGAAGTCTGTCACCGACTTGTCGGGGCCCAGGTAGAACCCTGTGTGCGGAGGCTGGTTGTAGCCCACGTTCTCTGTGGCCACGCCTATGCGGTAAGGGATGTCTTCCATCAGGCAGTTTATGCGGTAGTCGGTGGGGATGGGGCTGACATACAGGCGCAGTTCGCCGCTGTCGGTGGTGCGCACGAGCACCTCTTCGCGCCAGTCGCCCACGATGTCGGCGCTCAGGCATGGGTTCGACTTCGTGCCGTTGTTGAACGTGCAGCCCTCAAACTCCTTGATGAGCTTCATCCCGCCGGTTTCCCATTCATACTTTGAGACACGGTTGTGGTCGAGCATCTCGCGCAGCAAATCGCCGTCCCACCACACGGCAAAGTTGGTTGGCAGCCGCATTCCGCGCAGGAACAGGGCCGTGTCGTCTTCTTCCGACTTGGCCTTGTCGGCCTTCTCCTCTTCGCTTGTGCGCTTGGGCGTTACCAGTTCTCCCTTTATGTTGCGTATGCCGTGGCTGTCTGAGCTCCACATTTCGAGCCCCGGGTTTGTCGGGTCTATGTCTGCTGCCATGCAGCGGCCCACGTCTTCTCGGCTTTTAATCTGGAAAATCACCTTCCCCGTGGCCGCGTCGCGCAGGTCGGAGCCGTCGCGCCGGTTTTCGTGGCAGTCCCACAGCTGCAGCCTGTCGGTGGTAGGGTCGAACGCCGTCAGGTGCATTGCGTCGCCATGGCCCATGCCCGTGGTGTACAGGCCTGTGCCGTCGTTGTCGACGGCCATCGAACCGTATATTATCTCGTCGCATCCGTCGCCGTCGACATCGGCCACCCGCACGTTGTGGTTGCCCTGGCCGGCGTAGTCTTTCCACCTGCTGTCGTTGGTGTCAAACGTCCATCGGTTTGTCAGTTTCCTGCCGTCCCAGTCCCATGCGGCTATCACCGTGCGCCCGTAGTAGCCGCGGCAGAAGGCCGCGCTGGCCCGTTTGCCGTCGAAGTAGCCCATGGTGGCGAGGTAACGCTCCGAGCGGTTGCCCCTGTCGTCGCCCCAGTCGCTCACGTTTCCGCGCTCGGGTATGTACGGTTGTGAGTCCATCGCTTCGCCCGTCAGGCCGTTGAACACCGTTATGTACTCCGGTCCCGACAGTATCCTGCCTGCTTTCCACTCATTGTAGCCCGGGTTTCGGCGTTGCCGTGGCTGCCGCCTTCCCCGCGGTCCGCGTTGCGCCCGTTGCGGGCGCCGTCCGTCTCGGTGCATCTGTTCCCACTCCTTGCGGCGCTGCTCCATCTCGGCCTGCTCCTTCTTGGCAGCCTCGCGGTTCTTGTCGAAGTTGGCCATGGCCTTGCCAATCTCCTCGCGCCAGTCGGCCTTGGCGTCGCCAATGGCGTTGCCCTTGCCGTCGATGGTGCCGTCGGCGGTCTTGACCATCAGCTCGGCGCGGCCGTCGCCGTCGAAGTCGTAGACAACGAACGGCACGTAATGTGCCCCGCTCCGTATGTTCTTGCCCATGTCTATGCGCCACAGCCGCGTGCCGTCGAGGCGGTAGCAGTCGAATAGAGTGTTGCCCGTGAAGCCCGAGTGGGCGTTGTCGTGCTCGTTTGACGGGCTCCATTTCAGTATTATCTCATACTGTCCGTCGCCGTCAACGTCGCCCACGCTTGCGTCGTTGGCCGAGTAAGTATATTCGCGCCCGTCGGGCGATATGCCCCCTTCGGGCTTCTGGAGCTTTATCGGCAAGTAGCCTTCGGGCGCGCCGGCCGCCAGCGTGTAAGTGCCGTTTTTCCCCCCGCCTCGTATCTCGTATGTTGCGTCGGTGGCCAGCGGACTGTCGTCTACATAGAATGTGCCGCCCGTGGTCAGCGGTTGCCGGTTCAGTTTCACCCCGTTGCGGTAAATGTCGAACGGTTCGCCCTTCTTGTCGGTGTACAGCGTCCGCCAGCTCACTATGACGTGGCCTGCGTCTTGCCTCACGGCCACGACGCCCCTGTTCAGTTGTTCCCGTTGTATGTTGGCCATGTCGTAGCGTGGCTGTGCGCATGCTGTGGAACAGAGCACAGCTGCCGTCACCATTGAAAAGAGGTGTTTCATCTTTTTGACTTGTTTGGTTTTTAATCGTTGGTTGTTACTATTGTCATGAGTATGACGTTCGTCGGGATGAATGGTTTAATTGAAAAGAAAATTCAGTGGGTTTTTCTTTCCGCGGCTGTTGTATGCCTGTTGTCGCCGTTGCGCGTGGCCATGGCCGTATGCACAGGTGGCGGTTGGTGTCTGTGCGGTGTTGCGTGACAATTCGTCGGCGCTGCTTTTTGTTTTCGGTTGAGGTGAGCGAGGCCTCCGCCGTGGCCTTGTTTTTTTTGAAATCAAGACAAACGGAAATGCCCTGAAAATCGTTTGGGGGCTTAGTGTTCCATGGATTTTCGGCAGAGGCGCGCTTGCCGGTTGTGACATTTGTCGCGTGGCGTGGTCGGAACTACCGCAGATGGCATTGCTGTACGGGCTTGTTTTCGCGGTCTTGCGTGCCGTATTGCATTGCCGGATGGGCCATGTTGCATTGCCAAACGGGCCGTTTGGGGGCGCTGTTTGGCGCATTATGCCGGCCGGAATGGCTCATGGCGTGGCAAGGCGGTGGCTTTCAGGGAGTTGCGTGTTGGTTGTGTTTTTCGCGTTTTTCAGCCCGATGGCCGGTTCGGGTCTGGCCGTGAAGGTTTCGGCCGATATGTTTCGGCAGGCATGCATGCCCGGCGCGGCATGGCGTGCCGTGGTCGGGTGCATGTCTGTCGTGGTGTCTTTCGGTTGCCCGGGGGCGTCGGCGGCGCGTTGTTGCGGCCAGCCCCGCCTTGTGGCCAGCCTGTGGCTGCGGTGGCATGCGCTATTTGGTGTTGTACAGTGCCTTGCCCAGCCCGGCCAGGTTTTCCTCGCCCGGCAGTCCGGGGTATTGCGCTTTCATGGCTTCTACGAATGCTTCGGGCGTAGGCGACGACGCCAGTGCCTCTTTCATCTTGCCGAGATACGCAATCTTGAACTCTACCGCCTCTTTGCCGCTTGCGCCCCCATGGCCGCCAATGAACAGCGTGGCGCCCGACTGCAGCGACTTCCTGGCCTCGGCAATCTCGGCGTCGATGGCCTTGGCCGACGCTATCTGCAGATGTGAGGCGTGGGCCCTGGCCGGTGCCCAGTGGGTGAAGTACACCTTGCCGCCTATGGTTATGCTCGCTGCGGGGAAGTCGGTCGATGCCCCGCGGTCAAAGTGGAACGCCGTGCCGGCTATGGTTCGCGTCGTGCCGAAGGCCACCTCGGCCACGCTGCCCGTGGGCAGGCTCGCCATGGCCTCGCCGAAGGTGCCGGCAAAGCCCTTCATCATGCCACCGTATACAGGGCCCTTTGTAAACGAGCCCATGCCCTCGGCCATGAGCACCGGATGGTCGGCGGTGCTGCCAACGTGGTAGTCGGCAATCCTCGCGGCCACCGGCTTGCCCATCTTTTCGACGTAGGCGTCAAACTCGGCGGCGTTGTCCTTGAAGAGCGGTTGCTCCATTGTGACAACCGAGTCGTTGCCCTCGACAATGAAACTGGCGTCGTTCATCACGTCGTTGGTGTAGTAGACGTGCAGTCGGAAGCTGCCCATGTCGTGCACCTCAAAGCGCCCTTTCACCTGGGCCGTGGCCGCGGTGGCCACCAAGGCGAGCGCGGCAATCATCATTTTCTTCATAGTCTTTTTCTCCTTTTCTTTTGTTTTGTTGTCTGTTGTCTTGTTTCACGGTGCAAAATTAGCCATTGGCAGCCATACGCGCAAGAGGGCACAAAGCTGTAAGCAGGTTACGCCAAGGTTACTTTTGCGGCGCCGTGTGGCCACACTGCGAGTAGCCTTTAACTTAGGTTAACCTTGCCCCGCGCAGCCGTTTCCAACCGGCCGGGGGCAGGCCGCGCCCACCAAATACATCATCCAGCGGCAAACCTTTGGCCGTTTCGCCATAAATGCGTATATTTGTAGCCGTTTAAACGATAATAAGGAATGAAGGAATTTGTAATATCCGAGGCCAAGGCAGAGACTGCTGTGCTCGTGGGCCTGATCACCAACGAGCAAGACGAGGCCAAGACCAAGGAGTATCTCGACGAGCTGGAGTTCCTCGCCGACACGGCGGGAGCCGTCACCGTGAAGCGGTTTACGCAGAAAGTGAACGGCCCGAGCTCCGTCACCTATGTGGGAAGCGGCAAGCTCGCCGAGATACGCAAGTATATAGAAGACGAGGCCGAGGCCGACCGTGAGGTGGGAATGGTCATCTTCGACGATGAGCTTTCGGCCAAGCAGATGCGCAACATCGAGAAGGAACTCAGGGTGAAGATACTTGACCGCACGTCGCTCATACTCGACATATTCGCCATGCGCGCCCAGACGGCCGAGGCAAAGACGCAGGTTGAGCTGGCGCAGCACCGCTACATGCTGCCCCGCTTGCAGCGCCTGTGGACCCACCTCGAGCGCCAGGGAGGCGGTTCGGGCTCCGGGGGAGGCAAGGGCAGCGTGGGTTTGCGAGGCCCGGGCGAGACGCAGCTCGAGATGGACCGCCGCATCATACTGCAGCGCATAACCCTGCTCAAGCAGCGGCTGGCCGAGATCGAGAAGCAGAAGAACACGCAGCGCAAGAACCGCGGGCGACTCATCAGGGTGGCCCTCGTGGGATATACCAACGTGGGCAAGTCGACGCTGATGAACCTTCTGGCCAAAAGCGACGTCTTTGCCGAGAACAAGCTCTTCGCAACGCTTGACACAACGGTGCGCAAGATGGTCATCGACAACCTGCCGTTCCTGCTGGCCGACACCGTCGGGTTTATCCGCAAGCTGCCCACCGACCTCGTCGACTCGTTCAAGTCTACGCTCGACGAGGTGCGCGAAGCCGACCTGCTGCTGCACGTAGTGGACATTTCGCACCCCGATTTCGAGGAGCAAATAAGCGTGGTTGAGAACACACTGAAGGACCTCGGCTGCGCCGAGAAGCCGTCGATGATTGTGTTCAACAAGATTGACGCATACCGGTGGGTGGACAAAGACCCCGACGACCTGACGCCGCCGACGCGCGAGAACGTGACGCTCGACGAGCTACGGCGCACGTGGATGGCCAAGCTTGGCGACGACTGCATATTCATCTCGGCACGCGAGAAGCAGAACATCGACGAGCTGCGCGACGTTATGTACAAGCGGGTGCGCGAGCTCCACGTGCAGAAATACCCATACAACGATTTCTTATACGATAATTACGAGTCCTGACGGTTGCCTTCGGGCTTGCGTGACTCATAAAAACATGGTGTGATGCGTTCGCTGACAGTAGACGAGATTGAGGCGCTGGAGCGGCAAGGCTGCTCTGCCGAAGACTGGACACGCATTGGCGTGGCCGAGGATTTCTGCCCGGCATACATACATAACGTGGCTTTTTACGGCGATGTCAGCCTCGGGCTGTTTGACAAGCAGGTCGAGGTTGACGAGGGGTTCGCGCGGCATTCGGGCATACGCAATGCCGTGTTGCGCGACGTGTCGATAGGCGACAACTGCCTGATAGAGAATGTAGGCTGCCACATCTGCCGCTATTCCATTGGCGACGAGTGCTATATCTCGGGCGTTGGGCTCATCACCTGCACCGAGGGGGCGTCTTTCGGCCAGGGCAACGTCGTGTCGGTGCTCAACGAGGCTGGGCCGGGCAACGTGGTAATCTACGACGGGCTGACCTCGCAGATGGCAGCCTTCATGGTGCACTGCTCGGGCGACAAGGCCCTTTGGGAGCAGTTGCAGGCCATGGTGGCGGCGTTTGTGGGCAGGCGTACGGAGGGCCGTGGCACCATAGGCTATGGCGTGAAGATTGTCAACACGCGCGAGATAGTGAACTCGTGCATAGGCGATGAGTGCGAGATTAGCGGCGCCGAGCGCCTCTGCGACTGCACCCTGAGCGGCACACCCGATGCCAGCATATACATAGGCAGCGGCGTCGAGTGCGACAACACCGTGGTGCAGGCCGGCGCATCGGTGGTGGGCGGGGCCCGGCTCAGTAGCTGCTTCGTGGGCGAGGCCTGCCATGTGGGGCGCGGGTTCTCGGCAGAGAGCAGCCTGTTCTTTGCCAATTCGTATGTAGACAACGGCGAGGCCTGCGCCGCGTTTTGCGGCCCGTTCACCGTCAGCCACCACAAGGCCACTCTGCTCATAGGCTGTGCCTGCTCTTTCTTCAATGCCGGTTCGGCCACCAATTTCAGCAACCATGCCTACAAGCTCGGCCCGCTGCACACCGGCACGCTGGCCCGGGGAAGCAAGACCGGCAGCGGCGCACACCTGCTGTTGCCCGCCCGCATCGGGGCCTTCTCGGTGTGCATGGGCAAGATAGAGACGCATCCCGACACCCGGCAGCTGCCCTTCTCTTATGTGATAGGCTCGGCCGGGGCCACCTATCTGGTGCCGGGGCGCAACCTGCCCACCGTGGGCACCATGCGCGATGTGGCCAAGTGGCCCCGCCGCGACATGCGGCCGAGGGTGGGGCGGCAGGCCATTGTAAACTTCGACTGGCTCTCGCCGGCTGTCGTTGCGAGCGCCATCGAAGGGCGGAGGCTGCTGCAGCGCCTGCGCGACGAGCAGGGCGACGACGCCGAGACTTACTCTTTCGGGGGCTGCCTGATAAGGAAACGGTGGCTCGTGCGAGGCATTGCGCTATACGACATGGTGGTGCGCATTTACCTAGGAAGGGCAGTCAAGGGGCATTATTGCGAACTGCCCGAGAGCTCTGTCGGCACGGGCGAGTGGGCCGACCTGGCCGGCATGCTGGTGCCTATGGCCGAGGTGGAGCAGCTGGCCGACGACATCCGCAGCGGCACCGTTGACGAGTTGCAGCTCGTCGACGACCGTTTCATCAGTCTCAACGAGGCGTACGATGACTTTAAGTGGAACTTCACATACAGGCTTGCGCTCGATTACTATGGGCTTGACACGCTGTCGGCCGACGACATCGACCGTATCACGGCCGACTATGAGGCTGCGCGCGCTGAATGGGTGGCTGCCGTTGGGCGCGACGCAGAGCGCGAGTTTGCACTCGGCGATGTGGACGAGGGGGTGCTGGCCGCCTTCCTCGACAGTCTGGAGGCGCAAGGCGTGGTGTGACGCTCTGGCGTTGCCGCGCATTCACGCCGGGCATCATGCCGCATGGCGCGATGGCTTTGGCAAATCGGTTTTTGTAATATTTTATGTTTTTCCGGGCTGTTCCGCATAACGTGCTGACAACCACCGTGTTGCAGAATGGCCGGCCCTGCGTCGCAAAACGTGCCGTATGGCATGCCAAAACGGCGCGTTTCGCACGCCCGAACGGGCTGTTTGGCAGGGCCGAACCGCACCGGCAGGGGCACAGGGGGCTTTGTGTAAGCAATTCGTCAGTGCCACGTGACACCCGGACAACCCGTATGCCGCAATGCCGACCTGCATTGTGGCTGTTGTGACAATCAATCAATAACACAATAAGCAAATGGTAAAACTACGTTCTTTCTTTATCGCCTGCATGGCATTGGCCATGACGGTGGCAGTCCATGGCAAAGACTATAAGTATCAGTCGGTGGACGGCGACATGATGAAGTCGCGGATATACAAACTTGACAACGGCCTGACGGTTTACCTCACGGTCAACAACGAGAAGCCGCGCATACAGACCTACATCGCCGTACGCACCGGAAGCCGCAACGACCCGGCCGAGACCACCGGGCTGGCTCACTATCTGGAGCACCTGATGTTTAAGGGGACAAAGGCTTTCGGAACCACCGACTATGCGGCAGAGAAGCCACTGCTCGACGCCATCGAGGCTAAGTACGAGCACTACCGCACGCTCACCGACCCGGAGCAGCGCAAGAGCTGCTACCGCGAGATAGACAGTCTGTCGCAGCTGGCGGCGCGTTTCTTCATACCCAACGAATACGACAAGCTCATGTCGTCGATAGGAGCTCAGGGCACCAACGCCTATACCAGCAACGACGTGACCTGTTACACCGAAGACATACCGGCAAACGAGGTGGAGAACTGGCTGCGCATACAGGCCGACAGGTTTGAGAACATGGTGATAAGGGGATTCCACACAGAGCTCGAGGCGGTGTATGAGGAGAAGAACATTTCGCTTACCGACGACTTCGGCAAGGCATACGATGCGCTGAACGCCAAGCTGTATCCGGGCCATCCCTACGGCACGCAGACCACCATTGGCACACAAGAGCACCTGAAAAACCCGTCGATAACCAACATCAAGAACTACTTCAAGCGCTATTATGTGCCAAACAATGTGGCAATATGCATGTCGGGCGACTTCAACCCCGACACGGTCATTGCACAGATAGACCGCTATTTCGGTTCTTGGAAGGCCGACCCCGCCCTGTCGCGACCCGAATATCCGGCATTGGCCGAGTTGACATCAGCCGTCGACACCACCGTAGTGGGGCAGGAGGCAGAGAGCCTCATGCTTGGCTGGAGGTTCAAGGGGGCGGCCGATATGCAGGCCGACACGCTCGGGGTGATATCGCTCATGCTTGCCAACGGTGAGGCGGGGCTGATGGAAACAGACCTCGAGCAACAGATGCTCGTGCAGAGGGTGGCCGTGATGATTGACGGACACACCGACTATACGTCGATGCTTATGTTCTGCCAGCCTAAAGATGGGCAGACGCTTGAGGAGCTTCGCGCGGTCGTGCTGAAGGAAATGGGCAAGCTGAGAAGCGGCGACTTTGACGACGGACTGCTGCCGGCGGTCATCAACAACATGAAGCTGGAGTATTACAAGCAATTGCGCGACAACGGCGCAAGGGCCAACATGTTTGTGCAAACCTTCATCCAGGGAAGGCCGTGGGCCACAGAGGTGGGGGCCATCGACCGCATATCGAAGATTACCAAGCAGCAGATTGTGGACTTCGCACGCCGCCATCTCGGTGAAAACTATGTATGCGTGTACAAGAAAATGGGCAACGACACTACGATAAAGAAGATAGACAAACCGCAGATAACGGCGATACCGGCCAACCGCAACTTGCAAAGCGACTTCCTGAAGGAGGTCGTGGAATCGGAGGCCAAGCCCATACAGCCGCGGTTCCTCGACTTTGATGCCGACCTGACGGTGACGAAGACCGGGGCCGGGGTGCCGCTGCTTTACAAGCAGAACACTGACGACGGGCTGTTTGACCTGTGCTACCGCTATGAGTTCGGCACCGAAGACGTGAAAGGCATGGACATTGCGCCAGACTATCTTTACTATATCGGCACCGACAAAAAGAGCTCAGAGCAGGTCAAGAAGGATTTCTACAGCCTGGCGTGCAACTATTCCATTGGTGTCGGGGCCGACTACGTGGAGGTCAGGTTGAGCGGTTTGAGCGAGAACATGCCCAAGGCTGTGGCCATGCTCGACGACTTGCTGAACAACGCCAAGGGCGACGACGAATCGTTTGGGGGCTTCGTTGACATGCTGGAGAAGTCGCGTGGCGACCTCAAGACCAATCAAGACGCCAATTTCTCTTACCTGTTTGCCTATGGCAGGTATGGCCGCTACAACAGCCAGCGCAACACTCTCAGCGAGCAGGAGCTGCGCGTCGGAGGGCCGCAGTTGCTTACCGGCATGCTGAAGAAGCTGGCAGGGTATGAGCATACGGTGATGTATTATGGGCCGGAAACGCAGGATAGGCTTGTCGAGGTGCTCAAGGCAGGGCGCCATCTGGCCGCCAGGTTGTCGCCGGCGCCTGTAGGCAAGGCCTACGAGATGGCGCTTACGCAAGCCAACGAGGTGATGATTGCTCCTTATGACGCCAAGAACATATACATGGTTCAGTTCCACAACGAGGGCCGTCGGTGGCATGCCGAAGAGGCACCGGTGCAGGCTCTGTTCAACGAATACTTCGGAGGAGGCATGAACACGGTTGTGTTCCAGGAGTTGCGCGAGTCGCGCGGACTGGCCTACAGCGCTTTCGCACGGTACAATGCACCAGCCCGCAAGAATCAGACCGAGTCGTTCTATACTTACATCATATCCCAGAATGACAAGATGATGGACTGTGTCAATGTGTTCAACAACATATTGGACGACATGCCTCAGTCGCAATCGGCATTCGACATTGCCAAGCAGAGCCTTATAAAGAAGCTGCAGAGTGAGCGCACCACGCGCTTTAACGTGCTTCGCGCCTATGTAGAGGCTCGTAACCTTGGCATTGACTATGACATCAAAGAGCGCATTTACAATGCTCTGCCTGCCATCAAGATGGCCGACGTGATAAGCTTTGAACAGCAGAATATGGCTAAAAAGCCTTTCCGCTATATCATCCTGGGCGATGAGAAGGAGCTCGACATGGAGTCGCTCGGCAAGATTGGGCCTGTGAAGAGGCTCTCTACCGAGGAGATTTTCGGCTTCTGAACGGCGGAAAATGTGAGCCGTTGACAGTGTAGTTGGGGGTTATGGGGAGTTAAGTGAAGTTAGAAGGAGTTAGAGGACATTGGTATTCGACAAGCAACTATGCAGTCTGAAGCCATCGTCTTCTAACTCCTTGTAACTTCTTCTGACTTCTTCTAACTCCCAATAATTATAAAACCGCCTTTTGCACGGCCTTTTGGGAATAGATAAACAATCCGGGTCGTCAGTTGTTCACTTCGACAATCTTGGTTGGTGCCTGCTCCTTGTTGCGTCGGTTGGTTACGGTTACCACAGCCTGGGCAAGGTTGATGAATGCCAGTCCGGTGATGGTTTCCGAGTCGCAAGCGGCGGGTTGTCCAGCGTCGCCGCTCTCACAGATGCTCTGAACAAGCGGAATCTGGGCCAGCAGCGGCAGGTCCATCTCCTTGGCCAGCGCCTTGCATCCCTCGTGGCCGAAGATATAGTACTTGTTTTCGGGCAGTTCGGCAGGCGTAAACCACGCCATGTTCTCGACAAGTCCCAGTATCGGCACGTTCACCTTGTCGTTTTTGTACATGTCGATGCCCTTGCGAGCGTCGGCCAATGCCACGTTTTGCGGCGTGCTTACTATCACCGCGCCCGTTATGGCCAGCGTTTGCAGCAGGGTGAGGTGTATGTCGCTTGTGCCGGGAGGGGTGTCGAGGATGAAGTAGTCGAGCTCTCCCCAGTCGGCATCGGCTATCAACTGCTTTAGCGCGTTAGACGCCATGCCGCCGCGCCAGAGCGTCGCGGTGTCGGGATTGACAAAGAAGCCGATGCTGAGCAGCTTCACTCCGTATTTCTCTATGGGCTCAATGAGTTGCCTGCCGTCTTTTTCCACGGCATACGGCCTGGCGTCTTCAACGTTGAACATCTTTGGCATCGACGGGCCGAAGATGTCGGCATCGAGCAGCCCGACCTTGTAGCCGAGCCGTGCCAGGGCTATTGCCAGGTTGGCGGCCACGGTGCTTTTGCCCACTCCTCCCTTGCCGGAGCTTACTGCAATGATGTTTTTCACCTGCGGCAACAGCTTGCCCACCTCCGGCCTTGGCTTCGACCTGAACTCTGTGGTGATGCTTACCTGCACGTCTTTGCCTACGTGGTAGTGTATGGCGGCCTCGGCGGCCTTGACCGTTGACTTAAGAAACGGGTCTGTGTCTCGCGGGAAAATCAGTGAGAACGACACCGACATGCCGTCTATTCTGATGTTGTCGGCCACCATGTCGCTCTCTACGAGGTTCTTCTTCGTGCCGGCATAGGTCACTGTTGCCAGCGCGTCGAGTATGAGTTTCGGATAAAGTGTCATATTCTTTGCTATATGGTTCTTGGTTATTTAGATTGCAAATATTGTGCCGAAAGGCCATGCCACGATCCGGTTTTTGCATCCGTAGGGTTGTTTTCTGTGTTTTGCGGCATGGTTTAGCCTGCATGGCCAAACAGTCATACAGTCATTTTCAGCATGTCACAGGTGGGATGTAGCGGTGCCGGCCTTGTTTTCCTGATTCTTTATAAATGCGCTGCCGGTTGACCAGCCGGCCCGTCCCGAATTGCCGGACGGGCCGTATTGGCGTTTGATATGGGCCGTTTGGAGTTACAATACGGGCTGTTTCGGAGCTTGAAACGGCATGTTTGGCACGGGGCTGAGCCACAGGCCGTTATGCCGTATGGCTGTCGCTGTGAATAAACATTACACGGGCGGGAGCGCCCTTCCTGGTCGCCGTTGCCGGCCTGTGGGCCGCCCTGGGGTTATGATGCTATTGTGTTGTCGACTTTCTGCTTCACTGTGGCTTTCTCCATCTGGTTGCAGTATCGCTTGCATTGGTCGCAGATGTTGTAACCGAGCATAGCCCCGAGGATGAAATCCTTTTCAGGCGAGAGTTCGTAGAGCGGGCAGTTGACAAGGTGCTTTATAACCTCTATGCACTCGCTCTTTCCGAAAAACAGGTTGACGCTGTTGCGGCCGGCAGGCTGTATCAGGTAGGCTATGCCCTGGCTGTTGAGCCGCCGTATGGCAAAGTCTTCATACTTCTTGTTCATTGTGTACAGCACCATTTGCCTTACTCCTTTCTTGAACTCGTAGACATGGTTGAGGAACACTTTCAGTTCCACGGGGTTTATGTTTGCAGTTTTCATAAGCTAAGTGTCATTTTGCTGGCCGCCGGCGTGTGGCGGCACTTTTTTCACGTCGGTTTCCGTTTGCAAAACTAACTGAAAACTGCCGATTGCGCAATACCTAAAAGTTATGAAAAGGCGTGGCAGGGCCTCGTCTTGTCACTCAACATACCTGCCGAGCCTTATCTTCCGGGCCAGCAACTCGTCGTCGGGTGCTTGCCTTGCGGCCTCCTTCCAATAGCCCATGGCAACCTCTTTTCTGTATTCCTCGTCTGTGAAAAACCGGTCGCCGTCCTTTCCCTCGGCGTTTTCCATGAGCATGGCTATGTCTCCTGCAATCTCGAGCAGGCCGGGCGTTTCTTCGCTGGGGTCGTAGATGGTAGGCCCGAGCCATTCCCATGCTCCCCAGTAGTCTTTCTTCTTGTATAGAATGATGGCCTTGGTGCGTTTGTAGTAGTCGTGTTCCGGAAATGTGGCAAGGGTGGCCTCGTTCATGAGCGTGGCCTGCGTGAGGTCTGTTTTGTGTATGGCCATTGCGAGCGCAGACATGTTTATCGCGTCGCACATTTTTATGTCGAGCAGCTCAACGGCCTTGCTGATGCTGTCGATGCCTGCCGAGTCGCCCTCGGCAAGCATCATCCTTCCCAGCGCAACCAGGTTGATGGTGGCATAGATGGTGTCTTTCCTGATGTCCGTTTTCATTGTCCCTTTTTTTAAAAGAGCCATGGCATCCTTGTTGTTGCCGCGCTTCATTTGCTCTATGCTGGTTA
>ULWB01007572.1_pt1 | contig 26607 bp, 22 predicted proteins | sample 1959891 | NCBI WGS metagenome assembly ULWB01 (sample SAMEA4835799, study PRJEB28245) | human gut metagenome | biome: gut microbiome; material: fecal sample | place: Denmark | collected 2008 | reverse complement strand
GACAAGAAAGAATGAAAAGGTAATATCTAAAGACAAACCTAAGTATTCATTTGATGGAATTAATTTTTATGTAAAACGTCGTTTTGTTTTAGAATTGATAAGACAATATGTAAAAGAGCATCCGAATATTAGTTTTGAAGAATTAGAAAAGCAATTTCCTGATTCATTGCATACAAAGTCATTGGGAGTGGTGCGAACACTGGAGTCTGTTGAAAAACGTATAAAATTACAACCTGATATAAAGAATCGTTATTTTTTGAAACCGGACGAAATATTAGTCTTGAATGATGGGACAAAAGTGGTAGTTACAAATCAATGGGGTGATTTGTTTTCTAAGTTTCTTAATTGTGCGAAGAAATTATATAATGTTGTTGGCAATAATGAAAATTTGTCGGAACATAAAGAAAATTTAAAGAGGACAGTTAAGAATCCGGTTACGAAATTGAGAATAACATTTGAGGATGGTATTGTTATTGCTGAAAAAGATTCGGCTGCTTCATTTCGTAGGTTTGTTGAAGAAGTTGGTGTAGAAAATGTTAAGTCGTTAAATATGATGGGAAGAAAAGATGTTCCATTGATTTCAGATTCGGTTAGTCCTGAATATGAGAAATATCAGCGCCGTTTATCAGATGGGTGGTATTTGTTTTCCAATTTTAGTACAAAGAGTCTAAAAATAAAGATAGAACAGATAGCTCAACGTTTGTCTATTGAATTGAAAGTGGAAATACTTGCTAAATAGATAATGAAGGATTGAGAGGTAATAAAAATTATTGAGATATGAGAAAATTTTTGATGGGAGTGGCGGCGTTCTTGCCGCTGTTGGGAGCCGCGCCGGCCGGCGGTGCGGAATCTGTGTCTGCGGGGGCGGCTTATGTGCCGTCGGCGGAGAATATGGAGGCGCGGACGGAGTTTCAGGATGCCAAGTTCGGTATTTTCCTGCATTGGGGGCTTTACTCGATGCTTGGCACTGGCGAGTGGACGATGACCAACCGCGATATGAATTACCGCGAGTACCAGAAACTTGCCAACGCTTTCTATCCGCACGATTTCGATGCCGCGGAGTGGGTGTCGGCGATTAAGGGTTCGGGTGCGAAGTACATCTGTTTCACAACGCGCCATCACGAGGGCTTCTCGATGTGGAACACGGCGGAGAGCGCTTACAACATAGTGGATGCCACGCCTTTCGGGCGCGACGTGGTGCGCGAATTGTCCGACGAGTGCCACAGGCAGGGCGTGAAGCTGCATCTCTATTATTCGCTTATCGACTGGTGGCGAGATGATTGCCCGCGCGGGCGTACCGGTCTCGGAACAGGCCGTCCCGGCACGGCGATAAGCTATGACGACTATTATTGCTTTATGAAAAACCAGCTTTCGGAGCTTCTGACCAATTATGGAGAGATTGGGGCGATATGGTTCGACGGTGTGTGGGATCAGGACCAGAATCCCGGTTTCGACTGGAAACTGCGCGGCCTTTACGACCATATACACGGTCTGCAACCGGCCTGTTTGGTGGGCAACAATCACCATCTTGTGCCGTTCGAGGGCGAGGACATACAGATTTTCGAGCGCGACCTGCCGGGCGAGAACACTGCCGGATTGTCCGGGCAAGCGATAAGCCAATTGCCGCTCGAGACGTGCGAGACGATGAACGGCATGTGGGGATACAAAATTACCGACCTCGACTATAAGCCCACGAAAGAGCTTGTGCATTACCTTGTACGTGCGGCGGGGCGTAACGGCAACCTTTTGCTCAACATAGGCCCGCAACCCGACGGACGTTTGCCGGAAACGGCGTTGCTGCGTTTGAAAGAGATGGGCGAATGGCTCGGAAAGTACGGCGAGTGCATCTATGGCACTCGTGGCGGTGAGATTGCCCCGCATCCGTGGGGAGTGACCACACGTAAGGGTGACAAGCTGTATGTGCATGTGCTGGAGCTTGCCGACGATGCCCTTTTCTTGCCTGTTGCGGGAAAGGTGAAGAGCGCCGTTTGCCTGAACACCGGGAAGGAGGCATCTTTCACCAAGGTTAAAGGCAAGGGCATAGTGATAGACCTTGGAGGAATACCGGTTGATGAATACGACAGAATAATAGAACTTACTACGGAATGATTATGAGAAAAAGAAATATCATCATGGCGGCCGCAGTGCTGCTTGCCGCTCCGGCTTTTGCCACAGGAACATATATGGACGAGGTTCGTTCGGATTTGGCACAAAAACGCGGGGCGTTGCCGACAGGCAATCTGTTCTCGATATTGGACGACAAGAGCCTGACTGAGCAGGAGAGCGACGCTCTCGCTTTCCTCTATGCCTATATGCCGGTTGGCGACATTACCGACTATTCCGGCGATTTCTATTTGGAAAACGTGCGCAGCTCGTTGGCCACACGTGGCGAGACGGCTTGGGGCAGGACTGTACCCGACGATATTTTCCGCCACTTCGTGCTGCCGGTGCGTGTCAACAACGAGAATCTCGACCGCTCGCGCATAGTGTTCCACGACGAGCTGATGCCGCGGTTGAAAGGCTTGTCGATGTACGACGCAGTATTGGAGGTGAACCACTGGTGTCACGAGAAGGCCAACTATCAGCCGTCGGACGCACGGACAAGCTCGCCGCTTGCCACTGTAAGTACTGCATACGGTCGTTGCGGCGAGGAATCTACGTTTCTTGTCGCCGCTCTCCGTTCCGTGGGCATACCGGCGCGTCAGGTCTACACTCCGCGCTGGGCGCATACCGACGACAACCATGCGTGGGTTGAGGCGTGGGTTGACGGACGCTGGCATTTTCTTGGCGCATGCGAGCCTGAGCCGGTGTTGGATCTTGGCTGGTTCAATGCCCCGGCAAGCCGCGGGATGCTGATGCATACCAAAGTAACCGGACGCTATGAAGGACCGGAGGACGTGATGCGCACCACTGCAAATTATACGGAAATCAACGTAATCGACAATTATGCGCAGAATGAGCGTGCCGCGGTCGCGGTCGTTGACGGCAGCGGCAATCCGGTAGAAGGAGCGCGTGTGGAGTTCAAGTTGTATAATTACGCCGAGTTCTACACAGTGTCGGCACAGACAACCGGAAAGGATGGCAAGGCTTCGCTGTCGGCCGGATTGGGAGATATGGTTGTGCTGGCGGTGAAAGACGGACGTTTCGGGCTGAAGAAAGTGTCGTTCGGCAAGGATAAGGAAATTGTCTTGGCCTTGGAGCACAGGATAGGAGAAGAGTTCTCGTTTCCTATAGACATCGTTCCGCCGTCGGAGAGTGCCAACATTCCGGAGGTAACGGCGGAGCAACGTGCGGAGAATGATCGGCGTTTCAATCTTGAGGACTCCATCCGCAACGCTTATATAGCCACTTTCCCGAATAATTCGGTGATTGCAGAGTTCGCCGGAGCCGACGGATATGAATATGGGGATGTGGAGTATTTTATCAAGGCTTCGCGCGGAAATTACGGACAGATAATGTCGTTTCTTTCCGAAGCCGCCGGAAAAGGCAAGCGCGGCAGGGCGTTGCAACTGCTTTCAACGTTGTCGGAGAAGGATTTGCGCGACGCACAGAAAGCTGTGCTCGACGACCATCTTTACAACACTCCCGACGATGCCGATGCTGTCACGGTGCTTGCGCCGCGCATAGCCGACGAGATGCTTACGCCTTACCGGCTGTTCTTGCAGAAGGCGTTCGGCGGAGATGCTGCCGCTTTCCGTGCCGACCCCGCGCGGCTTGTAGAATGGTGCCGCGAGAATATAGAGCCGTGCGACGAACTTTGCACGGTCGGTACGACAATTTCGCCCGAAGGGGTATTGCGCAGTCTTCGTGCCGACCGCCTGTCGCGCGACATTTTCTTTGTCGCCGCCGCGCGTTCGTTGGGCATTTCGGCGCGAATCGACCGTGTGACAGGCGATGTGCTGTACCAAAAGGACGGCAAGGAGGTTGCCGCCGATTTCGATGGCGGCAGCAATGAGGAGATAAGGACAGGCAGTCTGAATATGGATTACGCACCGATACAGCGTCTGGATGACCCGGAATATTTCCGCCATTTTACTCTGTCGAAGTTCGACGGTCAGTCGTTCTGTCTGCTCAATTATCCTGATTTCGAGAAGTGGAGCAATCTGTTCCGTCATCCTTCGGCGATAGCTTCCGGCTATTATATGATGGTTTCCGGCACGCGTCTTGCCAGCGGCAAGGTTTTGGCAAAAGTGTCGTTCTTCACAGTTGCGGATGATGCTCTTACCAATGCAGCTCTTGTTATGCGCGACGACCGCGAGGACATCCGGGTGATTGGCAGTTTCAATTCCGAGTCGAAGTTTACGGATGCTGTCAGCGGAAAGGAGACTTCTGTATTGCTGACCACAGGACGCGGATATTTTGCCGTGGGGGTGCTTGCCGTAGGGCAGGAGCCTACCGACCACGCATTGAAGGACATTGCTGCAAAGGCTGCTGAATTGGAGAAATGGGGCAGGAAAATCATCCTGTTGTTCCCCGACAAGGAGTCTTTTGACAAATATATGTCGGCACCGGTTTCAGGATTGCCGGGCAACGTGGTGTTCGGCATCGACAATGGCGGCAGCATCCGCAATCAGATATTGTCGGAGATGAAATTGCCGGCGGCAACGCAGATGCCGGTGTTCATTGTGGCCGACACGTTCAACCGTGTGGTGTTCGAGTCGCACGGCTATACCATCGGTCTCGGCGAACAGTTGCTGAAGACCATACACGGATTGTAGCGGGGAATCAGCGGGAATCGGCTCCCCACATCAGTTTGTTGCGCAGGGCGCATGCGAAGTTGTGGCCGTTGCGCTGGAGGAGGCGGACAGTGTGTCCCGCCTTCTTCAGTGTTATGCGTGAGCCGATAGGAAACGATACGGAATAGCCGTCGATAGCCACCCGGAAAGTCTGCGAACGCCCGGATACTGTCGTAATCTCGATTGTCGAGCTGTCGGAAATTACCAACGGACGCATAGTAAGGGAATGCGCGGCAATGGGCGAGATGGCAAAGCATCCGCTGACAGGGTGCAGTATAGGCCCGCCGACCGACAGGTTGTATGCTGTGCTGCCTGTCGGGGTGGTTACGATAAGTCCGTCGCCGAGATATGTGCCGAGCCTGTTGCCGTTGACCTCCGTTTCCATGCGCAGCATCGAAGCCGAGGCATTTTTCTGTATGGCCACTTCGTTGAGGGCGAAACGGTTGGGCAGGGCTACTCCTGCATCGGTGGATATTTCCAAAAGGGTACGTTGCTCTACTTTATATTCCCCTTTCGACAATTCCGCGAATAGAAAATCGAAATCGTCGGCAGAGACTTCGGAAAGATAGCCGAGGTGTCCGGTGTTGATGCCTACTATGGGAATCTGTTTGCGTCCGGTGCGTCCGGCGGTGCGCAGGAATGTGCCGTCGCCGCCGATGCTCATTATGAAATCTGCGTCGAAATCGTTGCTTTCTATCACTTTGTCGGCTTCAAGACCGGGAATAAGTGCGGACAGATATTCAAAGAAATGCCGCTCGATGCCAGTCCACACGTTATTTCTACGCAATGTCCCGAATATATGGGCAAGGCTTCCGGCGTGTTGCTCCTGATGCAGATTTCCGTAAATGGCTATTTTCATAACATTAAATCATTACCATTATGAACCTTATGATGAAATACAGGCATACGGCCAGTTTTATGAGGGTGCCGAAAAGGAATCCAACGAATGACCCGAATCCGGCTTTCAAGGCCGCCCGGAAAGGTTTCCCGGCAATTAGTTCCCCGATGACCGCGCCGAGAAAAGGACCGAGAATCAAGCCTAACGGCAGGAAGAACATACCCACGATTGTGCCTATCACGCATCCGCGGTTGCCGTATTTCCCGCCGCCGAATTTCTTTGCTCCTATCATCGGCGTGAAGTAGTCGAGCACCAAAGTAGCAATAACTACTAATGCGCTGACAACCAATTCTGTGACGGAAAAGTCCACACGGTCGGTGAAGTGTAGTAAGAGCATGCCGAGCCATGCCAGCGGAGGACCCGGAAGCATCGGCAGTATGCAGCCGGCAAGACCGACGAGCATACAGATAGCCGAAAGCGCATATAGTAAGTATTCTACAGCCATATCATATCAACGCTTTTTGAACGTGAGAAGTTTATTCATAATGAAATTTGTGGCACCGAAAACGAACAGACCAAGGAACTGCGCGAGATATTCGTTAAGTCCAGCCAATTCCACCATACAGCAAAGAAACGCGAATTGCAGGGCGTAAGCGCATCCGAAAGCCGTCAGATAGAGCATTATCTCGCGTACCACCTTGCCGTGCCGTGACTTGAACACCCAAATTTTGTTCCATACGAAACTGCTTGCTATGGCGAGCGTGTAGGCCACGACGTTCGACACATAGACCGTCTTATCCAGCAGGTGCATCATAACCCATACCGTAAGCGATATGATGACGAAATTGCTGAAGCCCACGACGCAGAACCGCAGTATTCTGTTTACTTCCTCTTTTTCCATTCTTTCGCAAAGATAATGCAAGTTGAGAGCAGAGACAAACGAAAACGAAGTTTTCAAGTTTGGCTATGCCGAAACGCCACCTATCTTTGCGAAAGGCAATCTTATTCACTCAACGCTAAACTTTCTACCCTCAACATTTATCCCCGACAGCTAAGGGCGGGGCAGACGGGGCATCGGGGGACGGTTGCCGGAGCCGCGTGGGGGACGGTTGCGGCGCGGGCCGAATCCGTCGTAGTTGGCGTCTTTTTCGGTCGTGCCTTTGCCGAATGCAGTGAATCGGTATGAGAAGGTAAGCATAAAGTAGCGGGTTACGGTGTTGTATTCGCTGTCCTGTATGTAGTTGGCGGTGATGCTGCGCGATATGTTCTGTTTCTGATGCAGAAGGTCGTAGGCGCGGATTCCTATTGTGGCTTGTTTGTTTTTTAGGAACTGGTAGGAGACGGATGCGTTCCACAGCCATTGTTCGCTGTTGTAGCCTTGCGAATATCCGCTTGTGTTGCCGTAGGTGAGGTCGGTGTTGAGCACTAACCCGAACGGGAAATAGTATGTGCCGTTGAACGTCGCGCCGTAGGAATGCACGTTGCGGTTGCTGCCTGTCTGGTTGGAGTTGCGCGTGACTTGGAAGTTGTAGTACGGGCGCAGCTCGAAGTCGGCCGCGTCGGTGCGGAATGCCACGCTTGGCGTCTCGCTTATCATCACGTTGCTGCTGCGGTTGATTACGTTGTTGTTGAAGCCGACGGTGCGCGAGAAGTTGGCGAAAAGATTGTTGGCCACACGCCAGTTTTTGTTGCGCAACGGCGAGGTATACATCATCATCGCATTGGCCGACCACACGCCGTTCACGTTGTCGTATGTGGTTGTCTGCCCTCCGGTCTCATGGTCGAAAATGGTTTTCGATATGATGCTGTTGGTTGTGATGTTAGTGCCGAGCATCGCCATTATGCTGCGCTGCGATTCTTGGTCGAAGTTGTTGTAGCGCAGCGATATGCGGTGTCGGAACGATGGTACAAGGTTCGGATTCCCGACTACTATGCGTAGCGGGTCGGTCTCGTCGGCCACAGGCTGTAGTTGCTTAAGGGAGGGTGACTGCGACGAGCCGCGGTAGTCCAAAGCAAGGCTTTCCATTTTCGAGAAAGCATAGCGGAAGCGCATGAACGGCGCATAGTTCCATACCCAGTTGGTGGGGATGTTGCGGTCGCTGTTGATGAGGTCTTCGCTGCGCATCATTGTCGGCGTTACGGCGAATCCTCCGTTGAGGCGGTATTTCTCCCTGTTCTGCTGGAATCCTACCCGCAACTCCTGCGTGAACTGGTCGTTGCGGAAGCGGTTGCTCAAATCCTCGTCGAGCACACCGGCTTCTTCCGCGATAGCCATTGCTGCCACCGGGTTGGTGACAATCCCTTGCCGGGCAAGCATATCGACTGCTTTGCTTGCGCTGAAATCGCCCGACACGTCGTAGACAAGCTTGTCGGCATTGTTAAAATAATAGTTCATACGGTAGGCGAACGTCAGGAAGCGGGCTTTCTTGATGTCGCCCAGCGGCTCCGTCCAAGTCAGGCGCGCTCCCACGCGGCTTGTCCACTGGCGGTTGTCGGTGGTGAGGTCGCGCGTCTCGTTCTCGTCGGGCACGAGGAAAAATTCGTTGACGGCATACGATGTCTCGTCCTCCTGCGTGTTGCTGTATTTGTAGGATACTTGCGTGCTGAACGAGCGTCCCAAGCGTCGTTTGAACTTGTAATTATAGACTAATTCGCCGGAGAGGTCATAGCTTGTTCCGTCGCCTGACGCGTTATTGTCGCTGCGGTTGACCATCGTAAGGTTTTTGTCGCCCGCCCTGAGTGTCGAGAAGTCGGTTTTCTCCGAATCGTTGAAGCTGACTGTGAAGTTGGGGCGGAAGTCGATGGTGTTCGACGAGTCTGCTTCCCATTTCATGCGGAAATGTCCGTTTATGCTGTGGTTGCGGTCGCGTGAGCGGCTTTCGGAGTCCTCATACGAAGTTGAATCGGTGAAAAGGTACTGTTTGTTGAATTTCGTTTCCGTCTTCTGGTCGGAATGCGAGTACATCACGTCGCCACCTACCCGGAAAATCTCCTCGTTGCCCACGTTGAAATTGATGCCTAAGCTTTGGGTGGAATTGATGCCGTTGCTTCCGCCGAATCGCGAGAAGCGTCCCATTCCCGGGCTGGTGAATGCAGGGTCGTTGGTGTTGTTGACGTTGCCGAGTATGCTGAACTGGTTGTCGTTGACGAAACGGTTCACCATAAAGTTGCCGGCATAGCGGCTGTCGGTGCCGTAACCGGCCGTTACGTTGCCGAACCATCCCTGTTTCATACCTTTCTTCACAGTGAGGTTGATTACGGTCTCCTCCTCGCCGTCGTCCACTCCCGTAAGCCGTGCGAGGTCGCTCTTGCGGTCGATTACCTGCAATTTGTCTACAATGTCGACCGGTATGTTCTTGGATGCTACTTTGGCGTCGTCGGAGAAGAATTCTTTACCGTCGACGAGTATCTTCGACACTTCCTTGCCTTGCGCCGTGATTTTTCCTTCGCTGTCAACCTCGACTCCCGGCAGACGCTTCAGTAAATCCTCCACTACGGCGTTCGGCTGGGTCTTGAATGAGCCTGCGTTGTATTCCACCGTATCTTGCATCACTTTTACATCGGTTTTCACGCCTACCACCTCAGCTTCTTTCAGGACGATGGTGTTAGGCTGCATGGCGATGGTGTCGGCCGATACTGTGCGCCGTCCCGCTGTGACGTTTCTTGTAGCCGTGCGGTAGCCGAGATATGAGGCTTCGACGATATAATTGCCGTTGCTCACGTTCAGAGTGAAATTTCCCTGCGCGTCGGTCATCCCTCCCGCCACGTACGCGCTGTCGCGTTGTTGCAGAATCCTGACGGTGGCGTTGACAAGCGGCGACTTGTCGGTTGCGTCGGCGACAGTTCCCTTGACGTTGCCGGCAAGGCATCCCGCGGCCGACAGCAGTGCGGCCATATATGATAAGATTATTCGCATTTTCAGCAAGATGAGTCGTTTTAGCGGTGTCAAAAGTAATTAAAATTGACCGGAATTTTATTTGCCTGATGGATAAAACGGTCAAATGTGCTTATATTTGCAAGCATTTTAATATTATTTAATCGATGAGAGAATTCATTGAAATATTGCGCAGGTTTGTACCTCCGTACAAGAAATATCTTGCGCTGAACATCATTTTCAACATATTGGCGGCGGTGTTGACGCTGTTCTCGTTCGCTCTTATCATCCCTATCCTTGAAATGCTGTTTATGGGCGACAAGGGTGTTGCATACGAATATATGGAGTGGGGCAGCGCGTCGCTTAAGGATGTGGCAATCAATAATTTCTATTATTCGGCCTATTATTGCAAGACGCATCTCGGCGCGTCGCTGACGCTGATGCTGCTATGTGTCGCGCTCGTGTTCATGACTTTTCTGAAGACCGGAGCCACTTATCTCAGTTCGTATTTCCTGATTCCGATACGTTCCGGAATAGTGCGCGACATACGCAATTTCGTCTACGACAAGATTGTCAGCTTGCCGATAGGATTCTTCACGAGCGAGCGCAAGGGCGACGTTATGGCGCGTATGTCGGGCGATGTGGCAGAGGTCGAGAATTCCATAATGGCATCGTTGGACATGATGTTCAAGAATCCGATTATGATAATTGTGTGCCTCGCTATGATGATAACAATCAGTTGGGAATTGACGATTTTCGTGCTGATTCTCCTGCCGTTGGCCGGATTGGTGATGGGACGTGTCGGGAAACGCCTGAAGCGTACCTCTCTCGAAGGGCAGCAGCAATGGGGGGCGTTGATGTCGACTATCGAGGAGACCCTCGGCGGATTGCGCATAGTGAAAGCTTTCAATGCCGAACACAAGATGAAGAAGCGTTTCCACGACGAGAACCAGCGGTTTTTCGGCACTTCCAACCGCATCAACCGCCGCCAGTCGCTCGCCCACCCGATGAGCGAGTTTCTCGGAACGCTGACGATAGCCATTGTGTTGTGGTTCGGGGGTACGCTGATTCTTTCGGGCAACAATATCATCGACGCTCCTACATTCATCTACTATATGGTGATTTTCTACAGCATAATCAATCCGGCAAAGGATTTGTCGAAAGCGGTGTATGCCATTCAGAAGGGACTTGCCTCTATGGAACGCGTGGACAAGATTCTGAGTGCGGAAAATCCGATAAAAGACCCGGCGAATCCCAAAACTGTATCGACTCGCGAGGGCTGCATACGCTACGACCATGTGCGTTTCCGCTACGGCACGGATTGGGTAATCAACGATGTCTCGCTCGAGATACCGTTCGGGAAGACTGTCGCCCTTGTGGGACAGTCGGGTTCCGGAAAGTCGACGCTTGCCGACTTGTTGCCGCGGTTCTATGATGTGGATGAGGGGTCGATTTCAATCGACGGCATCGACATACGCCAGATACGCGTGAAAGATTTGCGCGCGCTGATGGGCAATGTGAATCAAGAGGCGATACTGTTCAACGACACTTTCTTCAATAACATTACTTTCGGCGTTGATAATGCCACGGAGGAGCAAGTCGTGGAAGCTGCCAAGATTGCCAATGCCCACGATTTCATAATGGCTTCGGAGAACGGCTACGACACGAATATCGGCGACCGTGGCTGCAAACTGTCGGGAGGACAGCGCCAGCGCATCAGCATAGCGAGGGCGATACTGAAGAATCCTCCGCTGCTGATTCTCGACGAGGCTACATCGGCGCTGGATACCGAGAGCGAGCGTCTCGTGCAGGAGGCTTTAGACCGGCTGATGAAGAACCGTACCACGCTTGTGATAGCCCACCGGCTCTCGACCATCAGGAATGCCGATATGATTTGTGTGATGCACGAGGGGAAAATCGTGGAGAGCGGCACGCACGACGAGCTTATAGCTCTCAACCGCTATTATAAGCGTCTCGTAGATATGCAAAAATTCTGATTGTAAATGAAAAAGATAGCCATATTCGCTTCAGGCACAGGCAGTAATGCCGAGAACCTTGCCCATGCGTTTGCCGGCGATCCGCAAATCTGTGTGGATTCCTTGTTTTGCGACCGTGAGAATGCTCCGGTGATAGAGAAGATGCGCCGTTATGGAGTGCCGGTGTTTTATTTTCCTAAAGAGGTGTGGCGCGGCGATTGCAAGGAAATTGCCGGGTTGCTCAAGAGCCGTGGCATCAACTTGATTGTGCTTGCCGGTTTCACGAGTTTCGTGGCCGACAGCATCGTGCAGGCTTTCGACCGGCGCATAATCAACCTGCATCCGTCGCTGCTTCCGAAATTCGGGGGCAAGGGAATGTGGGGTATGAACGTACACCGCGCCGTGATAGAGGCCGGAGAGAAGGAAAGCGGGATTACGGTGCATTATGTGTCGCAGGAAATCGACGGCGGAGAGATTGTGGCGCAGTACAAGTGCGATGTCTTGCCCGGCGACACGCCCGAAGCACTCGTCGCCCGCATCCATGCCCTCGAACATCGCTACCTTCCTGCCGTGGTCCGCTTCCTGCTGGGTTGAAACGTTGCTTTAACTTTCTTTTCCCATTAATTTTGAATAGGATAAGCTGCATCTTGGCATCACCAAACCTGAAAACTTCTTTTTCGTTTGTCTCTGCGCTCGATTTGCATTATCTTTGTGATTGATAGGCAAAATGCTACGGATAAATAATTTGATTCAGGATGAAGACATTGGAAGAATATAGAGATTTAATTGGCCGTTATTTTAGAGAAAAGGCTGTGAATTATGGTGTGAAGCGGATGGGCATATTCGGTTCGGTCGCTCGTAATGAGCATAAGGACGATAGTGATATTGACATAATATATGAGGGAGATGCTAATATTTTGACTCGTTCGAGAATGAAATTTGAATTGGAGTCGTTGCTTGGTTGCGAAGTTGATATAGTTCGTAAAAGAAGTGGAAATGATGAGAAAGATAGATATTTTATGCAGCAAATAAAAAAAGACATTTGCTATGTTTGAAAAAGAAAGAGTTCTGGAATTGTTGAATCGCATAAACGATTCAATCTGTTTGATACAGTCACAACGTGATAGGATAAAAAAGCCTGAAGATTTTATATCGAATCAGACTGGAATGTTCCTGTTGAGTGGGATTTGTATGCAATTGATATTTATTGGAGAATCTGTCAAAGTTATAGAAAAAAGACCGAAGGAGCTTATCTTATTAAATATCCAATGATTCCATGGATTGAAATAATGGGGTTGAGAAATTTGATAGCGCATCAATATCATAGAATTGATGAAGAGGAAATATTTAATGTCATCTATGATGATTTGGATGAATTGCAAAATACCGTGAAGATTATGATACACGATTTGGGTAAATAATGGGGCTACTCTGTACCGTGGCGTTTTATGGAAAAAGAAAAGTTTGCAAAGCGGAAGCTTCCGGCTTTGCAAACTTTTTAATTTTGGGTTTATGGATATGTTACTTCACTATCACATTGCGGCTGTCGTTGCCGTTTACCACGATATAGTAGCCGGCTGTGAGCGGTATGCTTGCGCTGCCAGTCACGGTGCTGCCATACACTTGTCTTGCGTCGATGCTATATACATGGATCACGGACGGTACGGCTGTCTCTATGTGTAGTTGTCCTGCCGTGCAATATGCGTCCCAATCGGATGATTCGATTGCATTGACAGACGACATTGTGTAGGCTGTAATTGTTACGTCGTCTATGTTCATACGGTTGCCCGCCGTTTGCTCGAATTTGAATCTTACAGGTCCTGCAACATTCACAGTGGCAGAATATTCTTTAAGGCTCCCTTCCGATACATTGAACTCTTTTACTTTTTCCCACGAGCCATTGGAAACGGACTGGTACAACGCTACGGTAGCTGCTTCGTCTGTGCCGTATGGTGCGGCAAGGAATGTAACTACTCCTGCTCCGTCCTGCTTGCTTTCGAGCATTTCGAGTGTTCCTTCTTTCATGCATACGGATTGCTTTCCGTTTTTCTTGTCGCCGTTGCGGTCGTTGTAGATTCCTGCGTTCGTGAGTTGCCATAGGCAGGCGTTGCCTTCATATTTTCCGCCCTTGTATCCGTTCAATTCGGTAGCCGGCGCTTCGAAGTCCTCGAAGAATGTCACTGGTGCGGCTACGGTGCCAGTGATGTCAGCATCGGTCCCTGCTACGGTCGGTGTTGATGCGCTGAGCGTGCCGCTGTACGACCCTGCCGGTTGCGCTTTCATCCTGACGTATATGCGTGCGCCGAAGTCCTCGGTGTCTTTTGTAGGGATGTAAAGTGCGCTGTTCCAGTTGCTCTTGTCCTCGCTTATTTCGAACGCTCCGGTCACGCTTACTTCTATTTCATTTTCTTCAATATATTCGGAATAGATGGTTACGGAAAGCGGTGCGGATGCCACATTGGGCTGCGACGAGAATACAAGTCCCGACTCCGGTAGCTCGAACGATATTTCGCGGTTAGGGGCTGCCGTGGTCACAGTCACTACATTCGATTTCTGTCCGCTGCTGTTGGTCAGGCTGTATTTGTAGGAGGCCGAATAGTCGAGTCCGGTCACTTCGTATTTCTGTGTCGCGGCGGCCACTTGTTTCGGATAGCCGGGCAATGCCGTAACGCCGTCGGCGAGGAATACGGAAAGTGTGTAATTGCTTCCGTCTTGGTCGATGTCTACCCAGTTGGCTGTGAAGCGGTCGGTGCCTATGTTGGTGGCGCTGAGAGCCGGGATGCCGTCAACGGCTTGCGCTTTCAGCGTGACTACGGTCTGCGCCTCGTCGCTTTTTATGGTAAGTGTGCCTGTCGCTGCGGTTGCTGTTTGGGAGGTGTAACGTACTGTGATTGTTTCGCCGTTTGCGCTGTTGGCGGAATTTGCCGAAATGCTGTTGGTCGACACCCAGAATCCTGTCCCGGAAACGCTTACCGACAAGCTTTTTGTCAGTCCTTGCGCTTTGACGTTGATTTTCTGCTCAACGGATTTGCCGATGGATGTCACTCCCAAGTCGTAGGTGTCGCCGTCGTATGGCGAGATGATTTGCGGCTCGACAACGCCGCCCGGCACCCATCCCTCGTTCTGCTTGTCGCCCCAGATGTAGTCGGCAAGTTCCGGATGGTCGATGAACGGGTTGCGGTTGTGCTGATATGAATAAACGGCTTCGTTGCGGTCAATCTCCTTTTGGCTTACAGGGTCCTGTTCGTTCCATTTCATCAACAGGTTGACCGCCCACGTGGTATATGCCGGGTATTTGTTCCCGGCGAGCATGTCGCTGTTCCACGACGCTATCTTGTCGTTGTAGCAAGCCGCCATATAGAAGTAGGTGCGGGCGAAGTCGCCTTTGTATTCGTCGTCGGGCTCGAACACCGTCCCGCTGTAGCCGGGGAAGGTTGATTTTCCTAATTTCCCGAGGCCTTTGATGCTTCCGTTGGATAATGATGTGCCGTTGGCACATTCCCCATACGGATAATTGCTGCGCTGTCCGTTGACTTTCCCGTCTGTCGGATATATGTGGAAGGCGTCTGATTTCATCGGCGACCTTTCGTCGAACCAGCTTTTAGGCATCGAGTGCTCGCGGTTGTAGCAGTCGCCTACGTTCTTGTAGTTGCCGCACTGTTTCTGTCCCACTATGAATGTGGCTGTGGAATACATGTCCCACACTTTGTTGGTGCCGGGATGCACGTCTGATTTTTTGTATACTTCCCAAAGTCCGTCGTAACCAACATCGGTGTGCGGGCCTACTATGTCGCACAGTGCGGCAAGCAACGCCGCTTTGTTCTTGCCCTCGGCATCTTTGTAGTATCCTGACGGGGCTTCTGCATTGGCAAGAGCCGGAATCAGGAATAGCAGAGCGAAAAGCTTGTTGAAGGTTTTCATTTTAAATGTATATTTTGATGATTATTTCAGCTTTTTGCCGGCGAGCATGCCGCATGCCGCCATTATGTCCTCGCCGCGCGAGCGTCGGATGGTGCATAGCACACCTTTGGAGTTCAGATAGTCGCGGAACGCTGTCATGCGTCTTTCGTCGGAGGTGTTCAGAGCCACTCCCGGTATGGCGTGGAAACGTATCAGATTGACACGTGCCGACGTGCCTTTCAGCAGACTGGCGAGCGCATCGGCGTGGTTGTCGTCATCGTTTACGCCGCGCCACATTATATATTCCACCGAAAGTCGGCGCTGGTGGGCGAAATCGTATCCGCGAAGCAGTTCCATCACCTTGCTTACCGGGAATGCCGCCTCGATGGGCATCAGTTCCTTGCGCTCTTCGTGGAAAGGCGAATGCACGCTTATTGCGATATGCACGTGTGTCTCCCGCAATAGCCGCTGCAACCCGGGAATCGCTCCGATTGTTGAGACGGTTATCCGCTTGGGGCTCCATGCCAGTCCCCATTTCTCGGTCATTATGCGGACGGTTTTCAGCACCTCGTCAAGATTGTCGGTCGGTTCGCCCATTCCCATATACACTATGTTGGTGAGCCGTTCGGCTTCCGGAATGCTGAAAATCTGGTTGATTATCTCGTTTGCCGTAAGGTTGCCGTGGAATCCCTGCTTCCCGGTCATGCAGAAACGGCATCCCATCTTGCAGCCCGCCTGCGACGACACGCAGAGCGTGGCGCGCTCGTTGCCGCGGTCGTTGTCGGGGATATAGACGCTTTCCACCATTTTTCCGCCGGCCACCTCGAACAGGTACTTCGCCGAGCCGTCCTTGCTGCGCGCCTCTCCCGCTGGCGATTTGCGCCCTACGGTGTAGAGCTGCGAGAGTTTCTCGCGGTTCTGCTTCGACAGGTTGGTCATCGACTCTATGCCGGTGACGCGCTTTTCATAGAGCCATTGCGCTATCTGCGATGCCGTGAATTTCGGCATTTTCAGTTCTTCGACAACTGTTTGCAGTTCCTCGATAGTCATACCCAGCAAGGGCTTTTTGTCTGAACCGGATTCCATAGTCATAAAAGCGTTTCCGCAAAGTTACGAAAAAAACTGAAAAGTGTCTGCCGATTTGGATGTGTGATGAAAATTGCCTACGTTTGTGTATTCAAAAGTTTTTAACGTAATTTGGTATGGACGAGGATATCAGACGGATGATAAAAGATGCTTTCGAGCTTGAGGGGCTGTTGCTGCTTGCCGACAGCCGTGGGGAAGAAGCATCGCAATTGCTTATCGACGCTATACGTGAAAAGGCGGAGTCGCTGGCTTCCGCCGCCGCTTCTCTTGAGATTTCCGGAGGGGGTGAAGTTGAGGAGGATTCCAATCTGTCGGATTTTTGCACTGGAGGGGAAACATCTGGTGATGATAGCTGCATAGCGGCGGCTGAAGATGAAGAAACGCCGGAGGAAGTGGAGGAATCCGTTCCTGAAAGTGAAGAAGAGGCGGCCACGCCCGAGGAAGAAGCGGAAGAACAGCCGGTTGTCCCGGATGATGAAGTCCTGTTGGAATCCGATGGCGACTTCATGGAGGAACAGGAAGATGAGGGTGCCGCTGATGAAGAGCCGTCAGGCGAAAACACGACATCCGAAGATGTGGCAGGTGACGGTGGCGAAGGCATCACTCTCGACGAGGCTTTTATCCGCGGCAAGTCGAAAGACCTGCACAGCGCGTTCTCGCTTAACGATATGTTCCGTTTCCGCCGTGAGCTGTTCGGCAACAGCGCCGCCGATATGTCGGACGCTATCGAGCTTGTCAGCGCGATGTCGTCGTATCAGGAGGCTGAGGATTATTTCTATAATGACCTTGGCTGGGACAGCGGCTCCGAGGAAGTGGAGGAGTTTATGACGATAATACGTAACCATTTCAGATAAAAACGGTATGGCTCAGCAAAAGGAAGTGGCGGAAGCCGGTAAGTTGTATGTAGTTCCCACTCCTGTGGGAAATCTCGACGACATGACCGTCCGTGCCGTGGAGGTGCTGAAGTCCGTCGACACGATTTTGGCGGAGGACACGCGCACGAGCGGCGTGCTGATGAAGCATTTCGGCATAACTACAAAGATGCAGAGCCATCATAAGTTTAACGAGCACGAGACGGCCGGGGCAGTGGTGGAGCGGCTGAAGTCTGGCGAGCGCATAGCGTTGGTGTCGGATGCCGGCACACCGGCGATTTCCGACCCGGGATTCATGCTCGTGAGGGAATGCCGCCGCAACGGTGTGGCAGTGGAATGCCTGCCGGGGGCTACCGCCTTTGTGCCCGCGCTGGTCGATTCCGGATTGCCGTGCGACCGTTTCTGCTTCGAGGGTTTCCTCCCGCAGAAAAAAGGCAGGGCAGGCAAGCTGGAGGAACTGTCGAAGGAGGAGCGCACGATGATTTTCTACGAATCGCCGTTGCGGCTTTCCAAGACTTTGTCGCAGATGGCCGATTGCTTCGGCGGCGACAGGGAGGCGAGCGTAAGCCGCGAAATATCGAAGCTGCACGAGACTACCCACCGCGGTACTCTTGCCGAGCTTGCCGGGTATTTTGCCGATAATGCCCCGCGCGGTGAAATCGTGATTGTGGTTGAAGGAAAGAAGCAGGAAAAGGAAGGAAAGAAAGACAAATACGCCAAGTTTAAAACAGATAAAAAACCGATATTATGAAAAAACTGTTTCTTTTCGCCGTATTGGCGATGATTTTGTCCGGTTGTGGCGGCAGCGGCGAGAGCCGTGTTGTTGCCGTCAGTCAGGCATCGGAGGAATTGCAAAGCGGAAGTCCGGATGAGTCCGCCGATACCGCCGCGGCCGTGCCGTTGAGTCTCGCGGAGGCTAAAGACGATGCCGAGCGGCGTTCGGAGGCTATCGGTAATGAGCTTAACGAGTGCTATTACGTGGTAGGCAGCATCGGGACGCTGAAGGAGCTGGGAATTTTGGAGAGCGGCTTCGACGGAAAATCAAAAATCGCAGAGAGCGGTTTCGACCGTTCGCGTTTCACGAAAGCCGACAAGCGCACGCTGCGTGAAATAGCCACCGGTTCAAGGAAAGTGAAGATTCTGACCAAGCAGCCGGTAGGCTCGTATACGATTGCGGATGACGGCGGAGGCAAGAAAATCGTGAGAATCGAGAATCCTACCTTGTTTTGGGAAAAGACGGAGTTTTTGGTAATTGAAGCGAAATGAGGCTGGCCGTAATGCGGCACGGCGTGCCCGGTTGGTTTTTCGTTGTAGCGTACATATTGAATACAAGAGAGTCCGGTGCTGCCATACAGCACTGGCTTTTTGTTAATAAGGATAAAATAACTGTTAACTAAATGTTAAATGGGGGGGGGTAGATTAGGTTTGTAATATTATGGTAATTTATTTTTGCATTATAATTTTAAGTAAGTCGGTTATGTCCATATTCTATTCGGAAGAACATAAGACGTGCTATAATTATAATGTGCCGGAGTTGTCGGTGTTCAAGTATTTTAAGCTTGATAAGGATTCGCCGCCCGTGTTTATGGAGATGGAGCGGTCGATGCTTTGTTTCGTTGCCGAGGGCGACGTAGTGGTAAGATTGGGGCGGCAACGTACGCAGGTGATATCCGGAAGGACATTCTTTCTTGTGCCGTCGGGCTCTAATTTCTTCGGCTGGCAGCACAGCCATGCTGAGCTTATGTGCTGTTCTTTTGTCGACACTCCTAAATTCTGCAACATATATACCATCGAGAATCTTGCCAAAGAAATGGGTGAGGTTGTGGATGCCGGCGAGGAATTCGTCACTTTGCCCATCTGTGACAGGCTGCACCAGTTTTTGTGCCTGCTTGGCGACTGTATGGACGACGGCATCCTGTGCGCGCATTTCCATCAGCTGATGCTTCAGGAATTGTTCCTGTTGCTGAGGGGATATTATTCCAAGCACGATTTGGCGAGGATGTTTGTCCCTATATTGGGGTTCGACAACGGATTCCGCGGATTGGTGCTGAAACACTATAAGGACTTTGCCGACATAAAGCAGTTCGCCGAGTTGGCCAATATGACCCCTTCCACATTCCAGCGCAAGTTCAAGCAGGAGTTCAAGAAGTCCGTCAACGAATGGCTGCTCGACCGCAAGTGCGAGCTCATAATCCGCGACATAAAGACCTCTCCTAAGACCATCAACGAGATTTCCGACGAGTACGGTTTCTCGTCGATGCAGTATTTTTCCACTTTCTGCAAGCGGCATTTCGGGAAAACCCCTACTGAGCTGCGCGCCGAGCCGTTCGAGTAGCGTCCGGCAGCTTTGTTTTCGTGTTTTTGCCGGCGGCAATGCCGGTTTTTTCTTCGTGGTTGCGTAGGGAGGTCTTAGGACATTTTGACACAAAATCGTAATTTTTTGACATTTTTTCATAACATCCGATTTTCTGTGTGGCTGTAATTTTGCAGCCGGAAATCAGAAATGATGTTTTGATGAATTTGTTAAGGAATAAAATCGGATGGCTTATAGCCTCTGCATTGCTTTTGGTTTGTGTGCAGGGAAATGCCCAGAAAGTGGCTCTTAAGACCAATGCCCTGTATTGGCTGACCACAACGCCTAACGCTTCTGTGGAGTTCGCTCTTAGCAACAAGGTCACTCTTGAGGCCGCTGCGGCGTATAATCCGTGGACATTCAAGGACGACAAGAAGATGAAGTTCTGGTTCGCCCAACCTGAAGTGCGCTACTGGTTCTGCGAGAAATTCGAAGGCCATTTCATCGGCGTGCATCTTCATGGCGCGCAGTATTTCGGGGGATTCAAGGACACCCGCTACGACGGCTATCTTGCCGGCGGCGGCGTGACCTACGGCTACAACTGGATTCTTTCTCCGCATTGGAATCTTGAGTTGGCGATTGGTGTGGGCTACGCCCGTCTGTGGTACGACGAGAGCCCGCGCATTCCCTGTGAAAAATGCGTCGAGCCCGCGCATAAGGATTATGTAGGCCCTACGAAAGCGGCAGTTTCAATCAGTTATTTGTTTTAGTTGGAAGTGGTTATGGAAATCAGAAGATATAAGATTTTATCAATGGCGCTGCTCGTTGTTGCCGCCACTCTGCCTACAGGATGCGCTTCCCGCAAGGGCGGAAAGCAAATCGCTGTCGAGCCGGGCGTTCAGGTGCTTACCCTCGATTCTGCCCGCAAGGCGGAGCTTGACGTGACGTTCAACGTCCCGGCGCGCTATTTCTCGAAGCGTAACAGGCTTTTCATCTCTCCCGCGCTTTACAGCGGCGACAGCCTTATAAAGGAATATCCTCAAGTGGTGTTGGATGCTCCGGTCTACACTAAGAAGACGCTACGCGCCGCCGTGCTCGAGAAGAAAATCGACCCGGTAGCCCTGAAGTCGAAGAAAGTGAGCAACCGCGTAAGCCATAGCATACCTTACAGCCAGACCATCGAATTGCCCGAGGGCGTGGATGGCGGGGAGGTCATAGCCAACGTCACTACCGACGGCTGCGGCGTTTGTGCCGGAATCGACACTCTCTATCTGGCAGGAGTGAGCAACCCGGTCACCCTTATCGACGTGAAAGAGTCGTTGAAGCTCGACTGGATAGAGCCTGAATTCAAGATTAAGCCGAAGATACGCAGCGGGAAAGGCGTTGCGCGCCTGCAATTCATCATCAACCGCTACGACATACGCCGCGACCTCGGCAACAACAAGGCGGAGCTCGACACCATGCTCGCCAAGCTCGGCCCTATATTGTCGGACTCGCTCGCCACGTTGGAATATGTGAAGATTACCGGTGTGGCTTCGGCCGACGGTTCGTTGCGAATCAACACGCCATTGGCACGCAACCGCGCCAATTCGGCTATGAAATGGCTGATTAACGAGCTCGACATACCGGCTCCGGTACAGAGCCGCTTCTCCGTCAGCTCGCGCCCTGAAGGGTGGGGACCGGTGCTTGAGGCCATGCGCGCCGCCGGCGACCCCGACACCACGGCTGTGGCGAGTATCCTCGAGAAGTATGCCGACCGCAACGACGACGTGCAGGAGTACTATATCCGCCGCCTGCGCTGCTGGGGCAGAATCAGGGACAACTATTTGCAGAAAGACCGTAATGTGGAATACGTATATTCCTATCAGATAAAGAGTTTCACCACCGACGAGGAGCTGCTCGACATGTACGGCAAGCGTCCCGACGCTTTCAGCGAGGACGAGTTGCTGAGAGTGTCGACCTTGAAGGAGACCGACGCCGAGAAGAAGGAAGTCTACCGCACAATTCTCCACTATTTCCCGCAGTCGTATGTGGCTGCCAACAATCTTGCCGTGCTTTTGCTGCGCGAGGGCAAGGAGGAAGAGGCGCGCGAGGTGTTCGAGAGCGTCGAGGGCTACAGCGAAGCTACGCTGAAGACGAAAGCCGCCTTGTACGTATATAATAATGAGTACGAAAAGGCTGTGGAATTGCTGGAGACCGACATCGAGGACCCGGAGGCGCGCTACAACCTCGGGCTGGTGAAGGCGCAGATGCGCCAGCTCGACGAGGCTTACGAGCTGCTTGCTCCGTTCGGCGATGTCAACAGCGCGGTGGCCGCGCTGAGCGTCAACAAGAACGAGGAGGCCGACCGCATAATGAAGGGGGTAGCTTCCAAGTCGCCGCAATGCGAATATGTAAGGGCGATAGCGGCGGCGCGGCTGTCGCGTGGCGGCGATGCCGTGGAGCATATCGTCAATGCCGCTTCCGACGCCGGTTTGCGTGAGCGCGCCAAGATAGAGTATGATTTCAAGCCTTACCGCGACAATATGGATTTCCGTGCGGCGGTATACAAACAATAAGGTAAAGGGGGTAAGATGATTCGGAAAATTCTAATATCGGTTTTAGCCGCGGTCGCGCTCGGTTCGTGCGTCCGCGAGGACATACAGCCCTGTCCGCCGTTGCAGATTATGCTCGGCGTGGAGGACAGGAACTACGACAATATCGACGAAGTGGCCGCCGAGGGTCTCGACACGCGGCGCGGCGACAACGAGCCTTTCCGCTCGTTCGTGGGCTCGCTCTATTACGTCGTCGAGGACTACACTACCCACGAGATAGTCACCGAGAAGCGCATTTCAAGCGTGGAGGGCGACGCCTTGCAGGTGGCTTGCGAGGGCATCGACGAAGAGTTGCCTTTCGGTAAGTACATCGTTACGGCGTGGGGCAATCTGCCCGAAGGGGCCGATGTCGATAACGACGGGGGGCTGCGTTCTTCCGTGCTCCATCCGGAAGGGATAGAGGGCTACGATTTGTATATGGCGTGCGACACCATCGACTACGATTACGACCACGGCACGCACAACGTCAACCTGAAGCGAATCAAGGGCAAACTGCTTATCGAGGTGCGCAACCTGTCGCCGGAGGTAAGATGGAGCGACAAGACTGTCGGCAATGTTGCCGGTATGGTCAACAGCCGTCTGGAATACAGCGGGGCCGGCTCGGTGAACACGGTGTATGAGTGGGAAGGCGTGCAGAGTGTGCTGACCGACACCTATCTGGCGCCGTCGGCCGACGGTAACGCCTCGACGCTCGACGTGAATTTCTACGACGACGCTTCGCGCAAGGAGCCGGTATGCACTCCCGGAGCGGTCAACATACCGCTGTCGCGCAACCATATCACCGTCGTGCGCTACGATTATGCGGCCGAGACAGGGGTGTTCGAGGCGTTTATCCTCGTTGACGCGCGTTGGGAGAGTATCCACGATCTTGAAATCGATTAAAAGAGGAAACAGAGATTGAAATTAAACATATTTATTAATTACTGGTTTTTTTATTTTTTAAGATGAAGAAAAATTTATTGTTCGGATTCGCAGCGTTGTCGATGATTGCATTGTCAGCCTGCAACGAGAAGGAAGACGCGCCGGTTTACAACGACGACGCGCAAGTGTTCACAGTGACAGTTTCTAACAACGACGGTAAAGATACCCGTGCCGGACGTCCGCTCTACAGCGAGGCAGCCGCACAGAATATCGACATGGTGCGTTTCTTTATCATCAATACTACAACTAACAATGTGGTTTACGAGAAAGAAATTTCGGAATGGATGTCAGACCCGAGTGTAATCACTGTAGGCGATGCCCGCCAGACAACTATCGAGCTTAAAGGCGAGGACAAACTTGCGGCAGGTACTTATAAGGCATACGCCATAGGTTACACTTCGAGCGGAAGCGTTTACACTTATTCTCCCGACTTCACTACCTTGGAGAAAGAAAGCGAATGGATATCGGCCGTTACTGCCACTACATCAGGCGACGCAGAGGAAATCTTTGCCGGAACAACAGATGATAATCAAAATATCGTAATCACATCTGCCGGCGAAACTTTCACGAAGACTATAGTTTTGAAGCGTCAGGTTGCCGGTACTTACGGTTATTTCACAAATATCCCGGCTAAAGGTCCTAAGGGTGAGGTTGCCAAGACTTTGCGTCTTGTTGCCGCAGCCAAGAACAAACAGGTTGTTCTCGACGGTTTCGATAAGGGGAATGCCGTAAACGGCAAGACTTCTGCCGACGACGAGTCTGGTGTGTTCTTCAACGACGGCACCACTAAGGGCTTCGTTGTCTACAGCATCAATCTTGACTCTTGGTTCACTGGTGGTGATACAAATAGCGACGATGTGCTCAATGAGAGCGATACTTGGGCTGCCGGCATCACGGAAAGCGGTGTTACTTTCAAGAAGGGTTCTGTATTCGCTGGCAAATTCGTCGTTCCTTTCTCTGCTGTGGCATCGGCAAGCAACTCTTTGCAGTTGCAATTGCTTGACGGAAGCGGCAATATCTTGAGATACTGGAACGTCAACTTGGCTGCCGCTCAGGAGAATGTAATCGACATAACCGCAGGTGAGCCTGCCGCTGCCGATGAATTGTCAACTTCTTCTTACAGCGTGCTCCGCAACCACCTCTACACTCTCGGTATGCGCAAGGCCGGCGACAATGGTGGCACTGACGATCCCGACGGTGACGAGGATAATCCGGAAGACTTGAACAAGGGGCAGCAGCTCGTTATCAAGGTAAGCGGCGAGTGGGAAGCCATCACCGGAATGGTGCTCGACTAATCTCATACCGTGTTCATTGTTGCCGGTTGCGTCCGGCGCTTTGACTAACTCATAGGCGGCAAAGGGGTTGAATGTTCCCCTTGCCGTCACTAATAAAAACAAAATTGAGGATATGAAATTCGCACGTATTCTATCATTTTCCGTGGCGGCTTGCATCCTTGCCGGATGCAGCGGCGACGAGGTGCTGCCCGGTGGCGGCGACGGCGGTGCAGAAATCACCGTCGCCTTGCAGTCGTCGGGCGAGCCGTCGACCCGCGTATCGCTTGCCGGGAGCGACAATCTGCAGCACGTCAAGTATGTGCAGCTATACGTTTTCAACGGCACCGACGCGCAGACGGCGCGTTGCGTGGCGAGTGAAAACGTAATGTGGCGGGAGCAGCAGGGCGAGTCTGCGGCGCAGTACTACAAATTGCTTGCCGAGCTGCCTGCCGGAGAATATACGTTTCTTGCGGTAGGCTTGGACAATCCGCTGACAGCCGACAGGCTGCCCGACAAATCGAAAACCGGCGCTGCCACGGCCTATAATCTGCCGGAAGCCATTGTGGCGGGCGACGGAGCCGCGACAGGCACATTGCTTGCCGATGCCTACGCCTCGCTTGCCGACGGGCGGACAGTTGCCGACATTGCCAATGCCGAACTGATGGCGGGCTTCTCCACGGCTCACTGGAACGCCACCGACGACATCACCGTCACGGTGGAGATGAAGCGCCGTGTGGCGGGAGTGATGTGCTACGTGACCAACGTGCCTGAAGGTGTCGATAAGATAGAATTGCTTTGCTCCTCGGCTCAATATTCCAACGTCCCGCTTTGCCAGCAGGAGACTGCCGACTACGGCAACGCACGGCTTGGCGAAGAGACAAAGACGCTGCTTTCGGCCGAAGTGACCTACGATGTGCTTGCCTCCGAGGCTGTGACGCTTGCCGACGGCTCTGTGACGGAAAAACAGCGCGGTAGCGTATATGCCGCCGCATACGTGCTGCCTATGCCGCAGCTGACAGGCACTTTCACCCTGCGGCTCACCTATGCCGACGGGAGAACCACCGACCGCAAGGTCAAGATTGAGGACACGGCCGCTGCCGGAACGTATGTTTACGATTTCCCGGTACAGGCAAACTGGATATATACGATAGGAAGCAAGTCGGCCACGGCCGACGAGCCTTACGACCTTGGCGGAACGGGCGACATAATAGTCGACGGCAACTGGCAGGCGGATGTTGACATACCTATGTAGAAAACCGTAGAATTATGGATAAGAATATGCTGAAAATAAAATATTTTGCAGGCAAGCTGACGCTTGCGGCAATGCTTCCGGCGGTGGCTGTACTTGCCGGTTGCGGCGAAGATGAACCGTCGGTATTGCCTCAAGGAGGAGGCGACGACAACCGTCTTGGCGGTATCGTGGTGTGCGGAGGAAGCGGCGACATCACTGCCGGAACGCGCTATGTCGCTCCGGGCGACGGCACTTCCGGCCCGCAAATCGACGGCACCTGCTATGCCGACCGCCTCGAGGTCTATCCGTTCTTCAAGTCGAGCGGCTATACCACTTCATGGCCTGCGGATGATGAATACGAATATAAGGAGGATAAAGCAAGCGTTCCTTATGCCTATGTCCCTAATCCGATTGAATTGGGGATAATGGGACGTAATGCATACGCCGACGCGCAGGTGGAGATAGCTAAAGACAATGATTATATTTACCTGTTCAATACTGCGCTTGCATATACCGATGCCGACAAGTCGAAATTTTCCGCACAGATAGGGAACCGCACAAGTTCGACGATAATTCTCAATTCTCCTTACTCCACCCCGGAGATGTATTACGGCATATTGCATTTTTATGATGACAACTGGGACTCTAATTTTGACAAAGAAGAGGATGTATATTATTGGATGAATTCCGGTTGGGGAGGCGATTATCGTACCGGTGACTTGGAAGGGCGGATTTTCCGCATTGTCAGCCAAGTGAACCTTACTGTTACCGAGATACCCGATGGCATAGTGGAAAAAATCGGGCTTTACACCGACAACTATCCTACGGAAATCACCTTGAACGGCACGCATGGCGCGAACTATCCTGTCTATGCCGTGACCGCCGGTGATAAGACTACGGGCGAAGCACTTGTCCTGCTCGATGAGACCGATATCGAGGCCGGGCAGGAATCTGTGACGCTTTCTTCGTTCCTCTTGCCGAGCGAAGTGGGCATGCACTTTAAATTGAAAGT